>MDTB01233684.1_pt1 | contig 11324 bp, 6 predicted proteins | sample 811161 | NCBI WGS metagenome assembly MDTB01 (sample SAMN05326650, study PRJNA326480) | marine metagenome | isolation source: seawater | place: Mediterranean Sea | collected 2009
AAAAATTAAAACAATATTCTTGGCTTCATCAAGTCCACGCAGGAAAATGCTATTGAAACAGATTGCAAGTAATTTTAAATTAAGGATAAAGATATTGAAACCCAATCCCGATACAAATATGGAAAAGCTTGAACTTCCAAATAAGAATGAATCCCCGGGTAGGTATGTTAAAAGAATTGCTTTAAAAAAAGCTATTACAGCAAAAAGGTGGATGCTGGAAAGTAAAAAAAAATATCACTCAATTTTGACTGCAGATACAACTGTTGCTCTGGATAATTTAATTTTAGGCAAACCTATAAACCCAAAAAATGCATTTCAAATGCTAAAAAAACTTTCTAATAGACAACACAGAGTTATAACATCTGTAGTTTTAATTAACTTTTTAAATGAACAAAAACATGAATATGCTTATGAAATCCACCAAATAACGCAGGCTTCCACAGTCTGGTTTGGTAAGATATCAGACTCATGGCTAAAAAATTATGTTGAAAGTGGAGAACCCATGGACAAAGCAGGAGGATACGGTATACAAGGTAAGGGGCAGGAAATAATAAAAAAAATAAATGGAAGCTACTCAGGAATAATGGGTTTACCACTATTTGAAACATCAGAAATACTTAAAGCCCTCATCTCAAAATGAACAAATGGAAAATATAAATCTAAATCCAAAAAAAATCTACTTGAAAGATTATAAATCTTCATTTTTTTTTATTGAAAATGTTGAGATTGAATTTTTTCTAGACCTTGAAAATACAAGAGTAAGAACTAGTTACATAGTAAAACCAAATCCAGATTTCCTAGAAAAATGTCATGATCTAATACTGAATGGGGAGAAAATTGAACTTAAAAAATTTTTGATTGATGGAAAGGTAATAGATTCAAATAAATACGTCCTTACAAAGGAATCTTTAACAATTCCATCATTCCCAGGTGGTCTTATCGAACTAGAAACAACTATAAATCCATCCAAAAATACTGATTTAAGTGGTTTGTATGCATCTGATTCTGGTTTATATACACAATGTGAGGCTGAAGGATTTCGAAATATAACTTATTTCATTGATCGACCCGACATTCTGGCAAAATACAAAGTTCACTTGCATGCAAATAAAAGTCAGTTTCCCATATTGCTCTCAAATGGCAATTTAATTGAGGAGAGCTTCAATGAAAAAACTAAAATTTTATCTAGAACGTGGGAAGATCCATTTCCAAAACCGTGTTATTTGTTCGCACTCGTCGCCGCTGACCTTTCTCTTTATCAAGAGAAATTAACTTTAGCATGTGGTAAGGAAGTGCTTTTACAGTTCTATACTCAAAAAAAAGATATAAAAAAAATTCACCATGCTTTAGATGCTCTCAAATATGCAATAAATTGGGATGAAGAGCGTAATGACCTAAAGCTTGATTTAGATAGATACATGATTGTTGCCGTACCAGATTTTAATTCCGGAGCAATGGAAAATAAGGGACTAAATCTTTTTAATACAAAATATGTTTTAGCTGATAAAAATATTTCTACTGATCAGGACTATGAATCCATCACAGCTGTAATTGGTCATGAATATTTTCATAACTGGACTGGAAATCGAGTTACATGTAGAGACTGGTTTCAACTCACATTAAAAGAAGGTCTTACTGTTTTTCGTGAACAAGAATTTGTAACTGATTTCAATGCCCAGAATTTGTCTCTAATTCAGGCAAAAAGCGCTGGGGCGGTTAAACGAATTGAGGATGTTCGAATACTAAGAGAAAAACAATTCCCAGAAGATGCCAGCCCCATGTCGCATCCGATTAGACCAGGTAGTTACTCCGAAATAAGTAATTTTTATACCACTACCATCTATGAAAAAGGAGCAGAGGTAATTAGAATGCTTCATACTATTTTTGGAGAAGATGGTTTTCAAAAAGGAATGAAAAACTACATTACTAATTTTGATGGGTTGGCTGCAACTTGTGAAAATTTCGTCAGTGCTATTCTACAAGAAAACGATAGATTGGATTTATTCCACATTTTTATGAGATGGTATGACTCAAAAGGTACTCCTTGTGTTGAAGTTGTTGAAAATTGGGATTCAAGGAAAAAAAATTTTTCAATTACATTTGAACAAAAAAATCCTGATGGTTCTCGCAATACCAAACCTTTATTGATTCCAATAAAATACAAATTTATAAATCTAATAAATTTATGCAGTAACAAGTCTGAAGAGTTAATATTATTAACGGAATCAAAAAAAACAATAAGCTTTGAATTTCCATACTTTACAGCAGATGAAAAACCATTCATCTCATTATTTAGAAATTTTTCATCCCCTGTAAACGTTATCAGGAATATTTCTTCAGAGGATGCCCTTTTTCAACTAAAAAATGACTGCGATTTGTTTAATAGATGGGATGCAGCACAAAAGTTGTACATTTTGACATTATTAGAGGTTGATAATTATAAGCAAGAAAAATACATAAATCAGCTTACTGAGGGAATTAAAGAAACACTTATATCTAATAAAACCTCGGATGCTTTTAAAACTACAGTTTTGACACCGCCCAGTGATGGCTTTATCGGAGAGAAATTGACCGAAAGGAATGTTCGGATAGATCCCAAATTTATTTTCGAGAGAAAAGCCATCATTTTAAAAACACTTGCAAATAATTTAATTGATGAACTAACTATTAATTACAATAAGATTAAACTTTTTAATGAGACAAATAAATATAATACTGACACTATCTCCATAGGAAAAAGAAAGCTTAAAAATCTAATACAGCAATGGTTATGTCAAATTCATACTACTTCTGACTGGCAGGCTCAAATTCAGAAAAAATTTTTTGAATCTACAAATATGACAGATAGGGTAGAGAATTTAAAATCATTGACTCTTCTTGGAAGTAAATCCTCTGACAAGGCTTTACAATTTTTTTATCAAAATTATCAAAGTGATCCAATCGTTTTGGACAAATGGATTGCTCTACAAATTGAGTCAAAAGATTTTTTTTCTCACAACACAATTAAGATCCTAGATGTAGTAAAAAGATTTTTAAACGAGGATTTTTTTAATAGAAAAAATCCAAATAGAGTTCAAGCAGTTCTTGGTACATTTTTCTTTAAGAACCTCAAAGAGTTTCACCAATACGAAGAAAGTTATGAAATTTGGTCTAGTGAAATATTAAAACTTGACAAATGCAATCCGCAACTTGCAGCAAGACTTACAAGATCTTTTGATGGTTGGCAGAATTTTGAATTAAATTGTAGGGAAAATATGCAATTTTCATTGAAAAATGTTTTGAGTAAAGCAACCTCGAAAGATGTAATAGAAGTAGCTAGTAGGCTACTTAAAAAGTCTTAATATTTCATGAATATACAAGCTCTATTGCCTGCAAATTTTTTGATTTTTTTACCTTTTCAAAATTAGTTTCCGTAGGTATTAATTTCCATTCATCCGATAACATTAGGGAGTAAGATATATTTTCAACCTCTAATTTTACTAAAACGTTGAGCCCTTTTGTTTTGTCATTTTCTGATTGTGAAAATAATGATTTTAACTCATTTAGTTGCTTTTCTGATAGTTGAGAATCCGAGAATTTCTGCTTTATGGTAATTGAAATATTCTTGGCATATTTAATTCTCATATCGACTAAATTCATTATTTCCTCGGCGACAATTTTTAACCCTCCAGTGTATTCATCTAATTCAACTTTACAAAGGACTAAAATAAATTCGTCAATTATTAATTTATCTGAAAATTTTTCAAATGTCTCATTAAATATGTTGATTTCAACTTTCGCTTTACCGTCGTCAATTTCAATTATGTTTACTGACCCTCTCCGGGTTATCTGCTTACGTTTTGAACAAATGATTCCTCTGATGAGGTATGGGTCTGGTTTTGGTGAGATATTTTTTAATGAAACATTTGAAATCTTCTTTGTTTCATCATCTATGAGGTTGAAAAGATGATCTGATAGAAAAAAACCCAAAGACTCTTTTTCTGCAAGTAATTTTTCACGAGGGCTCCAAACCAAAACTTGTTCTGAACTTTTAAAAATTTCATCCAGAGAAATGTCCTCACCAAACAAAGAGTTTTGACGTGAACTGGATTCTATTTGATCAACAAATTCGACAATTTTGGGTAGTTTTTTCATTAATTCACTTCTTCCGTTCATACCTTTGTTACTAATTGAATCTAATGCTCCAGATTTAATCAATGACTCAAACGCTCTTTTATTTACGCTTTTTTTATCAACTCTTCTGCAAAAGTCAAAAAGATCTGTAAAAGGCGCCTCTTTTCTAATCTTAGTGATGTTATTTACTGCTGCCTCTCCAACACCTTTTAGAGCTCCAAGTCCATATCTAATTCCCAGTGGATTCTCTTCAGTTTTTTTGGTGTTTGATTGGGATTTATCGCACTTTACGGCCATAAAACCTAAGTTTGAAATATTAATATCTGGGGGTAAAACGTCCAGTCCATTTTCTCTGGCATCTGATACAAGCAAACTCACGCGATCTGTATCACCCATTTCTGAAGTTAACGTTGCAGCCAAAAAAGGAGCTGGATGATGGCATTTTAACCATGCAGTTTGGTAGGTTACTACTGCATATGCTGCTGTGTGACTTTTATTGAAACCATATTCAGCGAATTTTTCCATTAAATCAAAAAGTCTACTTGCCAAAGTGGTTGTATAACCTTTATTTTTTGCACCATTAACAAATATTTTTCTTTGCTCTGCCATCTCATCTGGTTTTTTCTTGCCCATTGCTCTTCTCAATAAATCAGCGCTGCCTAGTGAGTATCCAGCAATTATTTGAGCAATTTGCATTACTTGCTCTTGGTAAACTATTACCCCATATGTTGGGCTTAAACACTCTTTTAAATCCGGGTGAAAATATTCTATTCTTTGTTGACCTAATTTTCTCAAGATAAAATCGTCCACCATGCCAGAATTTAATGGTCCAGGACGATAGAGCGCGAGCATAGCAATTATGTCTTCAAAGCAATCTGGCTCCAACTTTTGAAGATACCTTCGCATCCCAATTGATTCAACTTGAAAAATTGCAATAGTATTAGCATTTTTAAGTAGATCGTAAGTAGCCGAATCATCAAATTTATTAAGCTCCTTGAGAGATACTTTTTTTTGAGGATATAACCTGTTTACTTCAGATACAGCCATTGCTAATGAGGTTAAATTTCTCAAGCCCAAGAAGTCAAACTTTACAAGGCCTCGGAGCTCAATATCGTCTTTATCAAACATTGAAATTACACCCTCATTTCCGCTTATGCCCGGAGCTTGATAAAGAGGGCAGAAGTCAGTCAAGCGTTCGGGTGCTATCAAAACCCCACCTGCGTGCATTCCTACATTTCTTACCAGATCTTCAAGGGGTTCGGCTAGTTCAAGCAGTGCTTTTACCTCTTCCTCCTGTTTTTCTCGCTTCGATAATTCTGGTTCCTTTTTTCTTGCTTCAACAAGTGACAAAGGTTTGTTTTGAACTACTGGGATAAGCTTTGACAATTGATCACAAAAAAAATAAGGTAATTCTAAAACACGTCCTACATCTCGAATTACTGCTCTTGAGGCCATTGTGCCGAATGTAACTATCTGACTCACTGCCTCACTTCCATACTTCCCTCTTACATAGTCGATGACTAATTGTCTTTTTTCTTGGCAAAAATCAATATCAAAATCCGGCATTGAAACTCGTTCTGGATTTAAAAATCTTTCAAATAAAAGTGAATAAGGTATAGGATCTATGTCAGTTATGCCCAAACAATAAGCTACCAGAGAACCTGCCCCTGAACCTCGGCCAGGTCCAACAGGAACATCGTTAGATTTTGCCCAGTTAATGAAGTCAGCAACAATTAAGAAATAACTAGCATAGCCCATATCAATTATAATTTTGCATTCATGATCTAGGCGATTTCTATAGTGATCCTCAGAATTACTAGAAAATTTATTAAATCTAAAATTAAGTCCTTCATTAGCGACCTTGATCAAATACTCTTCCAATGGCAAATGAGTATCAACTGAAAATTTGGGAAGCTTTGTTACGCCAATTTCTAGCTCTAAGTTACATTTTTTTGCTATCTCAATAGAATTTTCGACTGCACCAGGTAAGTCAGAAAATAAATCGATCATTTCTAACTGACTCAAAAAATACTGCTTAGAAGTAAATTGCTCCTCACTATTTGAATTACTTAGAACATCTCCTTGAGCAATGCAAACTCTAGCCTTATGAGCAGTAAAGTCCTTTTCCTCTAAAAACTGAATTGGATGGGTAGCAACAACAGGAATCTGATAAGAATTTGCAATTGGAATAACTTGATCAATATATTCCTCCTCATCAGGAAACCCGGCTCGTTGAATTTCAAGATAAAAGTCATCATTGAATATTTCTTTATATTTTTTGATCAGTAAATCAACCTCCTCATCTAATCCTGATTTATTTCTAAGTATTTTTTTTCCTATTTCTCCAAACATTCCACCAGATAAACAAATTATTTCATCCGACATCCTTCCCCCAAGAAGCTCATCGGAATTCATTAACCATTCCAACTTTATTTCAGCTCTATTTTTTAAAGATTTATTAAGCCACGCTTTTGAAACTAATCTACAGAGCTTTCTATAACCTTTATCTGATTTACAAAGCAATAAGACTCTCGATGAGGAGCCATTGAGTTCATCACTTTGAATCCACATATCTATCCCAAGTATGGGTTTAATACCCTTTTTTCTTGCAGCTCTGTAGAACTTGAGTAAAGCAAATGTATTACCTAAGTCTGTTAATCCAATAGCTGATTGGTTATCACAAGCAGCTTTATCTAGCAAGTGGGGGATTTTAACAATACTATCCGAAATAGAATATTCAGAATGTAGTCTTAAATGGACAAATCGAGCTTCATTCATTCTTAATTTTTACTTATTATTAGTTAATGAATAATTATTTAAACAAAATTTTAAACAAAAAAAACAAAAAAAAAATTTTAATTCTGTTTTTTTTCTTATTTTCTTTAATCCTAACAATTCGATACTTAGGAATACACCTTCCATTTTTTTTAGGAAATTTAGCTTTATCGATCGATGAAGCACAATACTTAACCTGGTCAAATGAATTAAGTTTTGGATATTTTTCCAAACCGCCTTTCATCGCATGGATTTTAAGTATCAACCAACTCCTATTAGGAAAAATCAATGGTGTTGAACTTCGAAATTTACAGCCACTAGCATTTGCAATTTCTAGCATATTTATATTTTTATCCAGTTATGAAATTACTAAAAAAAACTCTGCTGCTATTTGGTCGGGATGCATATTTTTTTTGTTACCTTACTCCTCGTTTTATAGTCAATTTGCAACGACAGATGCTTGGCTGACGTTTTTTTGGTCTATTGCATTGTATTTCTTTATCAAGGCTGTCACCTCTGATCAAAAAAAATGGTGGTTTTTGTCCGGAGTAACGGTAGGGTTAGGTTTATTAACAAAATATTCTATGGTCTTTTTTTTATTTTCTGCTTTTATATATTTGGCATCAAAAAAGAGAATCTTTACAAAAAATCCATGGATTAGTTTTCTTGTATCAATACTGGTTTTTTCTCCAAACATAATTTGGAATTTCCAACAGAATTTTCCAACTGTTATTCACCATGCTGAAATGACCAATGTGGACCAACAAATTCTGTTGAGTTTTAATTCAGTTGTTGAGTTTTTTTTTGGACAATTTATTTTATTTGGTCCACTTTTATTTCTGTTTTTTTTATTTATAAGCTGTAGAGAAATATATTCCTATTTTTTTTTAAAAAAAATGATCTCTTTTAATCCGAATAAAAACTCTATTTCTGGAATACCATATGTATTTAGCTGGACTATTCTTATATTTGTTATGGCTTTAAGTTTTTTTGGGGAAACAGAAATAAACTGGGCTGCACCCTCAAGTGTTGGTATTTGTCTCGCAATAACTACGTTTATTTATGGAAGAAACAAAAAACCTTTTGGTAAAAATGAAAAGAAATATCAATCTTTACTAGTCTTATCACTAGTAATACATATAGTTTTTTTATTTTGTCTCATTTCCGGGCCAAAACTATTTAAATTTTCTGATCAAGCAAATAATCCAAAAGTTAATCCATTTCTTCAGGTTGAAGGTTACCAGGAACTTGTAACATTTATTCAAAAAAAAATAAAAGAACCAAAGGCGTTTCTTATAGTTTCCAAGGACAGAGGTATTTTAGCTAACATGTCCATTCATTTTCCAAAAGATAAAGTTAAGGGTTGGAAAACTGGTTCACAAATAAAGCACCATTGGGACTTAACACAGCCTCTAACAAAAAATGATTTAAATAAACAAATATTAATGGTTATTAAAGTCAATTCTTTAGATAATGAATATATCATTAGCATGAAAAAAAGATTAGAAAGTTACTTTGATAAGGTCAAACGATTGAATAATCCTGAGTTAGACAAAATAATACTTCAAGGTAAAAAAAATCAAAAAGTAGTGTTATTTTGGATTAATCCTAACTAAGAAAAAACTAATTTATTTTATGAGTATCAAAATTACAGTCGTTATTCCAGTTTTCAACGAAGTTGAAGCAATGCCCTCTCTAATTCAAAAGTTGGATACTATTTTATCCTCTAAATACAATGATAATTTCGAAGTTTTTATTGTAGATGATGGATCTCTGGATAACACATCCCAAGTATTGGGTGACAAACAAAAAAGTTTTAAATGGTTGCATTTCATCACCCTAGCTAGAAATTATGGGCAGTCAACAGCTTTGCAAGCTGGATTTGATTTTTCAAATGGTGAGCTAATTGTTACGATGGACGGAGATTTACAAAATGATCCAGAGGACATACCAAGATTAATTGATTTACTTGAAAAAAATAAAAATGTTGATTTAGTATCTGGTTGGAGAAAAAACCGTCATGACGCGACTGTAACAAGAAAAATTCCATCCAGGATTGCCAATAGTATAATTTCAAAAGTCACCGGGGTGAAATTACATGATTATGGTTGCTCACTCAAAGTATACAGATGTGAAGTAATTAAAAATATTCGACTTTATGGGGAAATGCATAGATTTATCCCTGCTATTGCTGCCGAAGTCGGTGCGAAAATTTTAGAAGTTCCAGTTCAACACCATCCGCGAAGAACTGGAGTGTCAAAATATGGTATCGATAGAACAGCAAGAGTCTTACTGGATTTAATCTGGATTAAGTTTTCTCGAAAATTCATTCATAGACCGATACATGCTTTCGGTGGTGTAGCATTGATTATGTTAGTAAGCGGCCTAGCAATTTTTTTGTGGTTATTTTTAGAAAAGTTTATTTTGGGTAATGATATTGGTGGAAGACCATTGCTAATTTTTGGATTGTTACTTACTTTGATCGGCACTCAATTGCTTGCAGTTGGTTTAATTGGAGAGCTGTTGACTAGAATTTATCATGAACCCCATGGCAGAAAGCAGTACCTTATGAAAAAAACAAGCTTCTCACAAGACCCCAAATGATTTTAAAAAAAATCGTCCGGTTTATTGTTGGGATCGCTTTGTTATTTTATTTATTTTCCTTATTGGATTTTACGATTTTACTCCAAACAATAGGAAAAATTGATCCCCTTACTTATTCTTTAGCCATATTGGCTTGCCTGGTAGGCAATTTACTTTGCGCTCTTAGATGGAGGAATTTATCTAATTCAACCATTCTCAACTTACCCAAAAAAAAATATATTCTTATCTACTTTGAATCAATTGCTGCTAACTGTGTTTTGCCGGGTGGTATTTTAGGTGGTGATGTCTGGAGAACAGCCAGGATAGCTGGAGAAAGCAAAAAATACCACGCTTCTTTTAAAACATCCTCTAAAATACCAAAAAGTCAGTGGTTAAAGTTATCTGGGTTGAGTGTACTAGCAGATCGTACTCACGGATTCTGGTCTTTAAGTATTCTAGGGCTAAGTTCTTTTATAATTTTTTTCTTATTCAAATCAATTGGTTATCTTGAGGATAATCAAGTAATTGACTACCACACAGATTACGTAACCTTTTACTTAATAGCTTTGTTAACCACCATACTACTCCCAATGCTGATTGGACTCTTTATATTTTTATATAAAAAAAAAATTGACGAACATCATCTAAACAAAAGAAACTTCTTTTTGGACATAGCTAATTTATGGCTAGCTGGCAAAGAAAAAGTAACAAATTTTATATCTCTCACTTCACAAGGATTTTTTGGGTTGGCTTTTTGGATTTGTCTTCACTCGGTTGGTATAGAAATCAATATTTTTTTAATTTTATTTGTTACTCCGGGTATTTTTTTAATTGGTTCATTACCAATAGCAATAGCCGGGTTTGGTCCAAGAGAGGCTGGATCGATACTTTTTTTATTGCCATTCTCTGTTAACAATGAGAATATTTTTGTAAGTTCAATCCTCTTTGGACTTGCTTCTACCATAATAGGAGCAATCACGTTACTAATAAACTTGCTTTTACAGTCAAAAAAACGGTAAGTTTAAGAATATGACTAATTTATATTCAACAGGTACATATGAAAAATATAAAAAACAAACTTGTGCTCAAAAACCAAAGGCCTCTAAAAGCTTTTCTTTTTAAAGTTTATTTGATATTGCTGTATCTTGCTTTCTCACTGAATACTGCAAAAGCTGGAACCTATGAGATTTCATTATATGGGGGTATGAATCAACCAGCGCACAGTAGTGTTAAGTTTACAGATGCATCTATCAGTTATGGAATAGAGGATGGTTCATACTCCACAGAAGGATGGAAAGGTAAATCTTTTGAATCTCCCATTTATTATGGATTGAGATTTGATTACTGGCTTAAAGACAAACCTTGGGGGATAGGAGTTGATTTTAACCATAGTAAAGTTATTCCCAAAAAACTACCTGCTGGATTAAGAAGATTAGAGTTTACTGATGGTTTGAACACTCTCACAATAACTGGACTTTACAAATTAGAAAAAAAAATTTTTTTTGATATGCAACCTTACTTGGGTGCAGGAATTGGGATTTCATATCCTCATGTTGAAATTACCGGCACTTCATCCTCAAGTGGAAGAACGTATGACTATCAATCAACTGGAATTGCATACCAAATTCTCGGGGGTTTAAAATTTTCAATCTTTGAAAATTGGGGTGGTTTTGCAGAATATAGATTGACATTTACCCCTCTTGAGGCAGACTTAAAAGGTGGTGGAAAATTTGAGTCCGACATAAACAACAGTCAAATAAGCTTGGGTATAAATTACAAATTTTAATGGTGCCAGAGGCGGGACTCGAACCCGCACACCATCGCTGGCGCCGGATTTTGAATCCGGTGCGTCT
>MDTB01027015.1_pt1 | contig 11323 bp, 9 predicted proteins | sample 811161 | NCBI WGS metagenome assembly MDTB01 (sample SAMN05326650, study PRJNA326480) | marine metagenome | isolation source: seawater | place: Mediterranean Sea | collected 2009
TGTTTTACCCTGGCAATTAACTTCACTAGTACATTCTATTTTGTTTGATAACACATTAAACTCTATATTAACACTGACAATGTTTAGACTATGTGTTAACGGGATTAATGAAGATGTATTTTTAGCAGCCTGTATACCTGCAATTTGGGCAACTACAAGAACATCTCCTTTTTTATTTATACCATCATTTATTGATTTCAAGGCCTCTTTGTTTAAATAAATGCTCCCAGATGCAATTGCCTTGCGTTTAGTTGAGATCTTATCACCTATATCAACCATTCTTATACTACCTTTATTATCAATGTGATTACTTTTGGCCATATCTTTATATCTTCAATTTTATTATAATTCTACAGTATATAGAGTTATTTTAAAATTTAAGAATTATAATGAAAATTATACTTGCCTCAAAAAATCAGGATAAAATTAGAGAGATCGGAAAAATATTGAGAAACTCTAAAAGAATGCTAATGACATGTAATGATATTGAAATACCAGAGGTTGAAGAAACTGGTTCAACTTTTGTTGAAAACGCAATATTGAAAGCAAGAAGCGCTTCACTCATAACAGGTTTAGCTGCCATTGCAGATGATTCTGGAATAGAAGTTGATTATTTGAATGCTAAACCTGGCATTAAATCAGCTAGATACTCAGGTGATAATGCAACCAATGAAAGCAACAATCTTAAGTTACTCAAAGCATTAGATGGTGTGCCTTATGAAAAAAGAAAAGCATGCTACAGATGCGTTATTGTATATATGAGATTTCCAGATGACCCATTCCCAGTAATAACATCAGGTTCTTGGGAAGGTTACATCACGGAACAATTGATTGGTAGTAATGGTTTTGGATATGATCCGTTATTTTATTTGCCTGAATATGATAAAACTTCTGCACAGATTTCATCAAGTTTGAAAAATAAAATAAGTCATAGAGCAAAGGCTCTTAAAAAACTAGAGGATTATTTTAATAAATAGAGATTAATTTATGTATAAAAAACTTATCCCAATTTTTTTTATCATATTTATGTCTGCTTGTGCAACAAATCCAGTTTCTGGTATACCAGATTTTGTTACAATAACTGAACAACAAGAAATTTCTATTGGGGCCTCGTACCATAATCAAATATTGGAAGAAAGCAAAATAATTGATAATAAAGAGTTGAATGATTATTTTCAAAAACTAGGTGAATCAATAGCAAAAGAAAGTCATAGACCAAATCTAAAATGGTATTTTACTCTAATAGATGATCCAACATTTAATGCTTTTGCAACGCCTGGAGGATATGTATACATGTATAGAGGCATGTTAAATTTTTTTAATTCAGAAGCAGAATTGGCAGGTGTTATAGGACATGAAATTGCTCACATCACTGCAAGACATGCTGTAAGAGGGATGAGCACAGCTCAGGTAACTGGCATATTGCTCGGTATACTCCAATCAAATGTTCCAGGCGGACAACTTACTGGAAATGCCTTTAACTTAGTTAATGTTATAATCAACCGTGGTTATTCTAGAAAATTTGAATTAGAAGCAGATCAACTTGGCGAAGAATATCTTAGGAGGCTTAACTATGATCCAAGTGCAATGTCAGCATTCCTCAAAACACTTCAATATTCAGATGAACTAGAAATTAAAATTGCGAAAGAAGAGGAAAGAGAACCAAATATTGGTTATCACGGTATTTTTTCTACCCATCCGGATCACGAAAAAAGAATTAGCGCGCTAGACAAAAGTGACAAACAAAATAACAAAATGAAAGTCAACAAAGAAAAATTTCTCAAGCTGCTAGATGGTTCTGTTTATGGCTCAAGTCCTGAAGAAGGTTATGTAAAAGATTCAATATTTTATCATCCCATATTAGCAATTAAATTTAAAATCCATGATGATTGGAAACTACAAAATGATCCTGATAAGCTTGTTATAACAAAAAAAGATTCAAACATAACCTTGCGTGCAGATGATCTTTTAGCGGATGATTTAGAAAATGGTTTAACACCACAAAAATATTTGGAAGACGGTGTCAATAAAAGTTCTTTTTTAAGTTCGAATAAATTAATTAAAGCTGATAATTTTTCATATAATAACCTTGATGGTTATAGCCACTTGTATAGTAGTAAGAGTTTTATTGAAGAAAAGTATAAAAGATTTACGGTAATTTTTGATACTACTAATACAAATACAAAACCTAAGGCTTGGATTTCTGTAACAAATTTAAAAGATCTAGATGATGATAATGAAGTTCAGTTAATGTTAAAATCATTTTCTAAAATGCCCCAAGAAGAAGTTGAGCAATCAAAAGGCCTGAGAATTAAGGTTATTCGGTTTAGAGATGGAATGACTTATGAAAAACTTGCCAAGTCCTCGCCACTAGGAAAATATGCAATTGATAAGTTGCGCCTCTTAAATGGCCATTATCCAGACAAGAACCCAATCATAGGGGATCTTATTAAAATTGTTGAATAAATCTTTTAGAAATAATGTTTTTTTAATTGACTCAACAGGGTTCGTCTTGAAATATTGGTTTTCCATGCCACCAGTTGAAACCAAAAACTTTGAGTCTATCGCAGCATTTTTAGGCTTCAGTAGCTTTGTTATCAGATTACTTAGTGAGCATAAACCATCACATATTTCTTTTGCTTTTGATGAGAGCCTTGGCACATGCTTTAGAAATAAAATCTATCCAGACTATAAAAAAACTAGAGAGATTGCTCCAGATGAACTTAAAAAACAATTTAAACTCTGTAGAGAGTTTCTTACAATATTAGGATTAGATAATCATGCAAGTAATTACTATGAGGCTGATGATATTATAAATACATTAGCATTCAATGTAAGAAAATCGAATCATAGTTCTCTCATACTAACTAATGATAAAGATTTATATCAACTGGTATATCCTGGTGATATTTGGTGGGATTATAAAAGTAAAATGTTTTCTCATGAAGATCTGAAAAACTATTTAGGATTTACACCGCAAAATTTATCAGACTTCCTAGGGCTTATGGGTGATTCAGTTGATAATATTCCTGGAGCACCTGGCCTTGGAGAGAAAACTGCAATGGTATTAATGAATGAATATAAAAACCTAGAGAATCTTATGAATAATCTTGACTCAATAACTGATAGGGTCGGGACAAGATACAAAAGATTTATAAAAATAATTAAAGAAAATAAAAAAATTATATATCTTTCTAAAAAGTTAGCTACACTAGAGTATATTGGCGAATTAAATAATGATATTAACTCACTAAAAAGAAGATCATTGGATAAAAATAAACTTGAATCATTTTTAATTATGACGGGAATGAAAGAGGGTCAGAGAAATTCATGGTTAAAAGATATACAAAGATTGGTTAAATAATATGAAAAGAAATGTTTTTTATGCTCAATCAGGTGGGGTTACTCCAGTTATTAACGCAACAGCTGCCGGGCTAATAGATTATCTTAAAAAAAATAAATCATCATTTGGAAAATTATTTATTGGTAAGAATGGTATTGCTGGTGCGCTAAATGAAGAACTAATAGATGTTAGTAAAGAAAATCCAACGGAATTAAAAAAACTAATTCATACTCCAGGTGGCGCCTTTGGATCTTGTAGAATAAAGCTTAAAGATCCGGTTAAAAATAAAAGAGAATTTCATAGAATCTTAGAAGTATTTAAAGCACATAATATAGGGTATTTTTTTTACAATGGAGGTGGGGACTCCCAAGACACAACACTAAAGATTTCAAATTATTGCAAAGAACATGGGTATAATGTGACTTGCATTGGGCTCCCAAAGACAATTGATAATGATTTACCAGTTACTGATAATTGCCCAGGTTTTGGTTCAGTTGCAAAATATATCGCTATCTCAACATATGAAGCATCGCTTGATGTTGCCTCTATGGCAAACTCGTCAACAAAAGTTTTTTTACTTGAGGTAATGGGGAGACATGCAGGTTGGTTAGCAGCATCAGCAGGTGTCATTAAAGATAGCAAGAGCATGCCACCTCATCTAATCTTATTACCCGAGATAGTTTTTGACGAAAAGAGATTTTTACAAAAAGTTAAAGAAACTGTTAGAAAATATGGCTTTTGCGTAATTGTTGCATCTGAAGGTATAAAAAATAAAAATAATAAATTCATAGCTGCTAGTTCCTCAAAGGATAGTTTTGGTCATGCACACCTTGGTGGTGTTGCACCAAAGCTTGCCAACATTATTACTATGAAACTTTCATATAAAGTTCATTGGGCAGTAGCTGATTATCTTCAGAGAGCTGCTAGGCATATTGGTTCATCAGTAGATGTAAAACAGGCATACATGGTTGGTTATAAGGCCTTAGAATATGCAAAAAAAGGTATTAATGGAGTTATGTTAACTATAAGCAGGAAAAAATCAAAAAGCTATCAATGGGAAATTAAACATACAAAATTAGAAAACGTAGCTAACATCGAAAAAGAGTTACCTAAAAGCTTCATTAGCAGAGATGGCTTTGGTATAACTAGATCATGCAAAAAATATATTCAAAATCTTATATCTGGCCAAGATTATCCGCCATATAAAGATGGAATCCCTCAATATGCAAAACTAAAACATATCTTGCTTAAAAAGAGATTGAAAAATTTCAAAGCAAATCTCTAAAATCAATACTGTGGTTATCATGATTTTTTATCAAAGATGCAAGTGTCTCGATAAATTTTTCATCACCATTTAGACAAGGGATAAAATTATATATTTTGCCACCTGAATCAATGAATAAATCATGAGATTCTTCTCCTATTTCTTCAATTGTCTCTAGGCAGTCTGATGAAAAACCTGGGCAGTAAACTTGAATATTTAGAATACCTTCTGATGGTAGTTTTTCTAGTCTCTCAGCCAAGTACGGCTGTATCCATTCAGCTTTACCAAATCTTGATTGAAATACGATTTCATATTCATTCTTTGTGAGCTTAAGTTTATCAGCGATTAGTCTGGCAGTTTTAATACATTGTGTCTGATAAGGCTCATCATCACCAACATAAGATTTTGGTATCCCATGGAATGATAAAAGTAATTTTTCTGGTTTACCATGTATCTGCTGGTATGACTGGATATGAGACACAGATGAATCAATATAATCCTTGTTATCATGGAAATCTTTTATAAAACTAATACTTTTCTCGTCCAGAAATACCCTCTCCTTTTTTATGATACGTGAAATCTGGTTAGCAATCGATTTGGTTGTGGTTGTAGAATATTGAGGAAACATAGGTAAAAACAAAATATTAGTATACCCAAGTTTAGAATATTTTATCATCAAACTTTTTATAGATGGAGAACCATATCTCATAGCAACATCAATTATAAATTCACTATGTAATTTCTTTCGTAGCAAACCTGCTTGTAAGAAAGTATTGTATAACAAAGGAGACCCCCAATCTGTCCAAACTTTTTTATATAACTCAGCACTCTTTTTAGGACGTACTTTTAAAATAATTAAATGTAGTATAGGAAGCCAAAAAATCCGAGGAAGTCTTATTACATCCTTATCAGACAGAAATTCTCTGAGATATATCCGAACTTGTTCTTCTGTGGGTTGACTAGGCGTGCCTAAGTTAACAAGGAGTACAACAGTTTTAGGTTTTGATCCAGATATCATTTGACTATTGTAGAACAATGTTAGGTCTTTGTGTATCTCTGAAAAATTGGACTCTTATTTGATATATGAGAAATAAGAAACTCCATCTGATCTGCCAAGATCTTACGACCCCTTAGAATCAGGTATTCTACTCTGGACGGCGTAAATGGGATAGCCAGTAGCATCATATGAGCATTTTCAGGGGTTCTATCTCCTTTTTGGTTATTACATCGTTTACACGAGGTGACCACGTTTGTCCATACATCGAGCCCTCCATGAGATAGCGGAAGAACATGGTCTCTTGATAAATCCCTATAATTAAACTTACTACCACAATACAGGCAAGTGTTGGCATCCCTTTTAAACAGGGTCGTATTAGACAAGGAGGGCATAAAGCTTGAATAATCGAGCTTATTAGTTTCCCTTGTTGCGATTATAGAATTAATGCTTAGCTTGCTTCTACATAGTGATATGCGATTGTAACCACCTCTTAGAAGTATTGAAGTAGAACCACATTCATATGCTATTTGATCAGTATAGTAGAGTCTTGCTGCTGTCTCATGAGAGATCCAGGCTGTAGGATAGCCAGCAGAATTTAATCTTAGTATCTGTTGATTAATTATCACTAGTTGATTATAGCTAATAATCAGCTTAAGATTTATTAATAATTAAAAATAGTTCTACTTAGTATAATAAAGAACAATAAATACCTACATAATCACCTGGAATGTCTGAAAAAGACCAAAAAATTGCACTGTTTTGATACTCATGGGCACTATTTATTAACATACTTTAAAATTTGCAATAAACATGACCTTAAAAACTTTCTATGATGGAAGGTTATTTATTATGCTTCTATGTAACTGATATATATAACTATTTTAATTGACTAAAATATGAACAATCTGTCACAAGCAAAATGAGTAAATAGATAATATAAAAAATCACATATTTATCCACAACTTTATTAACAAAATCTGTGGATAAAAAAGTTTCATCATATCTTCTTCAAATATATTAAAAGATTTTGCGTAAATGTATAATAAATTATGAATAAACGACTCAAGGTTGCGCTAAATCTACCATTATATGGAACATTTGATTACTTTATTCAATATGACTCAACCAATATTAATACAGGAATGAGAGTCCAAGTCTCATTTGGAAAAAAAGAGCTTATAGGGATAGTAAGTGAAATCAAAAAACATAGCCAGGAAACAACAGATCGCTATAAACTAAAACCTATTAATGAAATACTTGATACGGAACCTGTTCTAACAAAAGAAATAATAAAGTTATGTAAATGGGCATCTAATTATTACCAGTATCCTATCGGACAAGTATATTTTAATTGCATACCAAGTAAACTTAAAAAAAGCAAAGATATAAAAAACAAAGAAATTGATGATAGAAAATTCTTTTACAAAATAACAAATAAGGAAACCGATGAATATTTTAAAAACAAAACTGCACAGAAAAGAATATATGATTACATAAAGAACAAGTGCAGAGTTGATCCCAGTGATCTAAAGAGTTCTAAGCCTCTAAATGAATTACTATACAATGATTTTATTGAGAAATATTATTTAGATGATGAGAAAGTACTGACTGATAATATTATTTTAAATGAAGAACAGGAAAGAGCATATAAAAAGATAATTGAGAAAATAAATGTTTTCACACCAAGTCTCATTGAAGGTGTCACGGGTAGTGGTAAAACAGAATTATATATAAAAATTGTCGAGAAGATCGTGAGCGATAAGGGTCAGGCATTAATAATAGTCCCCGAGATAAATCTCACCCCCCAAACACTCAAAAGATTTAAAAAATATCTAAATTATACTATCTCAGAATATCATTCTTCAATTTCTGAAAATAAAAAATATGAAATATGGGAAAAATGTAGGCAGGGGAAAATTGATATTTTGATTGGAACCAGATCAGCTATATTTTTACCATTTAAATCATTAAAAATTATCATAATTGATGAAGAACATGATGCCTCCTTAAAACAATCAGAAAAATTTAGGTATCATGCAAGGGATCTATCTTTGGTTAGAGCTAAAAATTTGAACATACCTATTCTGATGGGTAGCGCTACTCCGTCATTTGAAAGTCTATATAATTGTAAAATCAAAAAGTATAATCATATACTTCTGAAAACAAGATTTTTTAAAACAAAACTTCCGACAGTAAAAGTTGTAGATATAACAAAGGATACAACTATAGATGGTTTTTCATCTAATTTAATAGGGGCTATTAAAGATGAACTTAAAGCTAAAAAACAAATATTATTATTCGTAGGCAGAAGAGGTTATAGTAGTGCGCTATTGTGTAAAACATGTGGATGGACTTCAAAATGTTACAAATGTGATGCATACATGACATTTCATAAAAAAGATAATATTTTATGGTGTCATCATTGTGGATATAAGAAGATATTAAAGACACAAAGTTTTTGTAATTCTACAAAAGAGTGCCAAGTAGTTCCATTGGGTATTGGTACAGAAAGGGTTGAAAAGAAGTGTAAAGAATTATTTCCAGACGCACGTACAATGCGAATTGATAGTGATTCAATTAATAGTATTTCAAAGCTCAAAGATTTTATCAAAAAAACTCAATCTAAAGAAGTTGATATTCTTGTAGGAACACAGATGTTGGTTAAAGGACATGATTTTCCTGATCTAAATCTAGTGGGTATAATTGATATTGACGCTGGATTATATAGCCTTGACTTTAGAGGAATAGAAAAAATAGGACAAATGATAATTCAGGTTGCTGGAAGATCGGGTAGACATAATAATCAGGGAAAAGTCATAATTCAAACCAGAAAACCGGACAATATGCTTATAAATAAACTTCTTAGTGAAGGGTATCATAGCTTTTCTAAAAAAGCCTTAGTAGAAAGAAACCTGTCATCATTCCCTCCTTACTCATATCTCTCTTTATTTCGTGTTTCAAGCTTAAAGAAAAATGAAGGTATGTCATTTTTAATGAAAGTTAAAAATAATTTCAATCAGAATATGATAACACTCCTTGGCCCAGCACCAGCACCTATAATGAAAAAGAATAATAGATACTATTATCAATTGCTAATTAATACTAAAAATAGAAACTTACTGCTAAGTAAAACTTCTGAAATAAGAGAGTATATAATCAAGCAAAAAAAGAGTAATATTAGATGGTCAATAGATATAGACCCTGTGGATTTATATTAAAGAAGAGGATGTGATTTGAAAGATATAATTAAGAATATGCTTGCTGATTCTATTAAAAAAACTTATGAAAATGATAAGTTCGTCGAGTTAATAGAGGTTCAAAATGTTACAGCAAAAAATATAAAAGCAGATTATTTTACCAACATCTCGATGAAACTTGCTAAAGAATTAAAAATTAATCCAATTAAAATTGCTGATCAAATAGTAAATAATTTATCGTCATCTAATGATGTGCGAGTTGATGTAGTTAAACCCGGCTATATTAACTTTCTTGTAGAAGATATAAAAAAAAATAATATTATTTCATTAATTAATAAAAGCGATAACCTGCTTCAAAATTGTAAAACAGAAAAGAAACTAAGAATCAATGTTGAGTTTGTTTCTGCAAATCCTACAGGTCCTTTACATATCGGCCATGGTAGAGGTGTAATCTATGGGAACATGATTGCAAAGTTCTTGATAATACAAGGTCATAATGTAACTAAAGAATATTATGTAAATGACCATGGTAACCAAATAAGAAAATTATGTTTGAGCATACTTGCTCATATTAATGAAAACTATAGTGAGAATGAGGATGATCTTTATCAAGGTGATTATACGAAGGAAATTGCATTATTATTGGAGAAAAATAATATAAAACTTCCAGATATACCCAAGTCTTTAGATGGAGAACGTTCCAATACTTCCCATACTAATATTCCTGATGAGACAAGAGAATTTATTGTAAAAAGTATGATTAGGAAAATTAAAGATCAATTAGATAAATTAGATATTGAATTTGATAATTGGTTCTATGAAACATCTCTTTTTGACAAAGCCAACAAATATAAGCCTGAAGACTTAATAACAGAATTAAGAAAATCTGGTGATATTTATGACGATGGAACAGATGCTATATTGTTAAAAGCTGAAGAACCCAGAGTGTTAGTTAAATCTGATGGAACTTATACATACTTTGCAACAGATTTAGCATACCATTATTTAAAATTGAAAGAGTATGACCGAGTTATTGACATATGGGGAGCTGATCATCATGGCTACATACCAAGAATGGAAGCTGGATTAAAAGCTCTTGGTCATGACATTAATAAATTAGATGTTCATCTAATACAATTTGCTAATTTATTCAGAGATGGTGAAAAAATATCTATGTCTACTCGTAAAGGCCAGTATGTTGAGTTAGATCAGCTAAGCGATGAAATAGGCAAAGATGCTATTAACTTTTTTTATTTAACTAAGAACAAAGACCAACATCTAGACTTTGACCTAGATATTGCAATTAATCAAAATAAGAATAATCCCGTTTATTATATTCAATATGCTCATGCCAGAATAGAAAATATTCTTAATGAAGTAGATGATTATGAAAGTAAGGAATATGATTTTAGTAGTTTAAATCATGAATTAGAAAAAGAATTAATATCTACACTCATTAAATTTGAGGAAGTTTCTAATAAAACTATAATGGATCTTCAACCTCAACTAATGACACATTACTTGCAAAAGTTAGCTCAATGTTTTCATAGCTATTATGCGAATATAAAAATTCTTAATGATGGCAAAGCTGATTATAGCAAGGTTCATTTAATAGCAGCTGTTCAAAAAGTAATTAAGTGTGGGCTCGATTTATTAAATATTAATTCCCCTAAGGTTATGTGATGAAACAAAATAAAATTGCAATTATATATGATTTTGATGGGACTTTAACGCCAAAATCAATGCAAGAATATACTTTACTTCCCAAATTAGGCATAAATTCAAAAAGCTTCTGGGATACGATCGTTAAGGAAGCAAAAGAAACCGGCGGAGAAACAATGATGATCTATATGCGACATCTGCTAGATCATGCAAAAAATAAAAATATCAAAATATCAAAAAGAGAATTTTCAAAAATGGGGAAAGATATTCAATACTATGATGGTGTGATTGATTGGTTTAAGAGTATTGATAAATATGTAAAAAACCTTTCTAATGGAGAAGTAGAAATATACCACTATATAATTTCAGCAGGACATTTAGAAATACTTGAAGGTATATCAATAAAGAAATATATAAAGAAAATATTTGCGTCTGAGTATTTCTATAATTCTGAAGAATATGCGGTATTTCCAAAAATTGTTGTTACCGATACTACAAAAACACAGTATTTATTTAGGATAAATAAAGGTAAAGAAAATCTATCTGAAACAATCAATAATCATATGTCAGAAGATAAGCGTCCAATACCATTTGATAATATGATATATGTAGGCGATGGTCTTACTGATGTCCCAAGTATGGCTCTAATAAAAAAAGAAGGTGGTCACTCTATAGCTGTTTATCAAAAAATATTAAAAGGTCAAGTTGAAATCTGTAAAAAATTATTTAAGGCTAACAGGGTTGATTTCATTGCTGAAGCGGATTTTAGAAAGAATTCGGATCTTTTTAAAAAGACATGCTTATTACTAGACTATGTTGTATCTAAGATTCGATATACGATAGAGTTAAAGAAAAAGTAA
>MDTB01153315.1_pt1 | contig 11323 bp, 10 predicted proteins | sample 811161 | NCBI WGS metagenome assembly MDTB01 (sample SAMN05326650, study PRJNA326480) | marine metagenome | isolation source: seawater | place: Mediterranean Sea | collected 2009
CAAAGGCTTTTGTTGGTCTCTCATAAACTTTAACCAACTTTCAGTAAATTCTCCTGGTCCACCACTACTATGAGTAATTAACAATATTGGAAATGGACCTTTACCTTTTGGATAAGTGATAAGAGCATCAACAACTATTGGGCTGTCTTTGTACCAGCCCTCCATAATGCCTTTATAGTTAGAGGTTTGATATGAATTAATCTTAATTAATTCTCCATTACCTAGTTGTTTAGATAATTTTTTTAGCGGTGTTTTTTTTGGTTTAATTTTATCTGAAGCAAGAGCTTGTAATGAAATTAGTAAACAAACCAAGAAGATTAAAATTTTTTTTATAAACATTATAAGTTAATTTAATAGTATTTTTCTCATTGTGATTTTTCCCAATCAAATCTTGGAAAGGAGTTAAACACTTTAAGAATTCCTTCAGACCATTCTTTTGAAACTTTTGAAAATTCTTCATCACTTAAATTTAGACATTTTTGAGATGTAATTTTAAATTCATCTTTTTTATAAACTACAAAATCTATTGGAGGCCCAACGGTTAAATCACTTTTTAGAGTTGAGTCCATTGAAATAAGTGCACATCTCGATGCATCTCCAATAGAAACTGTAGGAGTTATAACTCTATCTAAAATTGGCTTTCCATATTTAACTTCACCAATAACCAAGTAAGGTTTACTATCTGCTGGTCTGATATAATTTCCCTGTGGATATACTAAAAAAAGTTCCATAGGCTTACCTTTGATTTGCCCCCCAACAATAAACGTAGATCCAAGCAAAACAGTATCTGTATTAATACCTTTAGGTGCCGAATGTTTAATATTAAGTTTACCAATATACGACGCTACTTGATCAAAATCATCGCAAGTGTTTAAATTTTTCGTAACGGAATTATCATTTAAATCTTTTTCCAATGATTTAAAGACTGCCTGTGAAGTTCCAAGGTTACCTGATGTAACAACAATTATTGTCCTATCACCTACATCATGAGTAAACATTTTTGAATAAATGTTAACATTATCTAATCCAGCATTTGTTCTTGAATCTGAGGCAATGACAATTCCACCTTGAGTTTTAATACCAATACAATAAGTCATAAATATAAATAAAGAATTTACTAAATAACATATATTTTATTTTTCGCATATCAGCTATATTAATTCTGCAATTGAATAATCAATGTAACTGATAAACACTAATAAAATGGTATCAAAATTATGGAAAAACTATGATGCTAGCTCAGCATACGATGGCTATTTCACAGAGGATAACAAACTTAGAAAGCACGCAACAATCATATCAGGTATTCTAGAAAGACACGGTAAAAAAAAGCTTCAAGAGATCGAAAAGAACTGTCAAAGCACTATTAGCTCCAGAGGAATAAATTTTAGAGTATATGCGGCAAACAATAGAGCTGAAGAGAAAAAGTGGCCATTAGATATTATCCCTAGAATAATACCTAAGACACAATGGAATAAAGTATCTAAAGGTCTAAAACAAAGAGTTGCTGCATTAAATTTATTTATTGATGATGTTTATAATCAAAAAAAAATTTTTAAGGACAATGTAATACCAAAAGAAATAATATTTAAATCTCCTTACTATGTAAAAGAGTGTGAGGGATTTTCGCCAAAATATAGGGCTTGGTCAAATATATCAGGTGTTGATTTAATAAGAAATAAAAGCGGAGAATATTTAGTTTTAGAGGATAATCTTAGAGTTCCATCTGGCGTTTCCTACATGTTAGAGAATAGAATGGTAATGAGAGATGTATTTCCAGAATTATTTACAAGATATAAGGTTGCTGAAATTCACCAATACACAAACAAACTTTACAATTGTATGGTTGAGTGCATACCCAAGAAAAAAGCTAATCCGCATATGGTTGTTCTCACACCAGGAATATATAATTCAGCTTACTTCGAACACTCATTTTTAGCAGAACAAATGGGTATAGCCTTAGTTGAAGGAAAAGATTTATTTGTTGAAAATGATAATGTTTATATGAAGACTGTAAAAGGTCCATTGAAAGTAGATTGTATATATAGAAGATTAGATGATAATTTTTTAGATCCAAAAACTTTTTTCAAAGGATCTTTGATTGGTGTGCCAGGTTTATTCAAATGTTGGAGAAAAGGAAATGTAGGAATTTTAAATGCTATTGGAACTGGAGTAGCTGACGATAAAGTTGTTTATTCCTATGTAAATAAAATGATTGTATATTATTTAGGAGAACAGCCAATCTTAAATCAAGTTGAGACTTACTTGTGTCATGATGAAATACAAAAAGACTATGTTATAGAAAATATTTCTAAGCTTGTAGTTAAACCTGCAAATGCATCAGGTGGTTATGGTATAATGATTGGTCCGAAAGCTCCTAAGGAAGAAAGAGAAGAAGTCATTAAAAAGATTAAAAAAAACCCAAGAGAATACATTGCTCAACCTTTGGAAACTTTATCAACCGCACCTACTATAACAAAAGATGATATAGAACCGAGACACTTGGATCTAAGACCATTTATATTGAGTGGTAAATCAACTTATGTAACCACTGGTGGATTAACAAGAGTTGCATTAAGAAAAGGTAGTACAATTGTAAATAGTTCTCAAGGTGGTGGATCTAAAGATACTATGGTTGTTGATATATAATTACTCGTTCGTTTTATATTTTGATTTATTAATTATAAAAACAAATAAAATTGGTAATGTTAATGTTAATATAGTTGTCACAATTAACAATATTCCAAGCTCTGAGTAATCTGCATTAGATTGTACTTCATTTGTGACTTTATCTTTAACTTCTCTAGTTACTATAAATATTTCATTTAAATATTTTGTACCTAAGGCACTCGCAGATAAAGCAAGGTTGGTAAATGATGCAAATACAGCAAAAAAAGTAGCTTTAAGATGATTTGGAGCATTTTTTGCAATCCATGCTAATAAGGGTATCATTGAAACTTGTCCAAGTGGCGACTCTATTGCGGTGTTTATTAACGCAATAAATTTTGCATCCACTATCCCTCCTGTTAAAGAGGAAGTCCAATTGTGAAGTCCGTAGTACATTCCTATACTTGGCAGAAATAAAACAGCTCCAGCAATTGATAAAATAACAATTATTCTTGCAATTGAATTGCTTGCCATAAAAGGTCTTAATAAGACTATCCCTGCCAAAGTTAAAATTGATGCAAGTAAGGATAGTATAGATAAAAATTGCTCATTAAATCCTAGCTCATCAATTTCAAACCATGTTAATCCAGGACCAGGAGATGGCATTGCTCTAAAAACAAAGATAATTACTGCGGTACCGACGATTGTAAGTCTAAGATGTTCTGGTAATTCTTTAATTAACTTAAACATCAAAAATAAAATAATTACCACTGAACCAATAAAAACTATTTCTTGAGCGAGAGGTATTCTTAACGAACCTATAGTTAATGTAAAAACTACAAAAATCAAACTACCTCCTAATATCCACCAATTTATTTTTGTCTTTTCTTCTTTTCTAATATCAGAAAAGGAAAGTCCTATTGATTTAAGTTTATTTATTTTATTTTTTTTAAGATAACTTGCTAAAAAAACTCCAGCAACTGACACTAATGGTATAGCTAATGCATAAATATATATAGAGCCATATAAATTTATTTTTTCATTTTGATTTATTTGGTCAATGTCACTGAACAATATTACGTTTATTAAGGCTACTAAGACTGTTCCACCTATAATGGCAAATCTACCTAGCGTTTGCATAGTGGTATGCATAACTTTTATTTGCTCTTTGTTGTAAGATTGTCCCTCATCATCAATTAATGGAACTGCTTCTACCGTCATTGCGTCTGCAACAACATCTTGAACAACATATCCAACTGGTGCTAATAAAACGCTTACAACAAACCATGTTTCAACAGATAAATAATTTGACATTACTTCGGTATAAATAATCAAACCATACATGATCATTAAACTAATCGATAATAATCCTGCACCAAAAAAAACCATATAGTTTTTCTTATTCCAAATTAAATCCACTAAATGACCCAAAGGCATTTTTAGAGCCCATGGAATACCTGCCCAAAAACCTAATCCTGCTAAAAATGCTGCCGATAAATTTAAATAATCTTTTACAAAAAAAGTACCAACAATACCTGTGAGACCTGAAATTCCTGCAGCCAAATAAATCATAAGTGGAGGTAAATAAGACCATTTAAATTGTCTTCCTAAGTCTAAAAATGTATTGTCTAAAAAATTAATTATTTTATTCATTATTTAATATATAAATCTAATTTTATTATAATAGTTTGTTCAAAATTAACATATGAAATTTAATTCAAAAATTTTAATATTTACCGACTTGGACGGGTCGCTATTAAATAGAGAGAACTTTGAATTTGGTTCAATTAAAAATTTTTTAAAAGAATTATTGTCTAATGATATTTTTATAATCCCTAATTCAAGCAAAACAGCAAAAGAAATTATTAATTTTAATGAAGAACTAAAGGAAAAGTTACCCTATATAGCTGAAAATGGATCTTCAATTCATGATTTAAATTTAATTAATTCAAACTTTCCTGAGAAAATTACTTTAAGTAGAGAAATAGGTGAACTTCTGGAAATATTTAAAAAAAATGTACCAAACAATCTAAAAATAAAATGTAAATTTTTAAAAGATTTAACTAAAAAAGAGCAATTAAATATATTAGGTCTCCCTGCCGATAAGATTAAATATGCAATAAAAAGAGATTATACTGTACCGTTTAAGTTCGAGGGAGACAAAAATCAGAAGGAAAAGCTGCAAAAGTGCATACAATCATCTGGTCTTACACTGCAAGAAGGAGGGAGGGTTATTAATTTATGCGATAAAGTAAGCAAATCACAAGCTATGAAAAATGTAGTCAAAGTTTTTAAAAAAGTAAATAATGATAAATTGATTACCATTGCTGTTGGAGATAACTACAATGATTTAGATATGTTAAGGAATAGTGACTTTCCGTGCCTAGTATTTAATGACAAATTTACTTTAGAAAAAATTAATATTAATAATTGTATCGTTTCTAAAAAACCGGCACCTGAAGGTTGGGAGGAAATTGTTAAATTGGCACTGGATAAAATAAAACAAACAGACTAAAATTTAATATGAGCGATTTTTCTCAAAATGGGATTATTTCAACTTTGCATGATTTTGGAACTAAATCTGTAAATGAAATAGAAAAGGAACTTAAAAAGTTTTCTAAAGAGAGAAAAATGGAACTTATTTTACCTAGTCTTTATTCTGAACTAGAAGGTGATGCATTACCCAAAATCGTAAGTGAAATTAGTAAAACAAACTATTTAAATCATATTATTATAGGTTTAGACAAAGCTAACAAGACACAAGCAAAGAAGGCTTGGAAATTTTTTAAAAAACTTAATACCCCATTTACAATATTATGGAATGATGGACCAAGATTAAAAAAATTAAATGAAGAACTAAGAAAAAAAGACTTAGCACCAAGCCAGTATGGTAAAGGAAGAAATGTTTGGTACTGTCTTGGTATGTGCATTGCAAGAGATGATGCAAGGTCTGTAGCTTTACATGATTGCGATATAAAAACTTATGATAGAAGAATGTTAGCAAAATTATTTTATCCAGTAGTAAATCCGTTATTTAACTTTGAGTTTTGTAAAGGATATTATCCAAGAGTTGCTCATAACAAAATGGGAGGAAGGGTAGCAAGATTATTAGTTTTTCCATTGATAACAGCTTTAGAAAAAACAATAGGAAAAAGCGACTATCTGGAATTTATGAAATCCTTTAAATATCCTTTGGCTGGAGAGTTTTCATTTAGAAGAAATATTCTCCCTGAGCTTAGAATTTCATCAGATTGGGGAATTGAAGTTGGTATCTTATCTGAAATGCAAAGAAATTTTTCTCCCCAAAATATATGTCAAGTTGATCTCGCTGACAGCTATGATCATAAGCATCAAGACTTATCAATCAATAATGACCAAATGGGTTTATCTAGGATGTCTATAGATATTATAAAAACAATTATAAGAAAATTAGCAACACAAGGTAATTCTTTTAGTACAGAAACTTTTCGATCTTTGAAAGCAACTTACTATAGGTCTGCCTTAGACTTGATAGACATATATAGGAGTGATGCACAAATGAATGGTTTAAAATTTGATTCTCATATGGAGGAAAGAGCAGTTGAATTATTTGCATTAAATATTATGAAGGCTGGAGAACATTTCTTTAAAAACCCAATGGTAACACCTTTTATCCCAACTTGGAGCAGAGTAAAAAGTGCTATACCTGATATTCTTACAAAACTTAAAAAAGCAGTTGAAGAAGATAACAAAAATTATTCTTAATGTTATCTAAAAAAGACCGAAAAAATTTAGAAATTAAATTTAATAATATTTATTTAAATTCAAAAATATCAAATAAACTATATACAGACGAAATTATTAATTTGATTAATAAATTTAATAAAAAGAACAAAGTCCGAAATAATTTAAAAATATCGGAAAAAACATCATTGGTAATAAGTTATGGAAATAGTGTAACGGATGGAAATCGGAAATCTTTAAAAGTCTTTTATGCTTTTTATAAAAAATATTTAAAGAAATCGTTTGATACTATACATTTCCTTCCTTTTTACCCATCAAGTAGTGATAGTGGTTTTGCAGTAAAAGACCATTATAAAATCGATCCTAGGCTAGGAACGTGGAGTGATGTAAGAAGAATTTCTCAAATTTCAAATGTTATGGGTGATTTGGTAATAAATCATTCGTCTGCAAGAGGGTTGTGGTTTTCTAACTTTCTAAAAAACAAATCTCCTGGGAAAGGTTATTTCTTTGCTGTTGACAAAAATTTTAAATCCACAAACGTGATACGTCCAAGAGAGCATAGGTTATTAAAAAAAATAAATTTAATGGATAAAGAGAAATATCTTTGGAGAACATTTAGCCCAGATCAAATAGATTTAAATTTTAAAAATCCTAAAGTTTTAATGCGATTTATAAAAATTATTTTAAATTTGATTAATCATGGAATAAGAATTTTTAGATTAGATGCAATAGCTTATTTATGGAAAGAAAGCGGCACTAAATGTATAAATCATTACAATACACATAATATAATTAAATTAATTAGAACCATTTGCAGTTTGTTATCAAAAGAATGTATTATTATTACTGAGACAAACCTTCCTGAAAAAGAAAACTTAAGTTATTTTGGAAAAAATGATGAGGCAAATTGGGTATATAATTTTTCTTTATCACCTTTATTGGTTTACAGTCTATTATTTGAGGATAGTAAAAAAATCACTAAATGGTCGAAAAACTTTCCCTCTACAAAAAAAAATAATAATTATTTAAACTTTATTGCGTCCCATGATGGTATAGGAATGAGACCAATAGAAGGGATATTAGATAATAACACCAAAAAAAAATTTTTCCAAAGATTGAAAAAAAATGGTGGAGAATTTTCATTTAGAAAAATTTTAGGCAAAGGTAAAAATGTTTATGAGGCTAACATAACATTGTTTAATGCTTTTAAAAAATCAAACATTGACAAAAATGGTAAATTTGGATTTGAAAGATATTTCGCAGCACACAGTATTATGATGAGTTTTGAAGGTGTTCCAGCAATTTATTTTAATTCAATTTTTGGAAATTCAAATGATAATAGTAAGTATATTATTTCTGGTAACAAAAGAGATTTAAACAGATATCGATGGAACAGTCTAAAACTTGAAAATCACTTAAAGGATAAGAAATCAAAACAAAATAAATATTATGTAAATATGATTAACTTGTTAAAAATTAGAAATAAACAAAAAGCATTTCATCCTAATGCTCAAAGAATTACTCTTGATTTAGGATCAAGAATTTTTGCTTTTAAAAGAACTAGTTTAGATAAAAAACAAACTATAACATGCATTACAAATATGACTTCAAATGTACAATTATTAAATGTAAATGGTAAAATTATTAGTGGAAAAAATCTATTAAATGAGAAATTAGTTGATATAAATAAAAAACTTCAATTACAACCATTTCAAACTGTATGGATATCAAATTAATAATTTGAATAATCAGTAATTAAATTATAAAATACTTAATAACCATATCTCATGGTGAAAAAGAGGCCGATATCGCATCGGTTAAAAGCGAGTTTTGGAAAAACAAACAAAGGAGTGTGTATGAAAAGAATGCACAGAATACTTAGTTCGTTTAGCCGAGGCTCAAAGAACGCTAGGCTAAATCAACTAATGTTTCGAAACGTCAAGACCGTTGAAACTAATGGCAACGGAACAAGTGGATACGTGGTGAAATCTGGAAAAAATTCTGGAAAGATTTTGGGACATATAAGGAAAGCGTCTAAAAATATATAAATTCATCGGGGTATGGGGCACCTGGCAACAGAACACCCCTATCTAACTATAAATACTATAAAGATATACAATAATTAAAATTGTAAAAATAATAATAACCCACCATATGAGATTCGTGGTTAAGGTTTTTTTATTTTTATTCATGTAAAGAAAAGCTGGCATGACTAAAATAAGTATCAAAATTAAGTATATAAAAGAGACTATCTTGTCTGCCATATATTCAATTATTTAAGTTGAAGGTTTAAATATTAAACACAGTCCATTATTACAAAATCTCTTTTTTGTCTTTGTTGGACCGTCATTAAATACATGACCGTGATGGGCTCCACATTTAGCACAATGATATTCTGTTCTCATCATCCCGAATGAAAAATCAACTTTAGTTTTAAAAGCACCTGGCAATGCCTCTGAAAATGAAGGCCATCCAGTTCCGCTATCAAATTTTGATTCTGAACTAAATAATTTATTTCCACAATTAGCACAGTGATAAAAACCTTTTCTTTTTTCGTGAATTAGAGCACTAGTAAATGGTCTTTCGGTACCTTCATTAAATAAAATTTCTTTTTGTTCTTCTGTTAAATTTTGATTAATAATTTTTTTAGTTTCAGCGTATATAAACTTATAAGGTGAAATTATAAGCGTCCCTAAGGATGCAATAATAATTTTAAGTAATTTTCTTCTCATTTTTATAGAATACAATTATTTATTGTAAATTTAAGCAGATATTTTCACTTGTGACACTGTTGACCTGTAAATTTCTAATAAAAGGATTATTTAGTTGTTATGAAAAAATATTTATTATCTTTATGTTTTGTTCTAATTACTAGCGCTTCATTTGCAGGCTCTTGCCCAATGTTATGGGGCAAAGTTGATGTTAAAATTAATGATATATCTGACGAAAATCTTAAATTAAAGGTACAAGAATTAAGAGATGAAGGTGAAAAAGCACACTCGGATGGCGATCATTCAAAATCTGAGAAGTTATTAAACGAGGCTTTGGATCTTATTAGTAGTTAATTTTATTAATGAAACTAAAGCCCAACCAAATAGCTCCTAATTTTAAATTGGATAGCACTGATGGGTCATTGTTTGAATTGAAGAATTTTAAAAAAAAAAATATAATTTTATATTTTTATCCTAAAGATGATACTCCAGGTTGTACTTTAGAGAGTAAAGACTTTAATAAATTAAATTCAATGATAAATAAAAAAAATACTGTTGTATTTGGTATTTCTAAAGACAGTATGGAAAGTCACTTAAAGTTTAAAAAGAAATACAAGTTAAAATTTGATTTATTATCAGATGAAAAATTATCTGTGATTAAAAAATACGGAGTTTGGGGTATGAAGTCATTTTTAGGTAAAAAATTTAAAGGAGTAATCAGATCTACATTTTTAATTAATTCTAAAGGCAAAGTTCATAAAATATGGTCTAATGTAAGGGTAAAAGACCATGCCAAATCTGTTATGGAAGAATTAAAGAATATTTAGACCAAAGATTTTTGAGGTTTCATATCCTCTTTTTTTATTCCGGCAATTTGCACAGGTTTTTTCATAGCATCTCTTCTAAATGGTTCACCTAATTCTTGATTTAGAATTACCTCTATAAATGTTGTAATTCCTTTCTTTTGATCTTCACAAGATTGTTTTATGGCTCTAGTGGTTTCTTCCATAGTCTTTACTGTTACTCCTTTTAAACCACATGCGTTTGCAACCTTTGCATAACTTAATTCAGGATCAAGTTCTGTGCCTATAAAATTGTCATCGAACCACAATATCGAATTTCTTTTTTCTGCACCCCATTGATAATTTCTAAAAATTACCATTGTTATTGCGGGCCACTCTTCTCGAGCACATGAACTCATTTCATTCATGCTAATCCCGAATGCTCCATCACCAGCAAATCCAATTACTGGAGTATCTGGACAACCTATTTTTGCACCTAAAATAGATGGAAAACCATAACCACAAGGACCAAATAAACCCGGTGCTAAATATTTTCTTGGTTTCTCAAAAGTTGGATATGCATTTCCAATTGCACAATTATTTCCTATATCGCTAGAGATAATAGCATCATTAGGTATTGCTGCTTGAATTGCTCTCCACGCTTGTCTTGGAGACATTCTATTTTTATCTCTTTCTCTCGCTTCTTTATTCCAAACTGTTCCTGGATCATCATCCTCATGATCAAGGCTTGTTAAAGTTTGTAACCAGGCAGATTTAGTTTGGTGTATCAAATTTTTTCTATCCTCTCTTCCAATATCTCCTGCATTTGAGGATAGTTTATCTAATATTTGTTTAGCAACCTGTTTAGCATCTCCCTCTATTCCTACAGTTACTTTCTTTGTAAGTCCAATTCTGTCAGGATTCATGTCAACTTGAATTATGCTTGCATCCTTTGGCCAGTAATCAATTCCATAACCTGGCAATGTAGAAAACGGATTTAGTCTCGTACCTAATGCTAGAACAACATCTGCTTTGGAAATTAATTGCATCGCAGCTTTAGATCCATTGTATCCTAAAGGTCCAACAGCTAATGGATGACTTCCTGGAAAACTATCGTTATGTTGATAACCATTACATACTGGTGCATCAAGCTTTTCTGCTAAATTTTTGCATTCGTTTATTGCATCACCGATAACAACACCCGCTCCTGATAAAATTACAGGAAACTTTGCGTCGGATAACATTTTTGCTGCTCTTTCGATTGCATCCTTTCCACCACCTTGTCTTTCAAATCGTACAATTGGTGGAAGCTCAATATCAATAACTTGAGTCCAATAGTCTCTTGGAACATTTATTTGAGCGGGTGCAGATCCTCTAATAGCTTTTTCAATAACTCTATTAAGGACTTCTGCCATTCTTGATGGGTCTCTAACCTCTTCTTGGTAGCAAACCATATCTTTAAATAAATTCATTTGTTCAACTTCTTGAAATCCACCTTGG
>MDTB01221973.1_pt1 | contig 11323 bp, 15 predicted proteins | sample 811161 | NCBI WGS metagenome assembly MDTB01 (sample SAMN05326650, study PRJNA326480) | marine metagenome | isolation source: seawater | place: Mediterranean Sea | collected 2009
AATTCCATATTTTGGTGGGCGAAGAGAGAATCGAACTCTCACTTCTTGCGAAACACGATTTTGAGTCGTGCGCGTCTACCAGTTCCGCCATTCGCCCTCGATTATTTAATTATTTATTAAATAGTATAAGAACTAAAATTAGATTAAAACCAAAAAATGTTTAATACCCTTTATAAAAAATGTTTAAGTTTAGCATCTCACAAAAGTTCTAAATACTACTTAGCGGCTGTTTCTTTTATTGAAAGTTCATTTTTTCCTATTCCACCAGATGTAATGGTAATACCTATGGTTATTTCAAGAAAAAATGATTTCATCAAAATTTTTCTTATTACAACCATATTTTCAGTATTAGGTGGCCTATTAGGTTATCTAATTGGAGCATTCTTTTTTGACTTAGGAATGGAAGTCATGACTTATTATGGATATGAAAACAAACTTTCTAGTTTCAAGAACAGTTTAATAAATAGTGAGGGTGTTTATGCTTGGTTAAGTATACTTTTTTTGGCTGGTTTTACTCCATTACCCTATAAAGTTTTTACTATTGCTAGTGGTTTAATTGGATTTAATATTTTAATTTTTATTTTTATAAGTTTGATATCTAGAGGATTGCGATTTTTTATTATTTCCTATCTTTCTTATAAGTTTGGAGATTCATTCAGTCGCTTTATGGAAAAACATGGATCTAAATGGTTTACAATTATTGGAATATTAATTGTTTTAGTTGCTATAACAATGTATTTAATTTGAAAATTTTATGCTTAATTTAAAAGTTGAATTTTATTTAAAGTTAATTTTTATCATTAGTTTAATTTCGATTATTTCTGCGTACTTCATAGAATATGTTCTTGGTCATCAACCGTGTAATTTATGCATCATAGAGAGAATACCTTACGGATTAGGTATATTTTTAATAACTTTCAATTATATAAACAAAAATAATCAAAAATTCATAATAATGCTATTGATGCTGATATTTATCTTCTCTTTTTTAATTTCTGTTTATCATTTTGGAATTGAACAGGGTTTTTTTGAAGAGTCAGTAGTTTGTAGTTTAAAAAATACTCATGATATTCTTTCGAAGGAGGAATTATTGAAAATTTTGAAGGAAAAAACTATAAGCTGTAAAGATGTGACATTTAAAATTTTTGGATTATCTCTTACAAGTTATAATATATTCTTAAGTTTAGCAATAATTGTAATGTTAATTCAGGTTTATACTAGATATGAAAAAATCAAATATTAAAGTTGAAGAATTTATTAGAGTTGATCATGCTGGAGAGCGTGGAGCTGTAAAAATTTATGAAGGTCAACTATTGGCACTAAATACTATTATAAAAGACGAGGATTTAAAAAAAACAATAGAGGAGATGAAAGTCCATGAAGTAGAGCACTGTCAATTTTTTGAGAAAGAAATAAAAAAAAGAAATATCAAACCAACGAAATTTTTGCCGCTGTGGGATTTACTAGGTGTTGGTTTGGGATTTGGTTCAACTCTTTTAGGAAAAAAAGCAGCCATGCTGTGTACTGCCTCGGTTGAAGAGGTAATTGACAAACACTATTTAGATCAAATTAATCAATTAGGTCCTGAAGAAAAGGAATTAAAAAAGAAAATTACAAAATTTAGAGAAGATGAATTGCATCATAAAGATATTGCATATGAAAAAGGTGCTTCAAAAAAAGGTCTTTATTCTATAATGGATAAAGTAATTAAAACTGGATCAAAAATAGCAATAAATATTTCAGAAAAGGTTTAAAAATTAGGCTTCTAACTCAACATCCCAATATAAATAATCCATCCAACTTTTGTGTAAATAATTTGGCGGAAAGTTTTTTCCATTGCGATGTAGATCTTCAGTAGATGGTCTAAAAGGATATTGATTAAGCTTCATACCTGATATCTTTAGTAACTTACCCCCTTTTTTAACATTACAAGATGAGCATGCGGTAACAACATTATCCCAATTGGTTTCCCCTCCTTTAGATCTCGGTAATAAATGATCAAAAGTAAGTTCCTCTCCACTACCACAATATTGACATGAAAACTTATCTCTTAAAAAAACATTAAATCTAGTAAAACTTGGTTGAGATTGAGGCACTATATAATCTTTCAACGCAATGACACTAGGCAATTGCATTTTAAAAGACGGGCTTCTTACTTCTCTATCATAAGTATTAACTATTATAACTCTATCCAAAAATACCGATTTCACTGTGTCTTGCCAGGACCACAAAGATAAAGGATAATAGCTAAGAGGCCTATAGTCAGCATTTAAAACTAAAGCTGGACACTTCTCCAAGGAAACATTATTTTCAAAAAAGTTTTGCATTTTAAATCTTAGCTTAAAAAAAAAATTTTTTCAATCTTAAGAAAAATTAAAATTTTTTAAAATGTAATTTAATGCAATACTTGATGCTTCGATAGGAATATGATGGTCGCAGTTTTTAATTAAATGAGTTTTAATTTTTACATTATTTCTAATAAAAAAATCTTTTGCCTCTAACAAAAAATTAGCAGGAACGACTTGATCTAATTCACCATGGATTAACAATGTATTTGTGGAAATTTTTTTTCGAGATTTAAGATTTTCTTGATCTATAATTTTACCTGAAAAACCTACCACACAACAATACTCTTTATCAGACGTTAAAGCTAAGTTTATAGACATCATACAGCCTTGGCTAAATCCTGATAAACAAATCCTGTTATTTTCTAAATTAAATTCATCTTTTATTTGCTCAATAAATTTTTTTAATTTTTTTTCAGCTTTAATTGACTCCTCTAAAATATAATTTGGATCATCTTTTGACAAGTCAAACCATTGAAAACCAGATGGATTAATAGGGCATGTTTCATGACCGTCTGGGCAAATAAAAACAGTGTTAGGTAAATGTCTTCTCCAATTTAAAGAAAGCATACTTATATCTTTTCCATCTCCACCATACCCATGGAGTAAAATTATTGCATTTTTAATTTTTTTATCTTTCTCTGGTTTAATGATTGTCGATTTAAGGCAAAATGTCATAGTCTATAAATTATGTTTTTTTATTTTTTAAAACAGCCTACAATAGATATATGATTTCTGGAACATTGCTAAAAATATTATCCATAACTTTATTAATTGCTGTTGGAATAGTTCTAATATTAGGTATTGGCACTTTGTTTAAAGGAGGTAATACAAGTAAAAAATATTCTAATAAATTAATGCAATTAAGGGTATTATTACAATTTATAGCTGTAATTGTTTTAGTTAGTTTTGCTTATTTTTTTAAAGATTAATTATATTTACTTAACCATACTATAAATTCAATATTCTCAAAATTTATTGATCCAACAATTCTTGCAAACTCTAATCCATCTTTATTAAACATAATTGTTGTTGGTATGCCTCTGAGTCCAAACTTTTTTGCTAAAGTGCTGGGTGAGTCGAAATATAAATCTAAATTTTTAATTTTTAAATCATTAAAAAAATTTGAAGCTTTTTCTAAGTTTTCCTGGCCTATATTTATTGGGAATATCTTTAAATTATTCAAATTTTTATTCCCCTGCAGTAAATCTAGAGATGGCATTTCTTCTTTACATGGAGCACACCAGGTTGCCCAAAAATTCAACATAATCAAGTTTCCTTTAAAGTCATCTAAACTTATTTGGTTATTTTTGGCATTTAAAAATGTTAAATTATCATATTTCTTTAATTCTTTATTGATAATAAGATTTTTAATGCCAGTTAATTCATTTGCATTTGAATTAGACAATAAAAAAATAAATATTATTAAAAATCTCATGTTAAATAGGTATAAATAACTATCATGACAAAAAATAAAAACAACCAAGCAATATGGAGCAGTAGAATTAAGGGTACTTCTTCCAGTCTTTTTCAGAAAGTTGGTAATTCTATAGATATTGATAAAAGACTTTTTAAAGAAGATATTGCTGGATCTATTGCTCATGTCGAGATGTTGTTTAAACAAAAAATAATTTCTTTTAAAATAAAAAATAAAATTATTTATGGTCTTAATAAAATAGAAAAAGAAATTTTAAAAAAAAAATTTTTATTTGATAAAAAATATGAAGATATTCATATTAATATTGAAAAAAGACTTTTTGAAATAATTGGAGAGGAGGCGGGATATATTCATACTGCTAGATCAAGAAATGATCAAGTAATTACAGATTTTAAAATTTGGATCAAGTGTGCTAATAAAGAAATTAAGATTGAAATAGATAAAATAATTAAAAATTCAATTAAACTGGCTGAAAATAATATTTATACAATTATGCCAGGTTTTACGCATCTAAAGAACGCCCAGGCTATTTCTTTTGCTCATTACTTAATGGCTTATGTAGAAATGTTTGCTAGAGACAAAAAAAGATTTACAAGCAATTTAGATAGCTTAAATGAAAATCCCTTAGGAGTTGCTGCGTTAACTGGCACATCTTTTAATATAGATAGAAATTATACCTCAAAAAAACTTGGTTTTTCAAAACCAACCAATAATTCTTTAGATACAGTTTCTGACAGAGATTTTGTTTTAGACTTTTTGTTTAGTATTTCAGTGACTTCTATGCATATTTCAAGAATTGCAGAAGAACTTATTATCTGGAACTCCGACGGTTTTAACTTAATAAACTTGTCAGATAAAATAGTCACAGGGTCTTCAATTATGCCTCAGAAAAAGAATCCAGATCTCCTAGAATTTTTAAGAGGAAGATCTGGTATCTCTTATGGAAACTTGTTTTCTATGCTCACTATTTTAAAAGGATTACCTTTATCATACTTTAAAGATCTTCAAGATGATAAAGAGATTGTTTTTAAATCTTACGATAACCTTATAGATTGTTTAAAAATATTAAATGAAATTCTTAAAAATATAAGTCCAAATAAAAAAAAAATGTTAGAACTTGCAAATTCTGGTTATATTACCGCTACAGACTTAGCTGATTATTTAGTAAAAAGTCACACGATGCCCTTTAGAAAAGCTTATCAAAAAACAGCTGCAATAATTAATCTTGCAGAAAAGAAAAAGAAGAAACTTAGTGATTTAACTTTAGAAGAATTAAAGACAATTGAACCAAGACTGACCCCTGACGTTATAAAAGTGTTTGATTTAAAGAATTCTGTTAATTCAAAAAAATCATATGGAGGGACATCTTTTGGTAATATAAAGAAAATGATAAGTATGTATAAAAAACAAAAATGATTAAAAAAATTACTTTATTTTTACTTTTGTTATGTTTCGTTGTTTCTTGTGGCAAGAAAGGTGATCCAAAATACAAAGAGTCAAAAAAAATTGAGATAAAAAGTATTATTATTAAAATAGTTTAATGAAATATATTAATAAAAAGCTTACAATCGAAAAAGTTACCGTAGAAAATATAGCCAGGAAATATGGCACTCCAGCTTATTGTTACTCCTACAACAGTTTAAAAGAAAATATTAATAATTTTAAAAAAAATTTTAAATCTTTTTCCCCATTAATATGTTTTGCAATCAAATCAAATACAAATGTAAATTTGATAAGGGAAATAAAAAGGTTTGGTCTAGGGGCTGACGTAGTATCTATGGGTGAACTAATGACAGCTATTAAGGCTGGAATAAGTCCAAAAAAAATAGTTTTTTCTGGAGTTGGCAAAACATTAGAAGAAATAAACTTTGCTATTAACAAAAAAATTTTATTAATAAATGCAGAGTCAAGAAGTGAGATTAAACAAATTGAAAAAATAGCAAAACTAAAAAAAAAAAAAGTTCAAATTGGTATTAGATTAAATCCCAATACTGATGCGAAAACTTTGAGTCAAATTTCAACAGGAAAAAAAGAAAATAAGTTTGGCGTTAGTAGTAAAACATTTATTCAACTTGTTGATTATTATAAAAATTCAAAATTTGTTGAATTAAAATGTCTAAGTGTTCATATTGGAAGTCAAATCTTGAATTATAAACCTTTTGTAGAAATGCTTAAATCAATTACTAAAATTTTAAATAAAATAGATTATAAGTTTGAATTTATTGATTTAGGTGGCGGTATGGGTATTTCATACTCAGATAAAGACAAAAAGTTAAGTTATAGAAAATACTCTATCGCTATTTCAAAATTTTTAAGTAATTGCAAATCAAAGATAATATTTGAACCAGGTAGATCTATAATAGGAAACGCTGGTTCTTTAATTAGCAAAATAATTTATATAAAAAAGAGTGAAAGAAAAGATTTTATCATTTTAGATGCTGCGATGAATGATTTAATGCGACCTGCTTTATATGGTGCTGCTCACAAAATCTTACCTTCATTAAAAACAAATAAAATTTCAAAAAGAACTTATGAGTTTGTTGGACCAATTTGTGAAAGCACAGACAAATTTTCTACCCTAAAAAAATTTCACAAATTGAAAGAAAAAGAATTGATTGTAATGTGTGATGTGGGTGCTTATGGTATGTCTTTAAGTTCAAACTACAATGTTAGGCCTAAGCCAATAGAATTACTGATAAATGGATCAAAGATTAAAGTTATTAAGAAAAGACAAAAGTACAAAGATTTGATTTAGCTTTTGAAAAAATGATAAGAAATGCTGCATTTTCAATTTTCTTTTTTACTGGAATAATAATTATTTCATTAATTTTTTTGCCATCTTTTTTTTTTACCTCAAAAAGTTGTCTTGTTTGGCGGTAAATTGATGGGATATTGGACCTCTTTTTGTTTAAAGTTTTTTCTATCAACAAAAATTCAAATTAAAGGAAAAGAAAATATTGTTAAAAACAAAAGGTATTTTATAGCTGCATCACATCAATCTATGTTTGAAACTTTTTTTTTACAAACAGTTTTTAATTCACCTATCTTTATACTAAAAAAAGAACTGCTTTTAATACCTGTCTTTGGCTGGTATTTAAAAAAAATTGGATCCATTTCAATTAAAAGAAATAAAATTACAAAAGATAATTTAGGTTTTTTTGATGACATTTCTAAAACATTAACAAATACAAATAGGCCTTTGATTATTTTTCCTCAAGGGACTCGAGTTTTACCAGATGAAAGACCATCTTTTAAGAAAGGTGTATCAAGAATTTATGAAAATTTAAAAATTGTTTGTCAACCAGTTGCAATAAACTCTGGCTATGTTTGGCCAAAAAAAGGGTCAAAAAATATTAATAAAACTATTACCATTTCAATTTTAAATCATATTGAAGTAGGAATGCCAAAAGGTGACTTTCTTAGGATTTTAGAAAATAATATCTATTCTGAACTTGATGCATTAAATTAACCTTTCATTGGCATTACTACAAAAATACTATCAAAATCACCTGGATCTTTTATTAATGCTGGCGAACCGGTATCATTAAAAAATATTTCAATTTTTTCTCCGTCTAACTGTGAGGCTACATCAATTAAATATCTAGAATTAAAACTAATCTCTAAATCATGACCAAAGTTTGCCACTAGAGTCTCTTTACCATCTCCACTATTTGTATTATTTACCGAAAGGTTTAAAGTATCTTTTGTTAAATTAAATTTAACACCATCTTTCTTATCTACTGATACTGAGGCGACTCTATCTACTGAGTCTAAAAATAATTTTAGATCAATTTCTAGTTTCTTTTGGTTATTTTTTGGTATTACCTGAATATAATTTGGAAATTTACCATCAATTAATTTTGAAATTAAAATACTATTGTTTAGTTCAAATTTAATTTTTGATTTAATATTTGAAATTTTCACTTCTCCATCATAATTATCAAGCAGTGAGCATAGTTGAAAAATAGTTTTTTTAGGTAAAATTATTGGATCGAAATCTATTTTTTTATCTAATCTAATTTTAGAAATTGACATTCTGTGACTATCGGTAGCTACCGCGGTGAGGTAGTTTTTATCCTCAAATTCAGTTTGATGAAAATAAATACCACTCAAGTAATGCCTTGTCTCATCATTTGAAACAGAAAATTTGCACTTATCTAATAATTTTAAAAGTTGTTTGGATTTCATTGAAAATTGATTTTCGTTAAAATTTTCATCTGTTAAAGGAAACTCCGATGGACTTAAACAATTTAAATTAAAATTAGATTTTTCTGACTCTAAATGAAGTTTGTTTGTTTCATTTAAATTTAAATTAATTTTTTTTCCTGAATCCAATTTTCTAACAATATCATATATAGTAGAGGATACTGTTGTTGTTTTTCCCTCTTCTACAATCTCTACATTATTTAATTGGTGAATAAAAATAAGATCTAAATCAGTAGCAGTAACAGTTAATTTTGAGTTACTAGCATCCAACAAAATATTAGATAAAATTGGAAGTGTACTTCTCTTTTCAATTACTCCTTGACAATAACTTAATGCCTGTTGAAGATCTTGTTGATTTACACTAAATTTCATTTTGTTTTTCGTTATACAGTATCTGGTTTTTTAATTTATTTATATTATCAACCATCTCAGGATTTTTTTCTTTTAAACGCTCTATAGTTTTAACAGAATGAATTATAGTTGTATGATCTCGATTAGAAAATTCACGACCAATTTCTGGTAAAGATTTTGATGTCAATATTTTAGTTAAATATATAGCAGTTTGTCTAGGCCTAACTAAATATCTTGATCTTCGAGATGATAACATTTCATTTTTACTGATTTTAAAGAATTTGCAGACAGTTGTTTGTATTAAATCAATATTAACTTTATTTTCTGAGAGATTTAATAGATCTTTCAGGACTACTTTAGTTTCTGATAAATTGGGAGTTTTTTTATAAATTCTTGAGAAAGAAACTATTCTGTTAACAGCACCAACTATTTCTCTTACACTTGTTGTAATTTCATTGCTTATAAAGTCTTGTATTTCATTGGATATTTTAACTTGATCTAAATATAAATTATTTAAATCTTCTTTTTTCTTTTCAACAATTTTTTTTCTTAATTCATAATCTGGTTTTTGAATATCAACAACTAATCCTCCCGAAAATCTAGACTTAATTCTTTCTTGAATTCTTAAAAGTTTATTTGGAGCTCTGTCCGCTGAAACAATAATTTGAGAACCTTTATCTAATAAAGCATTAAATGTATGAAAAAATTCTTCCTGCATTGCTTCTTTACCATTCATGAACTGAATATCATCAATTAATAAAATATCTGTATTTCTGAAATATTCCTTAAATTTTACCATTTCATTTGCTTTAATAGATTTTACAAATTGATACATAAAGCGTTCAGCCGAAATAAACATCACTTTATTTCTCTTTTTTAATTCTAAGCCAATAGAGTTCAATAAATGCGTTTTACCCATTCCAACCCCACCATAAATGTAAAGAGGATTATATTGTGAAATATTTTCTGTAGCCTTTATTGAAGCCTCATAAGCTAATTTGTTACTTAAACCTACAATAAAATTTTCAAACCTTTTATTTGGATCAATACGATTATATTGAAGGTAAGAGTCTTTTATAAAGGAAATATTCTTTTTATCATCAATTGACTGTAAATTAGTATCTTTTTGATTATCATCTTCTTTGTACTCAATAATTTTAAACTCAATTCTAATTATATTTCTTTTATAATTTTTAATAATTTTTAAAATTTGATCTAAATATCTTGATGTAATCCAATCTCTGATAAATCTTGTTGGTACTGACAGTAGCAAATAATTATTAAATTCCTCAACAAAATTTATTTTTTTTAACCAACTTTCATAAACTTCTAAACTTAATTTGTTTTTCATATCAGATTGAATTAAACTCCAATCAATAGATGAGGGTTTTAGATTGTCTAAATTTTTATTTGTAAAAGAATTGTTCATAAGTTAGAGGAAAGTTGAGTTAGAACCATTACAAATTTTTTGCAACAAGTAATTTAAAGAATTTGAAAAAAAATTAAATCTATGATTGTGTAAATTAATGACGCTACAAAAAAAATTATTTAACAATATTTTTTTTATAAAGTATAAAATAAAATTTATAATTGAATTAAAAAATTTGATTAGTTTACTAAATCTAAATATAGTTATATCAAATTAGTTAATCATATATAATGCGTATGCTTTAAGTTGAATCAACTATAGATACTTAAAATTAAATTGAAGCTATTTTTTTTGTAATTCTTGAAATATTTCTTGCAGCGTTCTGTTTTTTTACAATTCCTGTTTTGGCTATTTTCATTAACTCAGAATTCAACTTAGGTAAGAATTTTTGAGCCTCAGATTTTTTTTTTTTCTCAATCAAAAGGTTCATTTTTTTCAAAGCATTTTTATATCTGCTTTTTCTAGCTTTATTTACTGCTGTTTGTTTTTCTATTCTTCTAATTCTCTTAATTGCTGATTTTGTGTTTGCCATATGCGCAGGGGTATAACTTGAGAATTTATGTTGGTCAATGAAATAATCCGTTATTTTTGACAACAATTACAAAAAAAAGTGGATCTATTAGAAATATTTTTTTTAAGGATAATTCCCTTACATTTTGTTCTTTTACACTTTAAACCCTCTCTTTGATAAACATTAAAATTCTTTTGGAACTTGCCTTTTATTCCAGAAATATTCTTAAAATCTCTAATACTAGATCCTCCTTTTTTAATTGCATCGAAAAGAACTTTTTTTGAAAAAATAATAATTTTTTTACGTTCTTTATTATTAATTAATTTTGCTTTTTTGATTGGATTAATTTTAGATAAAAATAATATCTCACTTGCATATATATTTCCAATTCCAGAAACAAATTTTTGATCGAGTAAAAAATTCTTTATACTTTTTTCTTTATTTTGAAGAAATAAAAAAATATAACTTTCATCAAATCTTTTATCGAATGGTTCTGGACCTAAATTATTAAATTTTTTTTCTAAATGAATCTTATTATCTATAATTTGAAAAAATCCAAATCTTCTTGGATCATTATAAACAATTTTAAGGTTTTCAAAAAAAATTTCTACATGATTGTGTTTAACTGGAAGAGAAGGTGAATTATAAAAACTAGTATTAGTAATAAAATTTTTTTTACCCTTGTTAACAAGGTGTATCGTGCCTGACATACCTAAGTGAATTAAGCAATAAGCATTATTAGATAATTGTAATATAAGATATTTTGAAAATCTATTCACTTTAATAATTTTCAAATTTTTTAAATAATTTGCAAAATTCAATGGAATCTTAAATCTCAAATTTCTATTTCTTACTATTACCTTTTTTACCTTATTTTGTTTAATCTTTTTATTTAGTGATTGTCTTACAATTTCTACTTCTGGTAATTCTGGCATTTAATACTATATTTGTTATATAATTTGTTTTTATGCAACAATATCTACAAAATAAAAAAGGACTAGTACAAAATGTTTTTGATCAAGTTTATGATCAATATGATCTGA
>MDTB01169472.1_pt1 | contig 11322 bp, 8 predicted proteins | sample 811161 | NCBI WGS metagenome assembly MDTB01 (sample SAMN05326650, study PRJNA326480) | marine metagenome | isolation source: seawater | place: Mediterranean Sea | collected 2009
GTGAGCTTGTAAAATTAAATTGTTATAGTAACGGAAGAGATGAAGCGGAAGGCGTAAGTGACATTATTGAAAATAAAATTAAAAAAAAATTCTCATTAAATAACGTAAGTATTCTTGTAAGGGCTATTTATCAAACAAGAGAATTTGAGGAGAGATTTCTTAAAATCGGATTAGGGTATAGAGTTTTGGGTGGGATCAGATTTTATGAAAGAGCTGAAATTAAAGACGCGATCAGCTACTTAAGAATAGTTAATCAAAAATTTGATGATTTAGCATTAGAGAGAGTAATTGGTTCACCTAAGAAAGGAATTGGTGATGCCACTTTAAAAAAAATATACGAGTTTGGTTCTAAAAATAAATTATGTTTAGAAGATGCAATTATAAAGTTGTTAGAAAAAGATCAGTTTAAACCAAAAATTAAAAAAACATTTTCTATGCTTATTAAAATGATCGAAAAGTGGCGTAAAGAAACAAAAACTATTAAACATTACGACTTATTAAAATTAATTCTGGATGAGTCAGGTTATTCTTCTACATTAAAAAACAAAAAAGATTTAGAAAATGAAAATAAACTAGAAAATTTAAAAGAGCTGATCAGAGCCATGCAAGATTATGAAAATTTGCAAAATTTTTTAGAACATGTTTCTTTGGCAACTTCAGCTGATCAAGAATGGGAGGGAGAAAAAGTAAATTTAATGACAATGCATGCAGCCAAAGGGTTGGAATTTGATGTTGTTTTTTTACCAGGTTGGGAGGAGGGTTTATTTCCCCATCAAAAATCTTTACAGGAAAAAGGTGATTTTGCCTTAGAAGAAGAAAGAAGATTGGCATATGTAGGTATAACAAGAGCAAAAAAAGAGGCTTTTTTATCTTTCGCTATGAGACGAGCTTATCAAGGTGATTGGATGGATGCTATTCCATCAAGATTTATTAACGAATTACCAGAAAATAATATTGAAAAAAATGAGGATTTAGAAAAAGAAAACGATGATGAATTTGAGTTTAATCAAGATAATTCAATTGAACTGGGTGAAGAGTATAGAAGCCCGGGTTGGGATAGGCTTAAAAAAAGATTAGTTAAATGGAAAAAATAAACAAACTTAGGAGTAAATTTAAATCTTATAATTTAGACGGTTATTTAATACCTAAAAATGACGAATTTTTTAATGAGTTTATTCCAGAAAATAAAGATTATTTGAAACAAATTTCTAAATTTTCTGGATCTTATGGATTAGCATTGATTCTTAAGAAAAGTAATTATCTATTTGTTGATGGCAGATACACTGTGCAAGCAAATATACAAAGTGGAAAAGATTTTAGAGTCATTACATTGCCTTTGACTAAAAAGAAAAATAATTTAAATATCAAAAACAAAAGAATTGGATTTAACCCAAAATTATTTAATGGCAGATTCATAAAACAGTTTTCCCAAAGTCTAGGTATTAAATGTATCAAGATTGATAATAATTTAATTCAGTTTTTAGAAAAAAAAAGTAATTATACTATAACAAATAAATTCTATGTATTAGATAAGACGATTACAGGTCAAAGTAGTGCAGAAAAAATAAAGAAATTAAAGTTTTTCTTTGATAAAAAAAATATAGACATTATGCTGTTTACATCATCAGAAAATATTGCATGGCTACTAAATATTAGAGGACAAGATACAAGTTTTTCACCATTACCTAATTGCTTTCTTACCATCGACAAACTTATGAGAATTTGCTTATTTTGTGATTTAAAAAAAGTTAATACGAAATTTAAAAAAAAACTAAATTATATCAACGTATTCGAGACTAATGAACTTGAGAACTTTCTAAAAAAGATAAATAACAAAAATTTTCTTATAGATAGTCTTACTTGTTCAATTTTTTTTAAAGATATTATTGAAAAAGATAATATTATTAAAATAAACACCGATCCTATTTACTATTTTAAATCTCAAAAAAATAATAGAGAAATCAAAAACACAAAAAAAATTCATGAATACGATGGCGCATCTTTGACCAAGTTTCTTTTTTGGGTACAAAAGAATTTCACAAAAAGAAAAATTACAGAATTATCAGCTCAAAACAAACTTTTAGAGTTTAAAAAAAGATTTAAACAATTTAAAACCATGAGCTTTCCAACTATTTCGAGCACAGGCTCAAATGGCGCAATAGTACATTATAATGCATCACAAAAAAGTAATAAGGTTCTGAAAAATGGCAATGTTTATTTAGTTGATTGTGGGGGACAGTATCATTTTGGAACAACCGATGTAACAAGAACAATTTCATTAGGTGCAAAAAATAAAAAAATTAAAGAAGTTTTTACAAGAGTTTTGCAGGGACATCTTAATTTATCGAACTATAAGATAAAAAAAAATACAACTGGATCTGTATTGGATAAAGTAGCAAGAAAACAGTTAAACAAAATTAATTTGGATTATTCTCATGGAACTGGGCATGGGGTGGGACATTATTTAAATGTTCATGAGGGACCTCAGTCTATATCAAAGTTTAATAAAATCAAATTAATGCCAGGCATGGTATTGTCAAATGAACCAGGTTATTATGAGAAAGGTAAATTTGGTTTACGTATCGAAAATTTAGTTTTTGTAAAAAAGAATAGAAAATACATGAGTTTTGAAAACCTTACTTATGTACCAATAGATAAAAATTTAATAATAAAAAAATTATTAAAAAAGAATGAAGTTCTATGGCTAAATCAATACCATAGACAAGTTTTTAATAAGATAAAAAAATATATGAATAGAAATGAATTAGCTGTACTAAAAAAATCTTGTTCAAATATTTAAAAAATCATACCACCTATCTTCAGAATAAATTTTAATTTTCAATTCTTTCGCTTTATCAACTTTTCTTTTGGTCGGTTTTAAATCGCCCACAACTAAAATATTTAATTTTTTAGATACCGAACCAAGTACCTTTCCACCAAGATTTTCTGCCAAGGTTTTAGCTTCTGACCTACTTATTTTTTTAAAACTTCCAGTAAACATAATGTTGACATTACTTAATTTCCCTTTTTTATTTTTTTCGTTAAAATTTTGAATATTTAATTTTATTATAAAGCTTTTTAATATTTCAATATTTTTTCTGTTATTAAAAAAATTTTTGATTGAGATAATTTGAGTCTCCCCTATACCATCAAGGTCATTTAAGTTTTTAAGAATTTCATCTCTTTGGGTTTCCTCTAATAAATTTGTAAATTGGTCAATAGATTTAAAGAAACTTCCCAAAATTTTCGCATTTTCCTGACCTATATGTCTAATTCCAATTGAATAAATGAACCTATTTAAAGAGATATTTTTTGCTTGTTCAATTGCAGTTTTAAGATTGTTTGTTGACAATTCACCCCATCCTTCTAATTTTTTTATTTTGTTAAAATTTAGATCAAATATGTCAGATGGATTTTCTATCAAATTCAGTTCCCAAAATTGATCAATTACTTTTTTTCCTAAACCATCTATATTAAAAGCTTCTTTTGAGACGATATGTTTTAATTTCTCTTTAGCAGTAAAAGAACAATCGTAACCTTTGTTACACCTTCTCACAGCATCTTGTTTTTTAGTTGAAATATTAAATTCTTTTTGAATTTTTCCTCCACATAAACATTTGTTAGGAAACAAATATTTTTTTGAATTTTTTTTTCTTTCTTTAAGATCAACCGAAACAACTTGAGGAATTACATCTCCAGCTCTCTGAACTACAATGGTATCTCCTACTCTAACATCTTTCCTTTTAATCTCATCTTCGTTATGTAAAGTTGCATTTGACACAATTACTCCTCCAACTGTAACTGGTTCTATTTTTGCTACTGGTGTGATTGCACCTGTCCTTCCAACTTGAATTACTATATCCTTGATTGTCGAAATAGCCTTTTCAGAGGAAAATTTATAAGCTGTTGCCCATCTTGGTGAGTTTGAAGTACTTCCTAATCTTTTTTGTAAATTTAAATCATCAATTTTATATACAATTCCATCAATATCATAATCCAAAGAAGATCTCATATTCTCAATTTTTTTATGGTGTTTTTCAATTTGTTCAACGCCGTTTACTAGAGTATTTAATGGATTAACGTTAAAACCCCAGTCTTTTAACTTTGAAATAAATTCAGATTGTGTTTTGTAAACCATAGGATTGACTAAACCGAATCCATAAGCAAAAAATTTTAAAGGTATCTTTTTTGTTTCCCTTGGATCTTTTTGTCTTAAAGAGCCTCCAGCTGCATTTCTAGGATTTGCGAAATTTTTTTTAATTTTTTTAAAATCTTTTTTTCCTATATAAACTTCACCTCTTACCTCTAGAATTTCGGGTAAGTTTTTATCTAATATTTTTTTTGGTATATCTTTGATTGTTTTCAAATTTTCTAAAATATCTTCTCCAGTAACTCCGTCCCCTCTGGATAAGCCTTTTATTAGAGTTCCCTTTTTATAGGTTAAAGAAGCAGATATGCCATCAATTTTTAGCTCAGATGAAAAATTAAAAATTTTATTCTTAATATTTAAATAGTTTGATACTTTGCTAATAAAATCATCCATACCAGCGGTGTTAAATGTATTAGACAGTGAAAGCATAGGTATAGAGTGTTTAATTTTTTTAAATTTTTTTGTAATTGGTGCACCGACTTGATCTTGAACGGATTTTTTTTTGACTAAAAAGGGATAATTTTTCTCAGTTTCAACTGTTTCTTTTTTAATTTTATCATACTTTGAGTCTGATATTAATGGAGCGTCTAAGTTGAAATAATGATGATTGTATTTATTTAAAAGCTTCTTTTGTTTATTATATTTTTTATAGATATCTTCTTTTTTCATTTATTTAATATTTTATCTATAGTCTTTTTAACCAAACCCCGATCATACTTTTTTGACTTTTTTTCCAACAATATTTTTTCCTTTTCATAATCTTTATTCAAAAGTGAGTAAGAATTCTCATACCATTCACTTGAATTATAATTATAACCTAGAATTTTTGCTGTTTTTTCAGCCTCGCTGATTAAACCCAAATTGTAGTATACTTCTACTAACCTGTGAAGAGCCTCTTCTACAAATATAGTTTCCTCATAATCACTTATTACTATCTTTAATCTGTTAATTGCAGGTATCCATTTTTGAGTTTTGATATAATATTTAGCAATATAAATTTGTTTTGCTGCTAATTGATTTTCAATTAAACCTAATTTAAATTTTAAATCCATAGCATAATCAGTGTCAGGATACTTTATGATATACTCTTCAACTAATTTTTTTGTTTTTAAAAGTGGTTCAAGATCTTTCTTTTCATCAAGTATCTGTTCATAGTTAGAAAGAGCAATTAAGTATGATGCATATTGAATATTTTCATCAGCAGGATATTTTCTTAAAAAATTTTCCAACGATGAAATTGTCTCTTCATGAAAATTAATCGAATAAAAGCAAAAACTTTTCATTATTAATGCTTTTGCAGAGTGTTCTACTACTGGTAAAATTTTTTCTGCTTCTGAGAATTTTTTTGCTGCAAAAAAGAATTCTCCTCTATTCATGGCTTCTAATCCCTCTTCATAAATCTTATATGACTCCTTTTCATCTGGAGGTTTATTTGAAATAACCTCTTTTTTTGAACACTCAGTTAGAAATATAAAAAGGAAAAATATTAAAAAAGTTTTTCGATACATTTTTAATTCATATCAAAAAAATTATATTAGGTAAAATTGTGTTTTTTAAACGTTCACTACAAGTGGTTTTTTTAATATCTCGCTTATTTGAGCTTTATTATTTGATTTGAAGCTTTTTAATGACCAATTTGATTTATCGGAGAAAAATTTTAAGAGTAATTTATTTGTAAGCGCATGACCGCCTTGAGAGGTTAAAATATGACCAATTATTCTATTTCCCGATAACATTAAGTCCCCAATACAGTCTAAAATTTTATGATAAACAAATTCATGTCTGTTTCTTAAGCCGTCATCATTTAATATGGCATTATCCTTTATAACTATAGCATTTTCTAAAGATCCGCCTTTAGCTAATCCTTTACTTTTAATAAGATCAATGTCCTCGTACAAACAAAATGTTCTAGAATTGTAAATTTCAGATAATTTGTCTTGGCTTAATTTAAATTCTTTTCTTCTAGTTCTTATAAGAGGATTTTTATACACTATTTCAAAATCTATAATTAAATCATTATTTGTTGGCTCAATAGAAATATATTTTTCTCCATCTCTGACCTCTACTTTTTTTTCTACATTAATAAATTGTCTTGATGTTGATTGTTCCTTAGTCCCTACAGATCTAATTGCTTCAACAAAATCATTAGCGGATCCATCAAGTATAGGTATTTCTGAAGCGTTTACTTCCACTAAAACGTTATCAATGCCTTCGCCAAAAAAAGCAGCCATTAAATGCTCAACTGTTGAAACTGTTACTCCATTTTTATTTGCAATTTTGGTGCATAGTATTGGCTCAATTACATTTTTAAAATTCGCATCAATTAAATTATTTTTCTCTAAATCTACTCGACAAAATTTAATACCATAGTCTTCATCAGCAGGTTTTATAACTAGGTCTGCTTTGATTCCGTTGTGTAAGCCAACACCAGATAATTTTATAGAACTGTTTAAAGTTTTTTGCTTAGAGGATAACATTTTATTTTTATACAAAACTAAAGAGATTTTCTTAAAACAATAAATGTTTCAAAAAATAACAGTTTTACTCGAATAAGCTGGAAAATACCCTTGTAATCCAAGATTTTTTTTTATTAATGACTGGAATAGCCTCTTTAGCCCACCCCTTGCTGAGAAGTTCACCAAATATTTCTACAGAAGCATAAGTATCATCATCTTTTAAGCTATCAACGTTCAAGACAAATTCTTTAAAAAAATTTTCAAAAACATCTTTAAATTTTAAACCAATATTTTTATCTTCTAAATCTAAATATAAATTTATTTTTTTTAATTGAAAATTATTTAAATCTTTATTTTGATTAAAAATTATATTTGCTATTTCTTCTATTCTTGCTGAAACAATCTTTTTTATGTATTTATAATCTATCTTTTTAAAATTTTTTTCCTCAAAATATTTTTTATCTAAAAATAAGTCTTGATTTGATTTTTCAAAATTTAGGTCCGACATTATTCTTCTAATATTAGATATTTCTAGTGAGCAAATTTTAGAAATATCTCTTAGGATTATATCTGACCCAAAATTAAACTTCTGAAGGAAACAAAATGCCGAATCGTAAAAAAAAATTATATGTGTTTCGTCTTTGTATATTTTTATTTTTATAAAAGTATCTTCTTTAAATTTTTTAATTATTTTAATGCCCTCAGTAAAACTTTTTAATATTACTTTGTTAAGATTTAAATTACATTTATTTAACAGAGTTTTTAAATATTCTATTTCATTATTCTCAACCATAAAAAAGGTTAATTGATGAGAGTAAAAATCTCCACGTAAACCAATTGGTAAATTTTTTAATGGTTTATTATCTAGAAGATATTTCGTGTTGAACAAATGAATAATTTCTTTAAATTTTTCAGACTCTGATAGCTTTAATTTAACATCGTTTAAAATGTAAGAAATGTCCTCTGATAGAATTTGATTTCCATTTAGTTTTTTGAAACCACAAACATTTATACAATCAACATCGAATTTATTTATAATTACGTTAGCATCTGAAAAAAAAATATTTAATTTTTTTTCAATAGCATTAATTTTACTTTTTAGATTATTAACGATTGGGTCTAAATTTTCTATCTTTTGGTTTTTATAAACTGGCTGGCAAACTATCTCTTTTTCAATAATTTTAAAATTTAGTTCATCATCATATTTTCCAACTGCTATCAAAAATTTATCATTATTTATTTCGATGAAAAGATTATTTTTTTTGAACTTATTCATTAATTTAAAATTAATTGATCTTTTACTCTATAATCAAATATCGAATATTTTTCAAAATTAATTATTTGATATAATTTCATAAAATTTTTAAGACTTAAAACAAAGTTTTCTACCGGCAATTTTATAACTTTGTCATTTTTCAATACAATATCCCATCTTCCAATTTCAAAATAATAAAAAGATTTAATTTCTTTAATTGGAAAATTAAGTTCAACCAAAGAAGTATAAATTTTTAAAAAGTTTTTTTGTTTTCCAAAAATATTTGGTAGTTTTTCTAAAACGATATTTTTAAAATATTTAATCTCTTCTCCATCCTTTGTTAAATAAAATTTATTTTGTTTATCATTTATTATAGCTATCGTCTCTTTCTCATAAATTATTACTTGGAGTTTAGAGGGATAAATTTTTTTAAATTCTATATAATCAATCAATGCGTTATCACTTGATATCTTATTTATTTTTTTTTTATCCAGAATAAATAAGTTAGATCCCGAGAGCTCTTCATAAAATAATTTTTTAATTCTCATTTTATTTAAAACTTTAAGATTTTTTATTTCTATTTTATCAATTTTGAATAAATCAAAGCCTATATAAAAACTATTTGGATTAAAAGTTGTAAGTATAATTGTTAATAATATAAAGAAAAAAATAATTGAAAATTTTTTCATTTATTTAAGCTTGCGTCGATAATTAATTTTTTTATAAGTTTATCGAAGGAAATTTTTTTGTAATTAGCAATTTCAGGGACTAAAGACAAATCAGTCATGCCGGGCTGTGTATTGATTTCTAAAAGATAAAATTTATTGTTTAAAAATTTAAAATCCGAACGTGTCACTCCTCTACATCCTAACGCTTTGTGAGTTTTTTTCGCGATCCTTAAAACTTCATAATATTTTTTCTTAGAGATATTGGCGGGCATTATGTGATCCGTCTTTGCTGATTTTAAATACTTTGCCTTATAGTCATAGAACTGTCTTTTTGGTTTTAGCTCTATGGCTCCCAATGCTATGCCATTTAAAACTGCGACCTGAATTTCTTGTCCAGCAATGAAATTTTCAATTATCAATTCGTCATAAGACCTGAATAAATTATCAATACTTTTTTTAAGTGTTTTAAGATTTTTACAAATTTTGACACCTATACTCGAACCTTCGTTAATTGGTTTAACTACTAATGGATACTTTAATTTTTTTATATTTAAAGTTTTTTTTAACTTAAAAAATTTGTAAGTATTTTTTTTTAAAAATAAAAACTTAGGAGTTTTAATTTTATTTTTAATAAATATTTTTTTTGAAACTATTTTATTCATCGCATTCATTGATGATAAAACCCCTGAGTGAGTATAAGGGATTTTAGAATATTCAAAAAAACTTTGGGCATAACCATCTTCACCTTCTTCGCCGTGAAGGGCATTAAAAATAATATTTGGCTTAATTTTTTTTATATCAAAGAAGGATTTTTTCTTGGGATCAAATGTTTCTACTTTATAACCTAATCTTTTTATTGCTGATATACATGCTTTACCAGTTTTAATACTTATTTCTCTTTCCTTTGAATTGCCACCTGAAACTACTAAAATTTTTTTTTTAGTCATTTTTTATTTTTTCACCGATTATTTTCAATTCTAAATCTAACTTTACGCCATGTTTCTCAAAAACTTTTTCTCTTACAAAGTTAATTAATTTTTCTATATCTTCTGATGATGCTCCTCCTTCGTTTACGAAAAAATTACAATGTTTTTTTGATATGCTTGCCTTACCAAAAGATACAAGGTTGCAATTTGAATTTTTTATTAATTCCCAAGCCTTTTTATCTTTTGGATTTTTAAAAGTACTTCCACATGTTTTAATTTGACTTGGTTGAGACTCTTTTTTATCTCTAGAATATTTTTCTACTTTTTCTTTGATTAAATTTTTATCACCCTTTTTCCCTTGAAGTTTAGCAGATAGAAATATTAGGTCTTCGGGTAAATTGCTGCCTCTATAATTAAATTGAATTTCCTCTCTTTTAATTTCAATTAAATTTCCCATTAAATCTAATGCATTAATCGAAATTAGAATATTGGAAATGTCATTTCCATAGCATCCACTATTCATTTTTATGGTCCCTCCTAATGAACCAGGAATACAAGACAAAAACTCAAAATTAGAAATTGAGTTATCTATTGCATACCTTGAAAGAGTTTTGTCTAATGTTCCTGCACCGACCTCTAGAACATTTTCGTCTAGTTGTTTTATAAAGGAAAACTTTGGGCTTAATTTAATTACTATCCCATTAAATCCACCATCTCTAATTAAGGTATTTGATCCAGCTCCCAAGCATATTATTTTATAAGAATTATTTGTAAGTGTAAGAAATTCTTTCAGTTGTTCTTTGCTTTCTGGTTTAAATAAAATTTTAGCAGGCCCACCAAGGTTAAACCAACTAAATTTCGATAAATTTTCTTGAAAAATAATATTTTTTCCAAATTTATTTTTTAGCTTGTTATGTTCTAAATTCATAAGCTTTGTTTTAAATTCCTTATCCAGTTTGATATTGTTCCAGCACCCATACCTATAATTATTTCATTTTTAACTAGATTCTTTTTAAAATAATTTTTAAGATTTTCTTCATCTTTTATAACAATTACATCAACATTAGAGTTAATCGAAATCATTCTTCCAAATTTAATTAGATTAAAGTTCTTACTTATTTTTTCTCCAGCTGCATAAACGGGACATAACAACACTTTATCTGAAAATTTAAATGATTTTGAAAATTCTTTTTTTAAAGAATTTACTCTACTAAACCTATGAGGTTGAAAAACTGATGTAATTTTTTTTTTATTAGCAACTTTTTTCATGCCTTCCAAAACTGAATAAATCTCGGTTGGGTGATGAGCATAATCATCGTAAAATTCATTCTCATTTTTTTCAAATATTTTTGTCATTCTTCGTTGAACGCCTGTAAATTTTAACAAAGCCTTTTTAATAATCTTTATTTTAATTCCTAAATTTAAGCATACGCTTATGGCAGCAACAGAATTAAGTATATTGTGTTTGCCGATTAGATTTAAAACAATATTTTTAATGATAATTTTTTTTCCTAAAAAATTCTTTACAATAAGATCGAATTTGCAATTTTTAATATTAAATTTTGGTTTAATTATTTGATAATCTGAATTCGGACTGAAACCATAAGTTAGGATATTTTTTATTTTTATTTTTTTTTTAAGTTTTTTTATATTTTTATCATCGATGCAAATTATACATTTTCCTATTGGCGGTGTTTTATTAATGAATTTAATAAAACAATTTTCTAAATTTTTGTAATTTTTATAAAAATCAATGTGTTCTTTATCAATATTTGTTACTATTGAATAGTTGATAGGAAGTTTTAAAAAACTGCCGTCTGACTCATCTGCCTCTAAAACAGTCCAGTCTCCTTTACCAAGTTTTGCA
>MDTB01171439.1_pt1 | contig 11322 bp, 4 predicted proteins | sample 811161 | NCBI WGS metagenome assembly MDTB01 (sample SAMN05326650, study PRJNA326480) | marine metagenome | isolation source: seawater | place: Mediterranean Sea | collected 2009
ATCTAGGGGTTTCCTTTAGGATTCTGATTTCTGACTGGTTTTGTGTTTCTGAAACCTTGCCGTTGAGCGCATTGTAGAGTATCCCATCGTCAAAAACTTATGTATTTAAACAGGACATCTCAGCGACGCCTGCAGCCGCAGCCACAGGATTTGTTCAGGTAGACAGTTTGACTTTGGACGGTGCAACTTTCACTTTAATCGATGCAGAGTCTTCACCGCTGACCAAGACTTATGAGTTTGAAACATCTGCAGCCGCAGCAGCCACTGCAGCGTCGTCCGATATTACAATTAACCATCCGGATAGTGCTAAGGTGCTCTCCGCCCAGTCCTACTTCGCGAATACCCCGGCAAATTATCCTTTTCTCAGAGTAACAGATGAGAGTTCAACTTTACACACGTTAAGGTTTTATGATTCTAATGGGGTATCAATGACGACTATTGACAGTGCTGCAAACACTACATACATAAATCTTTATAATACTAGTGCCAGCAGTTATCGGACAAAAACACAACTAATAACTGCTATGAAAACCGCGCTTGAAGCGGCACTAGCAGTTTCTGTGACAGAGCCATCTTCAGGGGTTATGAGAATAACTCTTGATGCTACGGGAGTGTCATCAAATGCCGCAACGACTTCTGGAAATTGCTTTTTAGATAGCTCTTCTTCTCCTTGTTCCTCCGGTAGTAATATTACATCAGATTCTTCGTTGTCGGGTTTTTCAGGAGGTACCGCGCTCATTCCTGCTAGTGAAGCAGTATCTGGAGGAAGCATAATAATCAACATTAACGGTATGTCCACTACCGCGGTATTGGCAGAGATAAAGTCAGTAATCAACGCATCTGCAAGCCATAACAGTTCAATTGCAGTTGTTGTAGATAATTCAAACAGTAGAGTAAACCTAACACAGGCAACTGCAGGAACAGCGGGTAATAATACAATAAGCAAAGGAGGCAGCAATTCTGGTAACCTCACGGTCAACGGCTTTTCGGGGGGTACCGCGGCAGTTTCTGGCACGGACTTTGTTACAGGTCAATTACTCAGCACTAATGTAATCGTGGATGTCACAGGTCTTTCAGCCTTGTCTGACTTGTCTTCTGCTTTAGTCACAGCAATCACATCAACGAATGGGCACAATGGTACAATAACACAAGACGGTTCTTTTAATAGTTCAACAGACGTTTTAACTCTTAAGCAAGGTACAGCTGGTACATCTGGTAATAAGACAAACTCCTCAACTATTAGTAATTTTGTAGACGGATTTTCGGGAGCCATAGACTCATCCACAACACCCTTAAGATCTTTGTCTCCGTCAACATCAACAAAACAAAATTCTCACGGATACTTGCCGTACACTCCTCCATTCTTGGACGCAGGGACAGCGCCTTACGCAGAGATAAGTTTCACTCCGACATCAACAAGGACATACAGTGTTCCTGAGATTATAGAATCGGCAACTGTGACATACAACAATGGAATAGCTCCTTCCAACCCAGAAAATAACTGCAACTACATAAATGCAATGCAATTATCAGCAAGCGTTAATTTATTTTCACATGTTTCATTGGTTAGTGACAACGTTGAATATGTCAGAAGGTCGGAGCCGGATTCAGAAGGCAATATTCTACAAGAAGTTAGAGATCCATCGCTAGATAAGCCTAGATGGGTAATACAGACAAAGTGGGAAACTCCAGTGTTAGATTTTACCAATTCTCAAGCATCAGCATTGCGCCTAGATAACAGTACAGTAGCTATGGTGACAGGTTCACCATGGCAAACAAGATACCAGAGTGATTATTACCAAGAGCGCGCCCCCTCTGCGATACCGTATTTAACGTCTTCTACGGGAATGTGGCACCAATCCGGAACCGTACCAGGTTATGCACAAGGTTATTTCCTTACTGTGACAGGCCCCGAAACACCAGCACTAACTGCCGTTGGTTCGAGCGCTACACCTGCAGGAAACTTAGCTGCAGCACTAGGATTTTTGCAAGAGACAAAAACCGACAGTGGAGAATATGCGACTTTCTCTCCAAGATCTTTTAAGAAGGTCGGAGTCATTGCGAAAGAAAAGGAAATTAGCGAGGCAGTTGTCGCGATACCATTTTATTATGATGCGGATAAAGAAGGTACAGACATAGAATTTTTTGAACTGAAAGACGAACCATACGCTCGAGCAAAGGTGCTTAACAGGTCTGCAAGAGATAGACACGTTCAGTTGCTTAACATGGCTGGAAATGACGAAGAACAAATCAAAAGATTCAAGAAGGGATATAAAGAATTCTACGACACATATGCCAACCCAAAGGGAGTTTCGAGTATAGCCTACCAAATGAGGATGATGGAGAAATTTATTCTGCCGCCTCATTTGGATTTTGTATCTAATACAGACATCAAGCCGCACTTGCAGTTTTTCTTTCAGTTTAAAGCAAAAATAAACCAGGATCAATTGCATCAGTTGTGGCAAAATTTATATCCAGATACAGATTATGGAATCTTTAAAGCACAACACTCTAACATAATTCCTACTCAAGAGCAAGTAGATAACAGAATAGAATCTTCAGATGTGGAATTCTTATCTACTTACCTAGATGTCAGTCCGGTAATAGACTTTGACCCGACAGCTTTATCGTCGGTCAAGAACCATAAAAGCTTCTTACATAAAAACGTTCGGTGGTTAATCTTTAAAGCAAAGTATAGGGCAAACTCTAGTTATCAAAACTTACAATTAAATTCGATAACTCATGAAGAAAACATCTCTCAATTCAACTCGGTTAGCCGAAGAACTGGAAAAGAACTAGATTCAAGTAAGAATTTGTTCCAGTTCAATTGGCCGTATGACTTCTTTTCGATAATTGAACATGCACAATTGGAAGCTAAAGTGGATTTTTATTCTAAAATACAAGCATCAGCTCCAGCAAGGTCTGAATCGGTGACACCGGCAGAAATAATGGAAAGAACGATTGCATTGGAGCGAGGTGCCATAGAGGGTCACCTAACTACGCATGTTTCATCTTATACTGATGGCCAAGGCAACAACTCAACAGGAGCAGAGATTTCCACACAACATTATACATTGCTAGACTCATCAGGCGCAGGTAGTGTATCAAGTCAACTAGTGGTCAATCAGATGATTAAATCGAACGATGCATCCTCACCGTCACCAGCGAACATTTTTACAATAGAAGTTCCTTCAGGATCAAGTTTGAAAGCCGGCTCAGAATCAATTTATGTGAATGGTGTACTCCAGTCACCTGGATCATCAAACGATTATACTATCAATGGAACGACAATAACATTTACTGATAATATATCGGACAGTTCGTCGGTTTACGTAACTTATTTGAAGGAATAAAGTATTTATTTAAAAGAGAGAAGAGATAAATGACATTTTTTAACCAAAAAGAAGAAGTGATGGACATAAAGTTGACGCAATTTGGCAAAGATTGCCTGGCGCGAGGAGTGTTCAGTCCAGTTTATTACCAGTTTTTCGACGATGGGATACTCTACAATGCGCTCAACGGCAAGGTTTCAGAAACACAAAACCAGTCAGAAATCAGAATCCTAAAGGAAACCCCTAGATTGAAAACTCAGCACCTTGTCCACTCAGTAGAGAGTCAGTATTACATAGATGATGATCTTATAATAGCAGGTGACAGAAAAAGATTCGAATCATTGAGGAGAAACTTTGACCCAGACATTCAGGATAAGACTTTATCTTATCCACTAGGAGAATTCGATGTTCAGACTATCGACTTTCCGCGGTTTTCTGTCTTATCACTCGGAGCGGAGATGGCTACTGGTTCAGTGTCTTATTATACTGGAAGCTTTCCAGGAGAGATAATCAGAAAATATCCACAGATTGAAATTCTTCCTGAACTTAAGATAAAAAAGTCTGAACCACTAGAACACCACAAGGAGAGAATAACAGATGAAGATCATTATGATTTAACGGCCAATGTCACTAGGTTTTCAGATGGCAGCAGTATAGAAAAAGAAGAAAATTATGTACTCATAGATCTTCAGGAACTTAACTCATTTTACGGACTCGATAATTTTGAAATTGAAGTTTATGAGGTCATGCAAACATCCGAAGGAGAATCGCTCGTGCGAATAGATACATCAGAAGAAATATCTAAAAGGTTCGAAATAAAGACTGACGGGGACATAGAAGAATTGGAAAGAGAAGAAATGCATCAAACTAATTATCGAAAAAGAGGGGAAGACTAATGTCGGATAGGCCAGTGACTTTGAGTGAAGGGAGAAGTATGTTTTATCCTGTCTTGAGAACAAATAGGATTTCATTATCTCAGATCCAGGGCAATAAACTTAAAATCAACATAGACTATTCTTTGAACTTAGTCAGGCCGCTACACACGGGCCGAGATGACCTAGCCGATTTTTTGAATTCAAGACAGGGAATCGAGAACGTGAAGATTTGTTTTATGGTGCTTGACGAAAGGAACAAATCCCTAGTTAGAGACTTAGCTACTAGAGAATCCCTAAAGCAGACCGTTATGAACTTAGAGTTCGACCGCCGCGCTTGCACTTTACAAGAGACCAACGGTCTCCACAAAGTGCTTCTAAGAGATTCTTTGGAGCAGTCCAGAGATAGCATCAACTATACGTCGACAACGGAAATGGCATCCGAAGTTCACTACGAAACTCACAACACCCTGCAGTTTGAGTATAACATGGTCAGCAATCAACAATTGCAGAGACACCCCGGCTTGTCTATTTTTAGTAGAGAATTCGCTGCATCCCCGGGTTTCCTAGAATCTCTTCATTTAGTGGGGTACCTTGAAATGCCTTACGCATCGCTTGAAGCCACACGACCCCCAAGAGCTTACGAGTTGACGAATCTACCAATTACAGAAATTACTTATGATTTGCTTCTAGAACAAGAAGGAACACTCCGAGCTCCCTCGAAACGACAGATTTTTTTCGTTGAGGATGCTAACCCGCAATTCGAGAGCATAAACCTCAGGCCATATTCGGGCCCCGCATTCTTCGACCCGGAGAAAGCCAGTTGGCGCGCCGGCACCACAAGTGAAGATGATGGCCCTCGACTTACAATGAGATCGGTACGAAACACGAAAATACACATAGATAGTCCACCCGTATCAATGCCGTCTTCTATATTACCAATCGGGCCGCAGGGGATACACTCCGCAAACCCTACAGGACAAGACATGGAGGATTTCATAAACTCTTTGCCTGCTAGCGACCTACTCTTGAGCTCTGAGAAGAAAATAAAAATGATGATAAATAGCTCAATAAGGTCACTAGAGATTAACAACCAGACATTTATAGAACCATGGTCCAGAGTTTCGAAGTGGATATCGAAAGATCAAAACCTAGACGACGAAATGCTAGATAGTAGTTATAACTGCATTATAGGTATTAAGTATTTCAACCTATTAAAAAGAAACTCACCACTTTCAGGTCTAATTCAACATCACTACGACAATCTTGAAAATACCAATATGAGCAGGGACATACTAGAGGCAATTTACAACTCCAGTAAAATTTTGAATTTATCAATAATCAGGAGAAGAATTACATCACACCCTTTCTCTCATAACGATTTGGATTCTAAAGACTACTCAAATTTCGAAACAAATCAAGTGAACAAAATTATAATAGAGGCTAGCGACTCGCCTTCTGATCCATGGCACGTTGTAGGAATAAGGCACGATTCTAGAGCAGAAGCTGATTTGCAGGAAGTCAATTTTTTTCCGGATGAAGATTTAAATCCAAAAGGGCAAGAGATGGTCACGCGAGCCAGAACCATTACAGCCGACGAGGAATTTGAGAACCGCCTAACAAGGTGTTTCGTACTTAGAGATTACGAACTCTTCTACAATATTGACCTTGGAAAATATACTTATGATGTAGAACTATTGTTTCAGGATGGATCGAAAAAAATCCTTGAAACTTATTTATCTACACTCCGGACAGCGTATAATTTGTTTATGTCTCAAATTGATTTAATTTCTATTCCGGTGACTCGAGATGCACAACAGAGATACTCTGACGGGTTTTACGACTATTATGGCAGGAGATTTTTCCTTTCAGGTGAAAATAGAAACATTGGAGATAGATTTGTTGCCTCCGTAGAGGGGATGCTCGAAGCTACTCGTTGGGCGATCTTTTTTATTACAGGTGTAGACGTAGCTCCTAAAAATGAAAATCCAGGATCTGAAAGCATATTTAATCAGATAGTGAGCAAGATGGATGTTCGCCTGCAGACTACTACACTGGGAGACATAGAGTTTTTCGCGAAAAAAGTAAAGGATGTAATCACTACGCTTGATGTAGTTTCGAAAGAGATTTTTTCCAAATCAGGAATTTCTTCAAAAAATAGCACCGCCAAAATTCACGTACCAAGCGCCACTGGAAACAATTCTTCCATAATCCGAGCGAAAACAAAAACGAACGTTATTCACGACGCCGCGGACACGACTCGTATGATGGCTGATTATGGCATAAATTTTTCAAACCTAGTTGCTAACGACCTTACAAGGTTTATACAGAATGCGCGCAACCGAGCAGCATTAGCTAGCATTCGCCGCGGCGACAATAGCTTTCAGGCAGATGTCGACCTAGGTGCTTTGGCAGAATCAGACAGTACTTTAGATGTTAACAACATCCAAGATGTTCTAAATCTTCTCGCATCGGATGATTTGTTGTTCCAGCCTGCAGAGTTTTCTATTTTGATTTCCAAGAGACTAGAAATAAGCCACAACGCGATGCCCATCGGACAAACCAACGCGCTAACGCGAGTGTCAAGAGGTTTGCTGTCACCAGATCAGCTAAGTGAAGCACAAAATAAAGGTCACGTTTATCAGGTAAGAAACGAAGACTTTCAATCACTTTCGAAAACACAGAAATCAATAAGAGAAATGAAAGTGTTGACCATGATGCAACCGGGATCTCACTTTCTGGGGCTTTCGTCCAAGCCATCAAGTTTTGACCACAGATTTTTAAATTCTTCAATTTCAGGCACCAGTCAAAAATTTACTGGGTTTGATTCAAGTGGATCGATGAGGGAGCTTGCAAGATCAGCTTTAAAGATCTCTGCAACAGATACCTCTCTTCTCTCTTCGGAACTGAGATCAGCAATATTAGATGCAATTGTGATCTCGAAAGACGGAAATGAATTCATCGAAAAAATTGAAAATAACTTTAAAGAACTAGTTTCAATGCGATCAGCCATGAAAGATACATTTGAGATTTTTATGAAACTAGCGTCTTACAAGAATGTAAATATACCTTCTAGATTTTATAACCAAACACCTCAGGACATTTATGAAAATGGTCAAATTGGAGATAAGACCAAGCCGTTGATGGAAGTGCAGCAAGGGCCCTTTGCTAACAAGACAGCTGCTTTGACCGCGATTACAAAATCTGGAAACATAAAGGTGTCGCCGGGCACAGGACAATTAAAAAGCATGCTTCAGTTTGCAACTTCAACCAACAATAAAATTAAAAAAGTAAAACTATTTAAACTCGAACCGCAAACTGGTGATGATAATCTGTCAATCGTAAACAACGGCATGCTAATGGAGATCAGATAATATGTCAGACAATTTTAAAGACATTTGCGAACTGGACCCTTCAATACGTGAAGATAACGCCGCGGCCGTTTCTGGGGCAAGTAGTATTCCTTGGGCGTCCATCGAGGACGACCCAGCCGGTGCCCGACGCGATGCCGTGCTAGGATTATCCGACGATCTGGCTCAATCAGGCACCGCCGCCTCACCAGTACTGGAAATAAACAGGGGAGAGATTCTTTTTGCGAGAAGAAGGATAGTGTTACAACCACAGCAAAATGTGTTTATCACGAGTAATGCACACGTTCAAGCTAGGAACAAGACAAAAAGTTCTGCCGCCCAAGGATGGGTAGATCTTCCATTGATAGATCCAAGCGAATATTTGAATGACCCAATCGCGACAACGATAAATTTGATGGATCCTCTACGTTTCGTTCTAGGTAAAACATTTCACCACCAGGGAGGAAACAGCAGTCAAACTATTTTCGTCGAAGAAGAGGATCTAGAAGATTTTGACCCAGCAGAATCGGTCGCCATGTTGCGTACGGATCGACCTTTCAGGCTCATTAACCCAAGATCTATTCTTAGAAACCGAGAATCAACCAATCATAACAGTCTGGGTTTATATTTCGACTATCAAGGTGCTCAATTTAACACCATATCTGCGGCATCATTCACGATCTACAAAGACTGTCAACTGTACTCATACAGTCCGCTGTTTCTTGACAGTTTAGAAGACACATCTATTGAGGAAGCAGACAAATTTTTGCTAAGGTACATTCCAAGCGCTAATAAAACCTTCGAAGAATTTAGGTTTTCAGCACCAGCGTGCCTGTTTGAATCAGAATCGTCATTCATTTCAGGCCCACCCGGAATCTATGCATCTGTGTCAGCTCGCCTTCCAGCGTCGACCACATCGCGCTCATCATCGACTGAAAGGTCCGAGTCTCCGAATAGCCAACCGGCATCCGATTATTATGAGAGTGATTCCGTAGACAGGTCTGAAAAGAAGAATATTTATGTCGACTATTTATCATCTCACCCGCAAACAGTTGTCCGCGACTTTGACGGTGCAGAAATCGATAGAGATCCGCTCGTAGCTGAAGATATATGCTATGAGGAAGTGGTTTCTGAAAAGTATCCATCACACGCAGTAAGGGCATTACCTGATTTAAATAACTCAATTTTAGAAGCGACCCAGGGGGATGCACAAACCGGACAATTAACCAGATGGATAGATTCGGTTTCTCCAGAATTCGTAGAAGTATCTTTTGACACACCTCCGGCACCAGAGTTCACAAGAGATTTCGCCCGCGCATTCGAAATAACCGGCACCGATGCTTTGCTGTTGGCTGCTCTCGATGCTCGATTCTCAAAGATGCAAGATGAGCTGCCGCTGTTTAGCGATCTGTCTGCACTATCTCTTTCTTCTGTTTCTTTCGACCAAGAAATCACGGCAAATGACTATTATCTCGAACCCGGAGAATTTCAGCCTCGAAGGGGCAATGTCACCTTCCAGTCTCCTAATCAAAAATACATAGGAAACTATAGGCCAAGAATGATAAAGGGAAGTTTCAGATTTATGGAAGACCTGATTTCATCATCTACTCCCGAACTAGAGTCTCAACCAGAAGACTCAGGGTTACCTATTTCAGAGATTTTTAAAAGATCAGAGTTTCCAATGCTTTTTGACTTGCATGAAAATCTAGATTCCACAAATTCTCGACAAGTCATGAAAGTTCAACTAGAACAAAGGGTGATGCTTCTTGGAATTGCTATTGAAAATATACTGCGAGACAACTTCATGAAAATGAAACCAGACACCCACTATCTGCATTCGGATGAAATGTGCCACTCGGAAACAGTAGCTTTCCGAGTAGAAAAAGTTAATGCTTTAACTGGAAAAGTTATAAAAGAATTTTATTTTTTCAACGAATCCGATTCTGAAGAGATTAAGTTCATAGACTCTGAAGTAACCCTATCTTCGAGATACGTTTACAATGCTTATGCGATCAACGTCGTCTGCGCGACTACCTATCGTTATACAGATGCAAAGACGTCCACAAAACCACTAGAAGAACGGCCGACAACAACTGCACACATCTTGGGACCAGGAGATCCTGTTCCCGAACCTTCTGTTGAATTTACCTACGAATGCAACTTGGATCTCAGATTAATAGAGACTCCCTATTTTAGTCAAGAAGTTTCAGTGACAGACTTGCCACCGTTGAGCCCTAGAGCAGATCTAGAATCCCTCGGACACGACGCCGTCGACAACGTAGGTAGATTTAGGTTCAGGTTTTCGCAGGATCTAGGAACTGCTAATGAAATTCCAATTGAAATTTTAGAACAAGATCAGCCAATTATAGCTAGGATGAGGGAGAATCAACCCAATCGATCAGCGAGAGATGTGGAAGATGGAAGGGTAAAATATTCAGGTCTAGACTCCGAACCGATTTATTATGAAATGCTTGTATTAGAATCTCCACCTCAGAACTATTCTGATTTCTCTTTTGCTACCTCATATAAGACTGACCCGGGCTCTTCAGTTCGAAAATTTAGAATAGAACCTAACAGTCCTCGCTTTTTGATCTTTAGGACTAGAGACCACGGAGGATTATCAAACCCAAGCAGGATGTTCAAATTTACCTACCATAGCTATGCAGATGGAGATTATTACGAATATGAACTATATGAGCCAGAATTGACTCAAACTTCATTTCAAATGACTTGTGAAAGATACCTGAGTATAAAGCCATCATTCCAGCAATCTATTATCGATTATGGAATAACAGATGGATCTTCGCAGTCTGAAGTGTTGTCAACATTAGAATCAGCGCCAAGTCTCGAAGATTTGGGCGTAGGAACCGCACCAGCATCGGAAAGCATTTGGAATAAAAAGTTTAAAATAAGAATTAAATCAATAAACACAGGGAAAGCAATTGATTTAAATCTTGTGCACAAGGTGTTGACAAATTCGCCATCTTCCACCAGCGGCCGCCAAGGCGCTTCAGCGGCCTGCACTGGAGAAGTTAGAAGTAAGAACGAAACAATAAGTAGAGGGTTGAGTAGGTCAAAAGAAGAGTTGGTTCAAAAAGCAGAGCAGCGGCCGCAGCCATCAGGAAACCCGGCAGAAGAACAAGCAGCCCGCACCGCCCGGGCCCGAAACCTACCAGATGGCGAATACTAGTTTTGACATTAATATAAAAGAGAATTAATCTTTATAAAATACTATTTACTATTGATTTTATACGAAAAGGAGTATCGAAATGGCATTTTTGGACAATTCAGGTGACATCATTTTAGATGCAGTACTAACAGACCTCGGAAGAAAGCGGCTGGCAGCCGGCCGGTTCAGCATTTATAAATTCGCTTTAGGAGACGAAGAGATAAATTACCAGCTCTGGAATTCTTCGGATAATAGAGGGTCTTCTTTTTACGACCTGCAGATAATGCAGACACCTATTTTGGAAGCATTTACTAGCGACCAGTCACTTATGAAGTCCAGATTACTAAGTTTTTCGAGAACAGACCTCTTGTACTTACCAGTGTTGAAAGTTAACAACAAGTCGGTAAATACAGCATCACAAACTCACAATTCTTCAGTTTCAAGTTTCTACTTGATTGCCGATGATAAAACGCGAAAACTCAATGATTCAGTCGCCGCGGCCCCCAATAACGCCGAACCCGGATTTATCTTTGGAGTCCCCGGAAGATCAACTGATGACAAAATGATTACGACTCACATTGCAATTGACCAAGGAATCG
>MDTB01213003.1_pt1 | contig 11322 bp, 11 predicted proteins | sample 811161 | NCBI WGS metagenome assembly MDTB01 (sample SAMN05326650, study PRJNA326480) | marine metagenome | isolation source: seawater | place: Mediterranean Sea | collected 2009
TATTAAAAAATTTCCAAGACTTGAAAAATTTATTGAAGATATCGAGTCAATCGAAAGCATTAAATCATACCTAAATTCTAGACCTAAATTGATTGATGTAAGTATTGAGCCAAAGTTAGTTATTGATGGAGTTGCTCATCCAACAGGTGTTAAAAAAACTTAATTATGAAAAAAATTCATCCAGTTGCTTTGGTAGTAATTGTTCTAGTAGTTGGTTTTTTCTCATTCAAAATTATGTCATTCTTAGGCTGCTACGTTCGTATTGAAGATGTATCTAAATGTTTGAAACTTACTGCCTGGTAAAATACTAAATTGTGAATATCAATATTCAAAAAGCGCTTAAATTTCATAAAGATGGTAAACTTAAAAATGCTGAAATTCTGTATAGAAAAATATTAAAAGCTGATCCAAAACAAAGTGTATTTTGTCGGATTATGTTTGAATTACAATTATTTAAAATTAAAATAAAAACTATATTTATCTATAATAATTTATACAATTTCGGAATATGTTTTTAAAATTTCTCATATCATCTATTTTGTTATTTTTTTTTAGCACCCATGCATATGCATATATAGACCCTGGAACAGGTGGTATTATAATACAGGCAATAATTGGTGCTATTGCAGCTACTAGTTTAACTATTAAAATTTACTGGCAAAAAATCAAAGCTTTCTTTAAAAAAAAGAAAGAAAATAAAGACATTAAATAATAAAACTTAAAAGTAAGTGTTTTAAACATTTAATTAACTTATAATTAAATTATGTTTAATTTTTTTAAAAAAATAGTTAATGAAGTAAACTTTTTTTTTTCGTCTTTAAATATTTTAATAGATTTAAAAAACAAAAAACCTAAAATTATTTTTTTTTCAGAAAATAGATCATACCAAAAATATTCAAAACAAATTATAAAAGTATTATCATCTAAATACAGTGAAACTATCTATTATTTTAGCATTGATAAAGAAGATAAGATTAACAACCAAAATATTAATAATTATTATATTAATCCTTTTTTTTTAAATTTTGTATTTAACAAGATTAAAGCAGAAAATATGTTTTTAACTTTAACAGATTTAGGAAATAATTTTATAAAGAAAAATAAAAACATTGATAAGTATATTTATTATTTTCATTCACCTGTAAGCACAACTAAAAATTATACACCAAAAGCTTTTGATAATTATGACGTAATTATGTGTAATGGACAATTTCAAATTGATGAAATTAGAAAAAGAGAGTATTTAAAAAAAATTCCAAAAAAAAATTTGGTTTCATCAGGATATTTTTATTTTGATTATTTGGTTAATAATATTAATTACAGTGAAAATTCTAACTCTATACTAATTGCACCATCTTGGAATAAAAATATAAAAAATTTTATTAATGAAAATTTTATTGAATTAATTAAAATTTTAATTAACAAAAAATATAGAGTTATTTTTAGACCTCATCCAGAACATTTTAAGAGATCCAAGAATATTTTAGAAAATGTTAAAAAAAACTTTCAGATGGATAGTTTTGAATTAGATAAGGACGTAGATAATATTAAATCACTTGAAAAAGCCAGGTGTTTAATCACAGATAGTTCGGGCATTGCAATTGAATATATGGTGGCACTAAAAAAACCAGTTTTATATCTTAATGAATATGACAAAATTCATAATTCAGAATTTGACGATTATTCAAGCATGAAAACAATAGACCAAAAAATTAAAGAAAATTTTGGATATTTGTTTCAGAAAAAAGATTTTAATCAAATAGATATTATTATAAATAATTCAGAAAAAGAGTTACTTAAAAATTTACCAAAATTAGATCTATTTATAAAAAATAATTATTTTAATTTTGGAAATACAGATAGCTTTTTACATTCAAATATAAATCAAATTATTTAAAATACAGATGGATATTTTTTAATTTAAAGTTAGTTTAATAGCATTTATATAAATGAAGAAAAAAAAATTAGTATACGTTGGTTTATCCGCAGATATTTTGCACAAAGGCCACATAAACATCTTAAGAACGGCTAGTACTTATGGGGAAGTTTGTGTTGGTCTTTTAACTGATAAAGCTATAGCAAGTTACAAAAACATTCCTTATTTAGATTATGAGAAGAGAAAGGTAGTAGTAGAAAATATTAAATTTGTAAAAAAAGTTATTCCACAAAAAACATTAGATTATGTAGATAATTTAAAGTTGATTAAACCTGATTATGTAGTTCATGGAGACGATTGGAAAACTGGTGTCCAAAAAGAAACCAGAAAAAGAGTAATAAAAGTTCTAAAAAAATGGTCCGGCAAGTTAATAGAGCCAAAGTATACTAAAAGCATTTCTTCTACATCAATTAAGAAAGAAATGTCGTATATAATTTCGTCAGCTGAAAATAGAGTTTCAAGACTTAAAAGATTAATTAATTCTAAAGAAATTGTTAGAATTTTAGAATCTCACAATTCTTTAACAGGATTAATTATTGATAAAATGAAAATCAGTAAATTTAAAAAAACAATTGATTTTGATGGCATGTGGTCATCTAGTTTAACAGACTCAGCAACCAAAGGTCTTCCAGACAATTCTTCATTATCTTTTTCAGCTCGAATTTCATCACTAAATGATTTAATGGATGTTACTACTAAACCATTAATTTTTGATGCAGATAATGGTGGTCAAATAGAACATTTACCTTATTTAGTAAGATCTTTAGAAAGATCGGGAGTATCTGCAATAATTATTGAAGATAAGATTGGTCTAAAAAAAAATTCACTTTTTAAAAATCAAAAAAATACCAAACAAGACAAGCCAAAATTATTTGCCAAAAAAATAAAGAAAATTTGTAACTCAAGGCAATCAAAAGATTTTATGGTTATTGCTAGAATTGAAAGTTTTATAGTAGGGAAAGGACTGGACGATGCTATCAAAAGAGCTAACATTTATTCAAATGCTGGTGCAGATGCTATTTTAATACACAGTAAAAAAAATACACCATCTGAAGTATTTATGTTTGCAAAAAAATTTAAAAAAAGTAAAAATTTTATTCCGTTGGTATCAGTACCTTCAACCTATTCAAAAGTTTATGAAAAAGATCTAATTAAAAATGGTTTTAAGGTTGTAATATATGCCAATCAATTACTGAGAGCAGCATATCCGGCAATGAAAAATATTGCAAAAACTATATTAAAAAACAGCCGTGCATTTGAAGCTGACAAAAAAATTATACCAATCAAAGAAATAATTAATTTAATAAAAAATGATTAAAGCTGAAACTTTAATTACTTTGCTAACAAAAAATAAAAGTGAATTTTTTACCGGTGTTCCAGATAGCGTTTTAAAAGAATTTTCATCATCTCTTCAAAAGAAAAATAGAATAAAACATATAATTGCTACAAATGAGGGTTCTGCAGTTTCACTTGGTATTGGCCATTATCTCTCGACAAGAAAAATTCCTACCATCTACATGCAAAATTCAGGTTTATCAAACGCATTAAACCCATTAATTTCTATCGCTCATAAAAAAGTTTACTCTATACCATTAATTTTAATTATAGGATGGAGGGGGTCTCCTCGATTAAAAGATGAGCCTCAACATAATGTAAAAGGTAAAATTACAGAACAAATTTTAAAATTACTTAATATTAAATATACAATTTTGAGATCAAATTCTGATTTAATTAAATTTGAAAAACAAATTAAAATAGCAAAAAAAAATAAAACTATGGTGGCTTGTTTAATTGAAAAAGGAACTTTAAAAAAAGGTTTAATTGTAAAGAAAGTAAAAGATCTTTATAAATTGGATAAAGAATTTTTTTTAAAAACGTTACTTCAATGTTTAAAAAAAGATAGTAAAATTATTTCTAGTACCGGCTATAATTCAAGAGAATTAATGTATCTTCGAAATAAATATAGAATTAAAAATACAAAAGATTTTTATATGGTGGGTGGTATGGGCCACACTTCATCAGTAGCTCTTGGATTTTCATTATCAAATAAAAATCAAACAATTTGCATCGATGGTGATGGATCTTTTTTGATGCATATGGGTTCAATAAAGACTGCCGGAACTTTTGCTAATAAAAATTTTAAATATATTTTACTTAACAATAATTCACATGACTCAGTTGGTGGCCAAAATACTTTTTCCGATAATATTAATTTTGAAAAACTTTCAAAAAGTGTTGGCTTTAAAAATTTTTTTTCTATAAAAAATCAAATTAATTTAAAAAGAAATATAGAAAATTTTTTAACTAAAAAAAATTTAAGCTTTTTAGAGGCAAAAATCACTAAAAGTAAAATTAAGAAATTACCTAGACCTTCAAACTTGATTAAAATTAAAAAAGAATTTATGAAATAAATGGTTAATTCCACTGAAGATATTGTAAAATTTATTAATGATAAAAGTTTTAAAAAAATTTTTCTGCTTTGTGGAAAAACTTCTTTTGTAAACTCAGGCGCCGATATTATTTTTAAAAAAATATTAGCAAATAAAGAGACCAAGATATTTTATAAAAATTCAGATTTACCTATTCTTGAAGAGCTAACGATAATAATTAAAGAGATTAGAGATTTTAAACCAGATTTAATTTTGGCAATAGGAGGCGGAGCGGTAATAGATTATGCAAAAATAGCAAACGTTGTAGAATTAAGATCTGATTTACGTAATTTAATAGTCAATTACTCATATCCATTTAAAAAAAAATATACAAAACTATTAGTTATTCCTACTACAGCTGGATCAGGAGCCGAAGTAACATCTAATTCTGTTATTTATGTTGATGGTATAAAGCATTCGTTTGAAAACGAACTTTTAATTCCAAATAACTATTTCTTAGTTCCAGAATTTTTAATTTCAGCACCAAATAAGATAAAGGCTTCTTCCGGTTTTGATGCTATTGCACAATCAATAGAGTCTTTAGTAGCCAAAAAGTCTAATAAAGAAAGTGTAGAATATGCATCGAATTCTCTTAAAATTTCAACTAAAAGTTATATTTCCTTTTTAAAAGATCCAAATTTAAAAAATGCAGCAGAAATGGCTATAGCATCAAATTTAGCAGGTAAAGCTATAAGTATATCAAAGACAACTGCACCTCATGCAACTTCTTATCCTTTCTCATCTTTATTTAATATTAGTCATGGACATGCTGTTAGCTTATTTTTTGAAAAATTTTTTCAGTTTAATTATGAAAACTTAAACAAATCAGAAACAACATTTAATTTAAAAGAAAGATTTGATCTTGTTTTCAATTTATTCAATGTTCAGAATATAAATGAATTTACCATCAAAATATCAACACTAAAAAACCAAGCAAATCTCGAAGATGATTTAAAAAAACTTAACATAAATGTCTATAAAAGTTCAAACAAAATTATGCAAGGCATAAACATGTTAAGGCTTGGAAACAATCCTGTTAAAATAGATGATCAAAATATTTACAATATATTTACAACTAACAAATAACTTAAAAAGCTGTAAAATTATATTATATAAGTATTTATAAATAATACTTTTTTAATCTAGTAATTTATAAGACCTGTTATCAAAAAGCGGCTCATTATCATCCATACCACCTTTAATAATTCCGTTGAAAACATTTATTCCAGCCAAACTCCAATTTATTTCGTCAAAAAATTTTCTCTGAATTTTTAATTCGTTAAATAAATTTTTGTTATTTGTAATATTGGATAAAATTGCAGGGAAAATGTCTTGAGTTATAACTAATTCATTTACTGTTTCCGAAATATCTTTTGGCCAATAGATACTTAAAAATGCACCATATCTATCTTGTATGTCATATTTATTTATAGTATTGATATCATATTTTTTTAGATTTCTACAATTCTTCGTTAGATAAGGTCCATGATCGCTCAAAAGTACTATTATTGAGTCGGGGTCATTATTAATTAAATTTAAAACATCATTTTTCATCTCTGTATTGGCTATTTTCATTCCTTGAAAATATTTTTGTTTTTCGTTGGGGGCACATTTTCCTGAATTACCTGAGTGTCCAGGATATGCATTATGAGTATAAAAAAGAGTTTTTTTTTTATTTGAGGTTAAATATTTTTCTTTTAATTTTAGATAGTCTTCATATTCATAATTATCTTCAAAAATATCAAATTCAAAATTACCCTCAAAAATACTTTTTGTGATATTTCCACCACCCATTTTTGTTATACTTTCTTTAGGATGATATACGTCCCAACTTATTTTTGATGAGCCAAAAAAATATGGAGAATTAAACAAACCTATAGTTTCGTAACCATTGGCTTTAAATATATCTAAAGCAAAAGCATTTCCTGAAGTATAATATCTATCTAGATTAGAGAGATTTCCATTAATTTCAAGAATTCTTGATGTTGATGCTAATGAGTTTGAAGCATTTGAGTAAATTCCGTGATAAACTTTAAAGCCATTATTTTCTAAAAAATCAATTTGTTCATTATTATCAAATCCATAATAATTAAGAGTTTCTAGACCTGCATACGATTCATACGCAAGTATATAGATATTTTTTTTTTTAATTATTGTATTTTTGGGATTATTTAAAAAATCAATAATATTTTTAGGTTGTTGAATTTTAGATAATTCCTTAGATTGATTTAAAAAATTGATTATTATTCCTGTAACCATAAAGAAAATTACAGCAATATAAGCAATTCTATTGTCAAAAATATAAAGTAAATAAATAACTGAAAATGAAACAATTAAATATATTCCTTGTGTTACAAACAAACTATTTAAAATATGACTATCTGGGTTGTTATAAATGTTAGCTATACTTATAATAGTAAAACATAACGCTATCCCTGAAATCATAAGAATTTTAAATGAGGCTAAGTAGCTAAAAAATATTGGAAAAATATAACAGAAAAATACAATAAAAATTAACGGAACACTAATGAGAAATAAAATTCCACTTGCAACAAGATATTCATTGTTAATTAATGCATAATTTATTACAGGAGACATAGGCAAGGCCACAAGAGTCAGGTCTTTTAAATTTGGTATATTTATTTTTTTTTTAAATTTAAAATCTCTATTAAAAAACCAAGAGATAAGAAATACAAAGGTAAAAGCCAAACATACCAAGCCAACCAATTTTGAACCTCTATTTAAAAAAATTGTTGTATTTCCTTCGGGAATAACAAAACTCATTATTTTCATGCTTATTAAGACAAAAAAAACACTAATGCCAAAATCTAATATTAATTGTGTATTAATTTTTATATTCATAAAATTCTACTAGCTTCAATTTAATAAGGTATTATTTATTTGCAAATGAACTTTTTAAAAAAAATTTTTTCACCAACTATACTAATAATTTCTGCAGTATTGTTATTTTACACCTTTTATCAATCTGAAATATATTGGAGTGGAAAACAAAGAAGTTATTATCTTATTTACTATTTAATTTTATCAGTATTAACTATTTTTTCAATCATATCTTTTTTTATAAGTTCAAAATTAAAGGAATATTTTATTATTTTAGTTATAAGTATAGTTTTTTCTTTATATCTTTTTGAGGGATATTTAATTTTAAAAGAAAATTTAGCCAACAGTATAATTTTAAAAGAAAAACTTAATAAAAAAGAAAAAAACAAAATATTAAAAGCGAAACTTTATAAAAAAAAACAGAAAAAGAATGGGATACAAGATCGAAGATGCAAATCTATAAAGATTTAAAAAAAAAAAATAACAATATAGTTGTAACAGTCGCTCCAGAAAATTTTGTTGATAATAAATATTCGATTTTTCCTTTATCAGGTGTTTCCAATGCTGAAACAATTTATTGTAATGAAAATGGATATTATTCAATTTATAGAAGTGATAGGTTTGGATTTAACAATCCTGACAGTGAATGGGAAGCAAAGGAGATTGAATATTTATTAGTTGGAGATTCTTTTGTCCACGGAGCTTGTGTTAATAGACCTTATGACATAACTTCTATATTAAGAAATTTATCAAATAAATCCTCTTTAAATTTAGGTTATGCTAGTAATGGGCCTTTGATAGAATACGCCACTCTAAAAGAATATTTAGGAAAAAATGTTAAAAAAGTATTATGGATTTATTTCGAAGGCAATGATTTAGGAAATTTATTGTTTGAATTAAATTATAAACAATTAACAGATTACATAAACATTTCAAATCACACGCAAAATCTGAATCACAAACAAAAAGATATTAATAAAATATTAATTGATACTATAAAAACTCAAGCAAAAGAACAAATAGACAAATCTAAAAAAAAACAAAATTTTAATTTTGAAATAACAAATTTTATGAAAATTTATAATACAAGAAACTTATTACTTAGTAATAATTTACCAAAGATACCCCTACCATTTGCTGATTTTAAAAAAATTCTTCGTAAAACTAAAGATTTAACAAATAAAAATAATTCAAAATTATATTTTATATACTTACCAGAATATCAAAGATATAATTCTAATTATAATAATAACAATTATGATTTAGTTAAAAATATTGTCAGTGACATAAATATTCCCTTTATTGATATCCACAAAGAAGTTTTTGAAAAAGAAAAAAATCCATTAAGTCTATTTCCTTTTGAGCTAAATGGTCATTACAATGAATATGGTTATAATAAAATTGCTAAAACTATTTTTCAACTTACAAAAAATTGAAATTTAGCTTTACTTTTAATCAAAAGGATATTCAAATATGATTGTTATGAAAAAAGAAAATATTAAGATTTCTAGCAATAGAAGTTTTGGTATTGTTTTTTTTATATTTTTTTTAATTGTTTCTCTTTACCCATTATCAAATGATAAAAATATAAATATTGTAGCTTTAACTATATCTATATTTTTCTTAGTCCTAGGTTTGCTAAATTCAAAAATTTTATTTCCATTAAACAAAATTTGGTTCAAATTTGGAATTATTCTTGGAAATTTAATTTCACCATTAATAATGAGTGTAATATTCTTTGTGATAATTACACCTATAGGTTTGTTAATGAGAATGTTTGGTAAAGATGTGCTTAATTTAAAATATAATGATAATAAATCTTATTGGATTGATAAAGATGGACCAAAAAGTAAAATGAAAAATCAATTTTAATATGAGTTTTATTAAAGAATTTTGGGAATTTTTAATGGTAAGAAAAAAATATTGGCTTTTTCCAATAATCATAGTCCTTGTTATATTTGGTGGATTAATAGTATTAAGTCAAGGTTCAGCTGTGGCTCCATTTATTTATACAATTTTCTAAAGTGAGTTATGTATTAGGCATTTCTGCATTTTATCATGATAGTGCAGCTTGTATTTTAAAAGATGGAAAAATAGTTGCAGCTGCGCAAGAAGAGAGATTTACACGTAAAAAACATGATCCAAATTACCCTCATAATGCAATTGAGTTTGTATTAAAATTTGCAAATGTAAAATTAAGTGGCGTAGATCAAATAGTTTTTTTTGAAAAGCCTTTTTTGAAATTTGAAAGATTATTAGAAACCTATGTAGCATTTGCACCTAAAGGGTTTAATTCTTTTAAAAAGGCAATGCCAATATGGATTAAAGAAAAACTATTCCAAAAAAATTTTTTATTCAACAAATTAAAAGAGCATGATCAGAATTATAAATCTGATAAAAATATTTTTTTTTCAGACCATCATTTAAGTCATGCAGCAAGCGCTTTTTTTCCATCTCCTTTTGATGAAGCTGTAGTATTAACTGCAGATGGGGTAGGTGAATGGGCAACAACTACAGTCGCTGTTGGAAAAAATAATAAATTAGAAATAAAAAAAGAAATTCACTTCCCCCATTCTATTGGTTTACTTTATTCTGCATTTACACATTACATAGGATTTAAAGTGAATAGTGGTGAATATAAGCTAATGGGTTTGGCTCCTTATGGAAAACCTATTTATAAAGATAAAATAAATAAATTACTTGATTTAAAAGATGATGGTACTTTTAGAATAGATCAAAAATACTTTAATTATGCAACAGGACTTACAATGACAAATGCAAGATTTAATGATTTATTTGGTCAAAAACCACGTAATCCAAAAAATGAAAAGATAACACAATTTCATATGGATATTGCGGCCTCAATCCAAAAAGTAACTGAGGAAATTATGATTAATTTGTCCAAATCTATTAGAAAAGAATATGATATTAAAAATTTATGTTTAGCCGGAGGCGTAGCATTAAACTGTGTTGTTAATGGAAAAATTCTTAAAGAAAAAATCTTTGATAACATATGGATACAGCCTGCAGCTGGAGATGCGGGTGGTTCTTTAGGTGCAGCTTTAGCTTTTTGGTATGTTGAGCAGAGAAATAAAAGAATTATTAATCCAAGTGATGATATGAAAGGCTCATACTTGGGAATTGAATTTTCTCAAGAAGAAATTGAAAAAGAATTAAAATCTATTGGAGCTAACTTTGAAATTTTTAAATATGAGGAATTAATTGATAAAACTTCTGAATTTTTGACTGCTGAGAAAGCAATTGGTTGGTTTCAAGGAAGAATGGAATTTGGCCCAAGAGCTTTGGGTGGAAGATCTATTTTAGGTGACCCAAGATCTGATAAAATGCAAAAAAATTTGAATTTAAAGGTAAAGTATAGAGAAAGCTTTAGACCCTTTGCTCCTTCAATTCTTAGAGAGGATTTATCAGAGTGGTTTGATATTAAGACTGATAGTCCATATATGTTGTTGGTTGCCAATATAAATTCAAATAAAAAAATTGAAATGACAGAGGAACAAAAAAAACTTTTTGGTATAGATAAGTTAAATATCAAAAGGTCAGAGATACCTGCCGTAACACATATTGATTATTCAGCCAGAATTCAAACAGTTACAAAAAAATATAATAGTCGTTTTTATGATTTAATCTCAAAATTTAAAGAAAAAACAAGCTGTCCTGTAATTGTAAACACATCGTTTAATGTAAGAGGAGAACCAATTGTAAACACACCAACGGATGCTTTCAATTGTTTTATGGGAACAGAATTAGATTATCTTGTTATTGGTAATTGTATTTTAGATAAATCTAAACAAAATACTTTTCTCAAAAAAGATTACTCAAAAGAATTCGAATTAGACTGATAAGAAAGTGGTGCCCCCGCACGGATTCGAACCGCGGACCTATTGATTACAAATCAAGATTCAATTCTTAAATAAACATTAGTTTACAACAATAATCTTTAAATATTTTGGACTTGGCAACAATCTGGTAACAGTGATAGAGTTTTTTATGAAGCGTAATGGTTTTACTTTAATTGAACTCCTAGTAGTCGTAGCGATCATCGGCATCTTGGCTGCAGTAGGAGTGGTTGCTTATAATGGGTATACGGCAAGTGCA
>MDTB01127271.1_pt1 | contig 11321 bp, 10 predicted proteins | sample 811161 | NCBI WGS metagenome assembly MDTB01 (sample SAMN05326650, study PRJNA326480) | marine metagenome | isolation source: seawater | place: Mediterranean Sea | collected 2009
GACGGACTGTGCACTTGGGTACAATCCGAGAACTTCTGGGCGAGTGCTGGAGCCATATCCTTGAAACCGTCGTCGTTTTCTCCAGAGAACACCATGGCTGGCGTTGAGAACGGTGCGGCTTCATCGATGGTGTCGATGAGCCCTTCGTGCGTGGTCGGTAAGTAGCCGTTGTACATCATCACTTTCTCAAACGTGTTGTCCGTGTTGGCGAGGTAGACGGGGATCATTGCGGCACCTTGGGAATATCCCAATATGGCGTGGAATGGGCCTTGCTCCTCAACAACTTGGTCGAGGTAGGATATGGAGCTGTCAGCCCAGTCTCGGTCGGTGGTGGGTTGCCCTTTTCCTCCCGGTGGGTCGCGTATCCAGACGTTGTTACTCTCAGGAGTGCTAGCAAAAACAAATTCATAATCGCTCAGGCTTGCCATCAGGTCTTGCATCCCTTGCATGCTGCGAAGACCGTTGGCAGTTTGTCCGCCGCCGTGGAGAGCGAGAATCTTCAGTGGGCCTTGCGGTCCAATTTGGCTTTCCGAACACCCTACTTCGTTGACGGTTTCACCACTGGGTGTGTTGGGGCACGTATCTACGTCGTTGCTTACGCCATCGTTGTCGTCGTCCTTTTGCGATTCTGAGCAACCGAAAGCATCGACTTGCTCCCCGGCAGGTGTGCCCGGGCAGGCATCAACGTCGTCCGAGAATCCATCGGAATCCGTGTCCTTTTGGGCGTCAGCACATCCGTTGCCATCCACGCTTGCACCGGTGGAGGTGTTCGGGCACAAATCGTCAGAATTGACCACGCCGTCGCCGTCGTCATCGGTTTCCGAGTCCGAACATCCCGTTGCGTACACCGGTTCACCGGCAGGGGTGTCCGGGCAGTCATCAACGTCGTCGAGTACTCCGTCTTGGTCGGTGTCACCGATTGGCTCGGGTGGAAGTGGTAGGTCGACCGAGATGCTTTGTTCGGATTCTTCAAACATACCGCAGTTGGCGACAAGGATACCTTTTGTGCTGTGTTCCTCGGTGTTGATCGTGAGCGTGTAGGTGGCGTCAACCTCGGATAGATTTCCGGGGATAAACACGGCAGAGTTTTGGTCGCTTGGTTGGTATTTCACCGAACACGTTTCGGGGAATTCATGCAAAACAGCACCCTCAATGATCCCCATCGTTTCATTCTCTGCAGGCGGCGTCCATCCAAAGGTAAGGCGAACATCGTTCTCCTCGGGTGGGTTGATGACGAGCATCACGGGCTTTCCTTCGCTTTCCTGACCTTCTGCATCGTAGGCAGTGATCTGAAGAACGAACGAACCTGGTCCGATGATGCTTGTTTCTGTGGTCCATTTTCCGGAAGAAAGCACGCTGAGATTCATCGTTTCAATAACAGCGAAGTTATCGTTTAGCACGGACACTATTACCCAGGAAGTTGAGAGGTCCTCGTCGTAGATGTATCCCTCGATGGAAACCGTGTTTCCATCCCACATTTCTGTAATCTCTTCGTCAATCATGAGTTTTGGCGGGTAATTTTCTACCTTGTATTCGTCCTCCGTCTCAGTTTTCTCATCCTCCGTGTCTACGGTGGTGGTGTTCAGCGTGTACACCACGGCGCCTGAGCTGCCCATGATGACAGCAACAAGGAGCGTGAGTGCCATGGTCTTCGTATCCATGGACACACTGTCGTATACCAAGTATAAATGAGTGTGGTCACTGTCCACAAACCGGTGTTCGTGCCCGTTTGGGGTTCACATGTGCTGAATCATGGTCTCGCCAAAGGCACTGCAGGAAAGCAGCGTGGCGTCGTCCATCAATCGCTCAAAGTCGTAGGTGACCGTTTTGTTGGAAATGGCGCCTTCCATGCCCTTCACGATGAGGTCGGCTGCGTCCTTCCACCCCATGTGTCGCAACATCATCTCGGCAGAGAGGATGAGGGAGCCGGGGTTGACCTTGTTTTGGCCGGCGTACTTTGGTGCGGTGCCGTGGGTGGCTTCGAAGATGGAGATGCCCGTGTCGTAGTTGATGTTGGCTCCTGGGGCGATGCCGATACCGCCGACTTGAGCAGCCAGGGCATCGGAGATGTAGTCCCCGTTCAGGTTCATCGTTGTCAACACGCTGTACTCGGCAGGCCGTGTGATGATTTGTTGTAGCATAGCATCAGCAATCACGTCTTTGATGAGGATGGTGTTGCCGGTGTTTGGGTTGGTGAGGGTGCACCAAGGACCCCCGTCCAGCTCAGTTGCTCCGAACTCTTCCTTTGCAAGGGTGTAGCCCCAATCTCTGAATCCACCTTCGGTGAACTTCATGATGTTCCCTTTGTGGACGAGGGTGACGCTCGGCTTGTCGTTCTCGATGGCGTATTGGATGGCAGCACGGACAATTCGTGCGGTTCCTTCCTTGGAAACTGGCTTGATGCCAATGCCGGACGTGTTTGGAAATCGGATCTTGTCGACACCCATTTCGTTTTGGAGGAAATCAATGACGCGCTTGACCTCGTCGCTTTCAGCTTCCCATTCAATGCCTGCATAGACGTCTTCGCTGTTTTCTCGGAAGATGATCATGTCAACGTCTTGCGGTGCTTTGACCGGAGAGGGTGTGCCGTCGTACCAGCGAACGGGTCGGACACATGCATAGAGGTCCAATTTTTGTCGAAGCGCAACGTTGAGCGAGCGAATACCGCCACCCACTGGCGTGGTCAGCGGCCCTTTGATCGAGACAAGTCCGTTTTTCATGGCGTCGAGGGTTGCTTGTGGCAACCACTCGCCGGTGGCGTTGAACGCCTTTTCGCCAGCAAGCACCTCAGACCATACGATGCTCTTTTCGCCACCGTAGGCTTTCTCAACGGCTGCATTGACGACGCTGATCATGACCGGCGTGATGTCAACACCAATGCCATCGCCTTCGATGTAGTGAATAATGGGGTCGTTTGGAACGCTGAGTGCGCCGTTTTCCATGATTACTGGTGTACCTGACATGTCTCTCGGATTTGGCCACAAGCATCTCCTTCAAGAATCAACCGCCCTTGGCCTGTCCATGAAGGGGCGCGTGGAGTGGACGGGCGAGAACACCATGGATGGAATTAATTCCGCCGGTCAACGGATTTCAATGGACTGGGAAACGGGCCCCAGCCCCATGCAACTGATGTTGCAAATGGTGGGCGCTTGCTCGTTGGTTGACGTGGTGGGCGGCCTCAAAGACCGCCCTTTCAAGGCGGCATGGGTGGAGATGGATTCAACCCGTGCGGAAACGGCGCCACGGAAGTTTACCACCATGACCTTCGAGTACCACGTTGAAGGCGATGTCCCGAAAAAATTGGTCGAGCGAGTGGTGGCCAAGAGCCACGAGAAATATTGCAGTGTGTCCAATTCGTTGGACCCCAACATCACCATCGATTGGCGAGTTGTGTTGCATCCACCTTCACAGGCTTGACGGGCGTCCCTGGTGAGAGAGCGCTTCAGTCAGTGCTTTGCAAAGCGAGTCATAGACCGGTTTCCAGCGAGCATGGAGCCCTTGGGGAGCAGCCATGGGTTGCCACGTGTCTTCCACCGCTAACACCGTGGCGAAGGGTTTGATGGGGCTGCCACCCATGTCAACGATGAGGGAGAGGTGGTAAGCATCGCGGTCACGCTCAATTCTGAGGCTATCGATGTCAATACGTCCGCCAGACAGCGAGGCACTCAAGCGTTCGTGGTCCAAGAGGTCACGGGCCAAGGTGGCGAGAAGCGATTCGACGGCTTCATTTGACATTGAAGCGTTGGGTTCGATGAAGGTTCCAGCAGGAATTTCTTCTTCCTCGTCATCGTCCATGAAGGCTGCGAGCGGGTCGTACAGGTTGTGGGCGACGGGGGCTTCGTCGGTGTTTTCAATGGGGGTATTGAGTCCCAAAGCCGCATAGATGTCGATCTCTTCGTCATCAACTTCTGGTAGTTCAAAATCGCCCATCATGATACATCTTCCTGTTCTCTTCATACTTAATGGATGGTTTCTGGTGAACCTACTTGCATCATTCTAAATCCGTTTATCAATATCCGCACAAACCCTCTTTCACCAATGACAAGCCCTTTTAATAAATAAAAAAGACAAATCGAAAGCCAGCCAACCTTTCCTAAAAAGTAACCCTCATACCACAGCACTTCGTGGCGGCTCCATGGCTCCACGTCGTTGCATGGCTGCGGCGGTTATGCTCCTCGCGATGATGGCGAGCACGTGGGCGGTTGCTTCCCCCAACGGGCTTGGTGCTGAGGCGAACGAAGGTTGCCTCTGCCACACCCCCGACATCTCCACTTCTATCGAGGTTGCAGGCTTGCCGGAGTCCTTTGCTTCCAATCAAACATACAACCTTACCCTGACTGTTACCAGCAGCATCGAACCAGTAGAAAATCGCTCTCAGGGGGGTTTCCGCCTCTTGGTTGATGAAGGGGTGATTGTACTGAACAACGATTCAGGAGTCCAAGAACTGGAATCGGGGTACACCCACACCAACCAAGGTTCCATGCTCCGCTCATGGAACTTCGTTTGGCAAGCACCTATTGAGAACGATACTGCGGCGACTTTTACCGTCCATGGTAATGCTGTCAATGGCAACAATGCTGCCACAGGGGATGCGTGGGACACGGTTGAGATCGTGGTTCCTGGCGAGGCCTACGAGGGCGATTTGACAGCTGAGGAGGGCATCGATGGTGTGAGCCAGACCGACCGGCTCATCCTTGTCGTTGGACTGGTTGTGCTCGTGGGCCTGTTGTGGTCCGTTGGACGGCCGTGATCAGTTGACGAACTCGATTTGTCGATTTCGCAGCGCCCGCAGTTGACGGTTTTCAGTCGACCCGTGAATTTGATCACTCTTCACGCCGGTTAAGACCAGCATGACTCGCAACTCATCACCGAGTTCTTCTTTGACCGCTGCACCCCAGATGATTTTGGCATTTGGTGAGATTTGTTCCTTGATGAGTTGTGAACAGCGTTCTGCTTCTCCGAGCGTCAAACTTGCCCCACCTACGACGTTGATGAGGGCGCCTCGGGCATCGCTCATGTCCAAGTCAAGAAGTGGAGAATGCAGGGCTTCCATGGTGGCAGCATCAGCCCGACCAGGGCCTCTGGCGCTACCAAGGCCGATCATAGCCACGCCAGCGCCGGATTGGACGATGGATTTGAGGTCCTCAAAGTCAAGGTTGACCATACCGTCGGTAGTCAGCAGTTCAGTGACACCCGTGATGGAGCGAACCAACAACTCATCGCCAACACGGAAAGCACTGGCAATAGGTAGGTCCTTCACGCCTTCAATTTCCAAGAGGCGTTCATTGGGGATGACGAGGATGGTGTCGCAATGTTCTCGCAATCGCTCCAGCCCCCATTCAGCGTTTTGCTTTCGAAGGGAACCTTCGGACTTGAACGGATAGGTGACCACTGCGATCGTCATCGCACCTTGGGCCTTAGCGAGGCGGGCGATGTGGCCTGCTGCTCCGGTTCCCGATCCACCACCCATTCCGGCGGTTATGATGGCGAGTTGCGTATCGTTGGTAATGCGTCGCAGCATGCGTTCAGACTCAAGTGCGGCTGCTTCACCTTTGGTCGGGTCGCCTCCAGCACCACGTCCTCGAGCGGTTCGACCGATGAGCACCTTTTCTTGAATCGGTGATTGGAGCAGTGCTTGAGCATCCGTGTTGATTGAATAACCCGTTACATAAGACGACTCGAACAACTTTTCATCAAACAAGCGATTGATAGCGTTGCATCCAGCGCCACCTACGCCGTAGACTCGAATTCTGGGTTGGAGTGACTCGAGCAAGGCTCGCAATTCTTCTTCTGAACCCTGTCCGGGAGCATCTTCGATCTGGACCACGCGTTGTTCATCCTCGGAGAGTTCCAGTACCCGTTCAATCAAATGGCGCATGAGCAGATTTCCCATGAAGACATTTTGAATGTGCCGCCCTTCAAGGGGCAGCATCCAAGGGTTTGGGACCCTCACCAGCGAAGCCGAATCAATCACGAAGTCCTTCTTCGGTGACCTGGTAGACGCACTCGCCGTCTGGGAGGTTTGGAGAGTCAACCAGCCGAGCGATACGTCGTCCGCCCTTCGCCTTTCGAAGGTAAAGTCGGAAGGTGCTGGCGTGCGCAAGGATGTGACCGCCAATTGGCTTGGTTGGGTCGCCCCACATAGCGTCAGGTTTGGAGTGCACTTGGTTGGTGACCAAGACCAACGCATTGTTCACGTCAGCCAACTTCTTCAAATCCTTGAGATGGCTGTTCAACTTCTGTTGTCGACGAGCGAGCATTCCACGACCGATGAATTCAGCTCGGAAGTGGCTGGTCAACGAGTCAACGATGATCATCTTGACGTTCAGGCCCTTGCTCATGCGCTTGATCTCATCAGCCAAGAGCATTTGGTGAGCGGAGTTGTAGGCGCGGGCAACGTGGATGCGAGACAACACGTACTCGGGGTCGAGTCCGTGGCCGCGAGCCATTTGCGTGATGCGCTCTGGGCGGAAAGTGTCTTCGGTATCGATGTAAAACACATCGCCGTCAAAGCCACCTTGTTCAACCGGTGTGGTGCAGTTCACAGCCAATTGGTGACCGATTTGCGTCTTCCCGCTTCCGAATTCACCGTAGACTTCCACGAGCGCTTGGGTTTCGAAGCCACCACCCAGCAAATCGTCAATGGATTGAACCCTTGAGGACAACTTTTGGACTTCTCGTCGGCGCTCGAGCAGTGCATCGCCTGAAACGAATCCACCGATGTTGGCCATCTTCTTGGCTGCGGCGATGATCTTGGCCGAGACCGCCTCGCCCAATTCAGCTTCTTCCGCAAGGTCGGCCGGCGACATGACAGCGAGGCCCAACAGTTCGTCAAAACCGGCTTCACGCAATTTTTCAGCGGTTGCGGGCCCGACACCAGGTAGGTCCTCGATGGTCACTTTGACCTCTTCTTCTTCGGTCATTGAAGCAACCTCTTCCTCCACCGGTGCTTCATTCTTTTCAATTTCAATGCTCGCTTTTTTCTTCGATTTTGTTGGCATCTTTCATCCCTTCAACCCGATATGGGTGTGCCTCAGTATATGAAGAAACGAAGGACGGTGAAGAAGATATCATCAACGATAATTCATCGTTTATTGGTTAGGACTTCTCCGCAGTGGCCTTTTTGGTTCACTTTGCGTTTTAATTTTATCAAACTGAAAGTGAATCTTCTTCCCGCTCTGTCGCCTCCGAGGCTAGCGGGTTGGGTTCCGATTCAGTGGCTTCGTAGCTGATGAGCACCACATGGTGCAGGTTGAGGGAATCGTTGCCCGAGTCAATGCTGACGTTGAGGGCCCAATCGCCTTCGTCGATGTTGAACTGGTCGTGCGTCCACGATGCTTCTTGACCTTCCCCTATCTGTTCGGTGTGGAAGGCTTGTTCCTCTCCCTGGGGGTTGTCGAGGTGCCATGTTACGGTGACCGGCGTTCCTCCGATGAGCCCTGATGGATTGTCAATGGTGGAATCGATAACGATGCGTTCAGGCCCGGGGCACGTGCAATCCGGAGCGGTGGGGATGACCATTGAATCAGGGTCGTCGGTGTTGGCTTGCGTCCAATCAATTTCTTTGTCAATTCGTACCGTGAGGCTCATGGACGCCTCATTGTCGCTTTCATCAACGGCTGAGAGAACGACCGTAAACAACCCATGCGTCTCGTAGGTGTACCTGAGCTCTGCCTGCTCGTTGGCGTTCACCGTCACTGTGTTTGAACCGTCCTCATCGTCTCCTGGATCAAGGGTGAACGTCTTCATGTTCCCCGCATTTGAGGCAACTCGGGCAAAATCAAATGACAATTCCACTCCAGTTTGAGAAAGAGATGCTCCATTTTGGACACGCTCCGTGATGGTTCCTGATGTAGCATCGTAGTGAACGTTCATGGAAATGGGGTTCTTTTCACTCCCTGAATCGGTTCCTCCAAGGCATCCAGCAAGCGAACCACATACCAAGACGGCGAGCACGGTCATCACCTTGACGTGAGAGGCTCGCATGGATAGGGTAGGGCCCTCCACCTCATCAACCCACCCATTTTCATGATGGGCCGGAGACGGTGGTTTGAAAACGGTGAACCGTGGCGCAAGGGCTAGCGAGGTGGGGTAGTCTGGATATCCCGTCGGGCTCATAACCCGGAGATCGATGGTTCAAATCCATCCCTCGCTACCATCATCCGTATTGGTAGTAGTCGTGCTTTGGCTGCAAACTGTCGAGGGCCGATTGTAACCGTGCATTGGCTGCTTGTTCTCCAGCGATGATCGCCGAACGTTGCCCTTCTAACCGTGTTTGTTCGGCTTGACAGCGACCGCTATGGCTTGGCGTGGCCATCGCCGCAGCGTTCAACGTCGCCAAGACGGTGTCCAGTAAGACGGCAGGGGAGCCCTGAGGCTCCAGCTGATATTGTCCGTTGGTTTGAATGACGTCGCCTGCGGCGAGAATGGCATTGAGAAAGCGTTCAACGTGGACTTTGTTGGGCACCGTGTCCACGGCGGTTTGGGCTGCAGCGAGGTGGCCGGGTGACAATTTTTCGCACTTGGCAAAGGATTTGGAAGCCGCTCGCTGTTTTCCAGCAGCCGCATACAAACGTCCTGCCCTCAGATGGTCCTCGTGCTCGGGTTGCATGGAACTCAGCATTTGAGGGGCGTGCTTTTGGAGAATTTTGACCAAGGCTTTTCGCTCGCTGTGCATGCGTTTGATGCTGGCCATGCTTTGTTCGGCTTTGTTTCGAAGGAGGTAAACATCGCACATCAATCGCAGCCCTTTGAGGAGGAAGATTTGCTGTTGCGGCTCACGCTTTTTCTTCGCCAACATCATGTCGCAAAATTGCGTGGCCATGACTTCAGAAAGCTCCAACCGTCCTTCGGCCATGTAGCGTTCAATCTGCTGCAAGGTTTGTGAGGGGTCCTGCATCCCGAACATGGTAACAGTTCTCCTGAACACCATCGAGGCTATGATGCCTTTGATGTCCAGATTCAAGATGGACCTTCTCCGTTTATTGACCAGCGGTCCCACGGAAGCAACATGGAGAAACGATGTGTCCTCGCCGTCTCAGGGACGCCTGGTGTCGGTAAAACCACAGCCTGTGAGGCTCTCATGGGTCTGGGTTGGGAGGTTCTCTCACTGGCGGATCTGGCCTCCGAGCATGGTTGTTTGGAGGAGGTTGATTCCAACGACGGTGCAGCTCCCATCGACATTCATCGCCTCGCCGAGGCATGGGAGGCGCCGAAGAACGGGCGGTATTTGGTGGACGGGCACCTGGCTCATCTTCTCGATGTCGACGGCGTTGTGCTCTTGCGTTGCCGACCATCAACCTTGCAAGAACGCCTCCTTCAGCGCCAGTACAGCGAAGCCAAAATTCGGGCCAACGTCGAGTGGGAGATGACCAGCGGCCACTGGGCAGAACTTTTGGAATTTGAAATCGACGTGCCTGTTGCCGAATTCGATACCGCTTCCATCACCCCCGAGGCATTGGCCAAGGCCGTTGATGCATGGTCCAACGACGGTCTTCCATCGGCCGATCTGAATCAACAGGCTTTCGAAGCCATTGACTGGCTCGGGGAATCGCTGAATTGAGCGCCTCACCTCCACAAACCATAACACCCTCTCGGAGGTGGTTGAGGCATGGCCCTTGAGAAAATGCGACGAAGGTGGGAAGCGTGGCTTCAACCGGTGCTGAACGCCTTCTCCAACTTCTCGCCCGCCACGGTTACCTGGATGGCTCTGCCCTTTGGTGTCGCTGGCGGTCTTCTGGCAACGTACGCTCCCGATGAATCAGCAGGTGGGTGGTGGCTTTTGGCCGGCGCGCTGAGCATTGGTTTGGCGATGATCTTCGACGGTCTCGACGGCTCCTTGGCCCGTGCCAAAGGAGAAGTCACTCGGTGGGGCGACTACCTTGATCACACCATTGATCGCGTGCTGGACGGAGTTTGGGTGGTCTGCATCAGCGCATCGGTGTTTGTTGGTGACATGACCCTTGGTTTTGCAGCAGCCTTCCTGACCTTGATGGGCTCCTACATGGGCACACAGGCGCAAGCCGTGGCAGGTTCCAGAAATTACCGAGGGTTTTCCCGCGCCGATCGGACGGTGCTGACCCTTCTATCGCTGGTCATCATGGGCATCATGCTGCTGGCCGGATGGTCCATTGACGCCACCTATCCTGGCTGGTTTGACCACATACCGGTGAATCCTCTCAGCCTCATCGTGTTCATTTCGGCCCTCGGGGGCATCTGGACGTTTAGCGTTCGGTTCATGCAGGCCAAAGGGGAGATTCAACGACTTGATGCCGAAGACCCCCTCCCTCAACCCGAGCCAAAAAACGCTGATCGCTCGTGAGATGGCTGGCGAGCCCATTTCGGTTCATTGATAGCCTGTTTTGGCCTTCTTGAAGCGACATAGTCATAACGGACGAAGGGCACATATAGACTGATGGGTAGCCCAAAGGCTGAACAAAACGGTGGTCTGCGCGCCGTTATTCTTACCGCAGTCATGCTTCTTGCCTTGGCTCCAATGAGCCCTGCGTCCGCTAACAGCGAAGGCGATCCGGCGAATTTGCAAGCACAGAACATTTCGGCGGTGTTTGATGACACGACAGAGACAACGCTTCTGACTTGGCAAAACATTGCTACGGGCGGCTCCGAGTTGAACGGTTTGTTCAGTGCGACCTACATGCTCTACCGGCACACGGCTCCCATCACTGCCACCAACCTCGGTTCCATTGACCACTTTGCAGAGGTGGATGCTTGCGATACAGGTGTCGCTGGCGGCAACCCATTCAACTGTCAAGGCGGCACGCATCCTGGCCACACCGTGACCTTCCCCGTTGAACCAGGCACCAATGGTTCGTATTACTACGCCATCACGACGATGTTGTCCAACGGTACGGAGGCGGCTGAATTGCTCTTCAACGGTTCGCAAATCTATGACCCTGTGCTCGAAATCACCCGCAGCGTCTACACTCCGTTCATCATCTCCGTTGAGTTTGACGCTGCTGAAAGTCAAACCAACCTCAACTGGCTGAACTACAACTCGATCAACAACATTCTGCCGAGTACTGGCCCCGACGCCCTCCAAATTCACGTTTGGCGAACCGATTACCAAATCACCCGAGAACTCGGTTCCTACCTTATCGCTGAGGAAACTCCCATCGCCGTGCTGAATGCAACCGATAGCACCTACACCGTTGACGTTCCACCCAACACGCAACGCAGCAGCTACTACTCCATCACGTACCTCCTCCCGAATTACACCGAATCAGGTGACGATTACGAGGACATCCGTTTCGTTGGCCAAAACACGATGAGTGAACCCGTCGTGGAAGACAACCGCCCACCGA
>MDTB01159440.1_pt1 | contig 11321 bp, 9 predicted proteins | sample 811161 | NCBI WGS metagenome assembly MDTB01 (sample SAMN05326650, study PRJNA326480) | marine metagenome | isolation source: seawater | place: Mediterranean Sea | collected 2009
GTCTGTATGTTCGATTGATTTAAAACAAAATTTCTAAAAAATCGATTAATCTCAATAACATTAACTGTATTAATGTCTAAAAGTTCTATGGTTTTCTCTGGTGATCGGATATTCATTGGACTCAAAAACTTGTTTCTACTTGTTTGTAGATTCATAAGCCCTTGCATATCTTGTGGTAGTGATTTTGCAGCAATTTCATTATTATAATTAGATTGTGAGAAAAATTTATTTTCTTCTTGGGTTATTCTCTCATTATAATCAGAAAGCATTATTTCATTATTGTCATCTGCAAAATATTGGAAACTTGTTTTGTGAAGCGTTGGGGAAACAACTGTCTTAAAATCTCTTTGAAAAAAAATTTTATTAGATAAATTTTCATTTTTAACAGATTTTTTGAGCGTATTGGTGTGACCGAAATTTTGAAAAATTAATCCACTATTGGTGTCAAATTTTTTAACAACCTCCTGTCTTAATGAATGAAATTTAGCTATAAAATAATTAAGAGACTTTAAGTTCATGTGTCTTGGGTTTACCATAGAAGACATCTTAAACATTAAACGGTCTTTGTCTGTATCCGTTAGGTTGTTCAAATAAGACTTTACTCTAATATAACTATCAACAGGATAGGTATAAAAATATAGCTCGGCTTCGGGGTCTTCCTGTTGACCAACAGGAGTGGGGCTAAACCCTAGAACTTTTAGACATTAATACAGTTAATGTTATTGAGATTAATCGATTTTTTAGAAATTTTGTTTTAAATCAATCGAACATACAGACTGAATCGACCGCTCCTTCCGAACAGCTATCAGAAGATGGTTCTTTATCGCAACCTGATGATTTCGCTTCTCCTTCTGAATCGTTGGAAGGTGCTTTTGTTTCTTCACGCAAGTTCCTTGGCGACGATTCAAATTTTGTACACTATGTCGATGCTAATAGGCTGGATGATGTTCTTAATGGTTCACGGATTGATGAGAGAGTAAACACTATGGCGGAAAAAATCACAACACCAATGGCAGTGAATAGCACGTTTGCAGCAAATTTTAAAATTGATTCAAACTTAAACATTCTCATTCCAGCAAAAAAAGAAATGACTCCGAGTAATTTTCGTGCATACGTTTCTTCATTACCAAATCAAATTAAAGCATTATTTTTAATGGATAAGGATTATGTTAAGACTAATTTTGCCGATACAGAGTTTGATCCATTTATAAGCATGAATACTCAATTTGCCACGAATATTAATTATTTTAAATTGGTTCGTATTGAAGTTTTTGATGGATTTGAAAAAGGTGCTAATGGAAACTATTCACTAAGCCGTCCTATTTGGAGGGAAATTAGCGATGCTGATCTTGGTCACAAACTTGCACCTCTGTTTTGTAGACTTGCAAGATATAGTGATAATCATTTAAAATTGGATAGAGATACACTTTCATTGCCAATTGCAAATAAATATTTTATGATAAAAGATCGCGCTGGAGATTTAGAAAGTGTCCGCAATCGATCTCGTTATCGAACTCAAAGTCGATTAATGTCTATAGCTATAATGCAACAATCATCAATGAGTTATGACATTTCTGCTTCTACAAGTAACATTATACAGCAAAGCACGGCAAATAAAAGAGCAAGCCTTATTGATGTTGAAGTTCGAAAAGATGCTGGCACTCCTCAACAAGTTGGTTCTGGTACAGTTGTCGCAACATCACTCAGCCCCGGAACAACCCAAGGCGGCGGCGGTGGAATGGCTGGAGGCGGCGGTATGACCGGCGGCGGTGGTTATGGCGGCGGCGGCGGAGGTGGTTACTAATGCCTATTGAAAAAATACAGGGTTTTGAGAGAACAGTTGTTACCGCCAAGAAGCCCGAAGTTGAGTTATCTTTTGGTGGTTCAACCATTATTAGTTCATTGATACCCGAAATTGAAACAAGATTTAGAATTTTCAATAATTCCACCATTCCAACAGCCAATTTTGTCCCTTTGGCCTCTACTTATGCTTATCTTAATGCTAACACTTCGGTCCCAGAAGAAGATCCAAGTAATAATCTTACGAATTCGTACTCTATCAATATAGTAAAATCGTATGCTGAAGATTACGATCAGATTGAGGACACTCCCATAGAATATGGCGGCTTCGACATCACTAGTAAATTAGCAAATGAGCGTGTTGTATTTCCAATTGAATTTGATTTTGATGACGTTACTTTTCATGAAGATAGAGCCTATAATGAAATAATTTTTAATGTAAACAATCCAGATCTATTTCTTTATCGATGGCAAGGTTTGACCAATTCCCAAAATTTAAATAGAGTTTTTGAAAGAATGATGATTTTGTCTGGTGAGGATAATCCGATTGGTCCCTTGTTGACCTTACCAGCCAGTGCACCATTTGTTGTAGGTCCAACCAACCCAGTTAACGACCAAGGTAATGCTGAAGTTTTAAATGAAAATTATTCTTTAATTGAAAGAACGAACTCTGCCACACCTTATAATGTTGGCTTGTTTGATGATTTGCAACTACAAAGCACAATCGATGCAATTTTTCTCAACTATACACCTTCTATAGAGAAAGTGTACAAAGATTCTGAACCGACCCCAAATGAGCTTTTGTATTTTAAAATAAAAAAATGGATTAGTTCAGATCTCAGCAGACCTCTTCAAGTGTTTTTTGTACCAGCATTGGAAATTGTAAAATTTAAAGATTTTTCAATTGACCGTGATGAAACTTACACTTATACCGTCACTGCTCATTATCATCATGTTGCTTTTGAATATGAATTTATTTCCCACACTGTGATTGACCCTACGAAGTCAGAAGTTGTGATGAGGCAGAAACCAATCAATGTTTTTTTCATCAACACAAGTTTTTGTAAGAAACCTTTATAATGGAATAGAGCCACCGCTTCCTCCTTTTGTGTCTTTTCGCACAAAAACAGACTCCTCTAGTAACATTATGATTTATTTAAGCTTGCAATACGGATCAAATGAGATGATGCAGTTTCAGTTTAATGATGATGAGCCTTTTTCTGAACCTTTGCAACTGTTTGCTTACAATGATCAGCGAGCCAGATTTCAAATGTATAGATTAACTGAAAAACCAACTGGTTACCAAGATTTTCTTGGCTCTATGGTAGCAGATTTTACAAATGCAGAAATCTCCACAAACATGATGATTAAAGAGCGTATTAAGAAAAACACAAAATATTACTATTTATTTAGAGCCGTTTCTTCAAATGGGCTCCCTTCTAATCCATCTGCTGTTTATGAAGTAGAGCTTTTGAAAGATGCGGATGAATCAAAAATTATTGTTAATAGCATCATCCTTGAAAGTGAAATCCAGAGAGCATTCGAAGTAAATTTTAAAAACATGTTTCAAATAGTACCAACCTCAACACAGACAGACTTTGTTTTAACTGGGCTTGGAAACCAACAAGCTGGAACGGTGTCAACATGGACTGCTCCGTATTTTAATTTACTTGAGATTGGATCCTCTGAGAATAAAATTTGGGGTCGAAAGTTTAAATTTCGTATTAGATCGAATGACTCTGGCAAGGTTATAGATTTTAATGTCAAATTCAACTTAAAAAAGGAATATAGCTAAGAAGATTTCTCTATGTAATCTATTTACTATGAGAAAAAGGTATTATTAGGAGAAAATTTTATGGGATTTTTAGATAATAGTGGAGATATTATACTCGACGCAGTTCTTACTGACAATGGAAGAAGAATTTTGTCTAAGGGAAATGGTTCATTTAGGATCAGCAAGTTTGCACTTTGCGATGAAGAGATAAACTATGAGCTTTATGATTCTGGGCACCCAAGTGGTTCCGCTTATTATGACTTAGAGGTCCTTCAGACTCCTGTTCTTGAGGCTTTTACCAATAACGCCTCTTCTATGAAAACAAAGCTAATTTCAATCCCAGATCAAAATTTACTTTACTTACCGATTTTAAAGATTAATCAAAATCTTGTAAACACGAAAATGCACTCATCTGGTGCTTTTATGATAGCCGTTGATCGTTCGACTGAGGGCACTGATGCCGCCGGTACGAGCAAGTCTGTTGGATATATCGGAGCAGACCAAGTGCAAGGTATTTTATTTGGAGAGTCTTTTGAAGATTCAAATTATATTCGTGTAGATCAAGGTCTTGATACCGAGAATGCAATTTCTCCTTCAAACCGCGCCGCGCTTGGAACTATGATAGAAAATTCTTACATCTTACAATTAGACTCCAGATTGGGTCGGGTCACTGATTTGGTTGGTACAACCATTGCTCCTGATTATATTGACGACGATCACATAGCTTTTTATACTGTTGACAATAGCGACAATGTTGTTAAAGAAAATTTAGATACCTCTACCACTGCCACGCAAACAATTTCTGGTCCAAGGGGCACAATGTTGACATTTAAAATAGCAGCCTCTATTGAATTAAACACTAGCACATATTTGTTTACTGAGCTTGGATCAACGTGGACAATGACAAACAAAAATGGTGCCGCCCAATCAGTTAGATACATTGACACCTTAGTAAGAGCAACTGGAATGAGCACTGGTTATAGTATCGACATACCGATCAGATTCATTAAGACCGTTATTTAATAAGAGAGAAAAAATATGGCCAATTTTTATAAACCCCTAAATCAACAAAACGACATTGTTAATACGAAAACGCTTCTTCATGAAGCTATTCCATTGACGGGAACAATAGTGTCGGGAACCTATGACGATGCAAACATCAAAGAATACACACATGGAATGTTTACATCAGTATACGACTATCCTTATCTTAGTTCCTCTGCGAATCACATTTTTGACATTACCGTTGGTATTTCACCGAAATCAGGATTATCTAGCTCTCTCGCTGCACATCAAGCTAAAAAGATTAATGTTTATAATCAAATGGCACAAGTGCTTATGGGCTATGACCAAACCGGCTCTGTTTTACAATTTGATGAAGACGGAGACATTATCGGCGGAGGAACAAAATTAAAAGAAGTTTTCTTCGTTAATTTTTCACGACTTCTTGTGAAAGATGAAATTAAGAAGGGTACTTTTGAGTTGGAGTTTGGGGTTAACACTACGTCCTCAACTCAGTTTGCAGACAAAAAAGAATTACACATAGAAAGACTCAAAATAACAGACTTAAGTGGGTCTGATAGTTACAATGTCAATTCACCAGTTGGTGAGTACGGAATTTTGTATGTCACAGGTAGCAGCGAATATTCCTACTCAGGAAGTTTAAAAGCAACTGAAAAGTCTAGTATTTTAAAAGATTTCGCTGGTAACGGAGAAAGCACACCATGTGGTTTATTATTTTATCAAGCTGGTGTGGCTGTTATTACAGGGTCAATTTTCTTAAAAGAGTCGTCTGGTGGGCTTTTAAACAACCTTCACGGCGATGTTGAAATGAAAGGGCCTGTTGGCGGAAGAAACGAAGATGTGGTTTCTGTTTTAACCGGGTCTTTGATTTCTGGCTCTTCTGATAATCTTAGAGAAAGACTTTACAATCTTCAATTTAACAATACAACAGAATTGAATTCAACAGTTTATTTCTGCCGTGTAAATCACAACGAATTTAATTACTCTTCGAATCCAACCTATTTGAGTGGCAGCAAAATTCGTGTAAAAACACAATCAACTGATGTTCCTATTTCATACATTACATCTATTGGATTATACAGCGACAGCAATGAATTGCTCGCTGTTGCAAAACTAAGCGAACCGCTTAAAAAATCACCGGATACCGAATTTACTCTTAGAGTCCGACTGGATTATTAAAAATGTCATTCTTCAAATTCCATGAAGATGATCTTTTTGTAAATACGATAGAAACGTATCCTGAGTTTAGTTTCTATATTCAAAATGGCAACCTTTACATTAACGATCAAACAAGTTCGGTTGACATAGATTCTGCTGGTTCATCATCGGCCAACGCTGATGGTGTTGACAATGCGCCAAACGGCTTTGTTTCTCTATACGAAAGAAACATTTCTCGTCACTCTTCTCATTTGATTCATCCATTTGTAATTAAATCTGGAGAAAAAGATTGTTTTAAATCGGTTAGTGTTAAAAACTTTAATACACAGTTTAATTTAGGCGACAAGATTACACGCCAAGCAACTGGTTCACTTTCTGCTAGTATTTCAAGAGATTACTATACCGATCAGGGTTATTATATTAATGACGATGGAGTGCCACAAAGCAGTGTTAGTGCAATAAAAGGTCCGTCCACTGGTAGTGCAAGAAGGATGCTGTTTGGTTTAAAACCAGTGTTCGATAGATATACATACTTGTCTCCGCATTATCAATTTTCAGCATCTGCTGATACTCCTGCACCCGGCGGCGGTCCATCGGTTTTTGGCCCAAGAAGAGACCTAAACGTAGAGACAGTTAATTTAATTTCTATTCCATCTATCTTATATGGATCAAAAATTAAAAAAGGAAGTGTCAATTTAAAGTATTACGTTACAGGAACTTTAATTGGAGAACTTTCAGATTATAGAAGAAATGGTGAGCTTGTACAAGTTGGTCCAGAAGGTTTCAATGGCAGTGGATCAGTGGCCGGTGTTGTTCTTTATAATGAAGGTTTTATAATGCTTACTGGTAGCTGGGAGTTGGATAGCGGTTCGTTTAACTATGAAAAAACTCTCGATTCAGTTTCTGATAAATCTAAATGGATTTACTTTGGTTACGGCCTTAGTCCTTCTTCTGGTAGTCTTAGAAATCAAAAAGCATTTGTTCCTCCGGGTAGCTTACTTGACGAAAATCTTCTTACGGACGCGGAATGGCGTAAAGGTATTCAAATAACACACCCAAGTCCAACGATTTCAACATCAAATAACCAACCCAGTTTCTTATTGGAGTATTCTGGCACCTTTCACACGCCGACAATGACAATGCTATCTCATGCTAAGTATGGCGAATTAAACCACTCAACAAATCCAACATTTGTTTCTGCCTCGACCGCTTTACCTTCTGCCACAGGATCGTTTCAATATATTGAGAGACCAATGGAGATCAAGAACATCGTTTCCAGTTCTGTTGTTGACGAGGCTCCCAGATTTCAAAAAACCGTATACATTTCAAAAATTGGAATCTATGATGAAGAAAGAAACTTAATTGGTATAGCTAAAATGGCCACACCAGTTAGAAAAACAGAAGACGACCAATTTACCTTTAAATTAAAACTTGACTTATAATCACTTTTATGTTATAATAATTTTATGAATGTTATTCTGGGATTAGACGTGAGTACAAGCAAAGTTGGCCTTTCTATTATCGACCTTGACCATGAACTTATTGATAGTCAGGTAATAAAGCTTAATAATAAAACCTCTCTTGAAAGTAGGTGCTATGAGTTGGAAGATACATTGCTTCGCTATAGCAACTCAACTGAGTACGAAATTGTTAAGATCTATGTGGAACAGCCGTTTATGATGTTTTCTGGTGGAAAGACAACTGCAATGACAATGAGTAAGTTGCAAAGATTCAACGGAATGGCTTGTTACATGATTAAAAAATTATTTGGATTTGAAGCCGAATTGATTGCGGCCAATAAGGCGAGAGGTACTGTTGGTCTTAAAATCAAAAGAGGTGAAAATACAAAACAAAAAGTGATTGAATGGGTTAAGCAGAGATATCCAAAGCAATTTATTTTTGAATTGACGAGACACGGAAACCCAAAGCCGGGAACTGACGATAAAGCGGACGCTGTTGTCGTTGGCTTGGCTGGATTAATGTTAAATTCTTAACTAATTAAGACACTATGAAAAAGCTTTTTGAATCATGGAGAGAGTATTTGACGGAATCAAAAGTTGTTGATTTAAATCGCCATGCGTTTAATACAGCAGCAAACGACCTTTATGAGTGGTTTGAAACAATCGCTTATCAGGACATGAGTATAGATGAGGAGGACCCGAATTATGACGAACTTGTCAAAGAACGAGCAAACTATTTTAAATTTGCTTTCCTCGGCGCAACTGAAAGCCATGGAATTGAAATGGCACTTGAAATGGTTGGCATACCAACCAAATATCTTGGAGCCGATATGCTTGGTAGTCTATATACTATTATGGCCGAGTATGATAGAAGAAAGGTTTTGATGCAAATGGAGTCGTGAGATGAATCTTATTTTTGAATCTTGGAGACAATATCTTGCAGAGCAAGAACAAAAATACATTATTTTAGTTCCCGGTGGGTTTAAGCCTCCTCACAAGGGTCATGTATTTTTGATCGAAGAATATGCATCACACCCAGATGTTGAAAAAGTTGTTGTTATCTTTGGGTCAACCCCAAGACGTTCAGACGATAATTCAATCGTAATTGACGTTGAAAAGACTATTGAAATTTTTAATCTTTATGGTTTATTTTCTAATCCAAAAATAGAACTAATGAGAGCATCGGCAAAGGTTTCTTCTACTGGAAAACAATATGAAAATCCTTTTGTTGACGCTGTTGATTATGTTCAAAACGCAGATTTAGAATCACACAGAAACAACATTGTTGCAATTGGTTACCCAACCAAAGAATCAAACAGGGGTGAACAGTTTTTAAAAGCAACCGCAGGGGCTGAAATTACAACTTCCTTGCCACCTATAGTACCACAGTCAGATCAAATTTCTGCCACACGCTTAAGAAACGCGATAGCAAATAAAGACGAAGAGGTCATTAAAGATTCGCTACCAGATCCTTTGATGTACGATGAATTTATGAACATTATCTTTTCTTCTTGACAAACCCTTTAAATGTGTTATGTTATTCTTTGGGGGTGTGTATGGAAGAGAAATTAAAGATAACGCATCAAATTCTTGGATCTTCTCGCAAGTCGAGAGATGAATATCTTTTTACTTGTCCTTTTTGCAATCATCACAAAAAGAAGCTTTCAATTAATTTTGGGAAAGGTTATTGGAAATGTTGGGTTTGCGACACTCGCGGAAAAAACATTTACCGTATTATTCGTAAGTTTGGAACTTATCAACAAAGACAAAAATGGCTTGAACTTGAAGGTCGTTTAGATCTTAACGAGTTTGAGAACATCTTTTCTGAAATGAAAAATGAAAAAGATGAACAAATCATTAATTTACCAGATGAGTTTATCTCTCTCTGCAACAAACGATTACCCAGATCTTCACGCAGACCTTTGCTTTATTTGAAGGCGAGAGGAATAACAAAGAGTGAAGTTTTAAAGTGGAAAATTGGCTATTGTGACTCAGGAAGATACAGTGGTCGAATCATAATTCCTTCTTTTAACAGCGGCGGAGATGTGAATTATTTTGTCGCTCGATCTTTTGTTGGGCACAAACAAAAATACCTCAATCCCCCGGCTGAAAAGGACGTTATTTTCAATCAACTTTCTGTAGACTGGGATAGTCCGGTGATCCTTGTAGAAGGAGTTTTTGATGCCATAGTGGCCGGGGAAAACGCTATTCCTATACTTGGGTCCACCATACGAGATACGACCAAATTATTTCAAGCAATTGCAATAAATGACACACCAGTTTATCTCGCTTTAGACGCAGACGCAAAGAAAAAGACTAGACAAATCGTTAGAAATATGTTAGAATATGACATTGAGTTATTTCAGATTGATACATCTGGATGTGAGGATGTCGGCTCAATGTCGTCCCAAGTCTTTCTTGAAAGAAAGCAAAAAGCCGAAGTTGTTGATTACGATAACTTCTTTTTATATAATGCGCTTAGAGCGTTATAATTTTACGAGGATTAAATGACTAAAATTGCTCACTTAGCAGACACACACATTAGAAACCTTAAATATCATTATGAATATCGTGAGGCATTCGATGATCTGTACAAACAATTAAAAAAACAAAAGCCTGATTACATTGTTCATTGTGGCGACATAGCTCATACAAAAACACAACTATCTCCAGAGTATTTTGCTCTTGCATCAGATTTTTTAAGCAACCTTGGTGACATAGCTCCTACTATTGTCATTCTTGGAAACCATGATGGAAACCTCAAGAATGCAACTCGCGAAGATGCTATCACTCCTATAATTGATGCATTGCAGCATCCAAATCTACATTTAATAAAGAATGCTGGTGAAGTGTCCTTTGATGATAAGATTGTCTTTAATGTTCTTTCAGTATTTGATGAAGAGAATTGGGTTCGGCCATCTGATTATTCAAAAATAAACATAGCTCTTTATCATGGTTCTATTTCAAATTGCAAAACCGACCTTGGTTATGTGATGGAATTTGGAGAACATGAAATAGACATTTTTAAAAACTTTGACTATGCTTTTCTTGGAGACATACATAAGAGGCAAATACTTGATAATAAAGGAAAAATCCAATACTGTGGATCAACAATTCAACAAAACTTTGGAGAAGACGTTGATAAGGGGTTTTTACTTTGGAGCATAACTGATAAAGAAACGTTCACTGTTAAGCACCATGTTCTCAAAAATCCTCGTCCCTTTGTCACAGTTAAATTAACAAAGGACGGAAAACTTCCAAATGACAATGTTCCTGTTGGTTGTCGTCTTCGATTGGTCGCTACTACTAACATTCCACCGATCAAGATGAAAAGAGCAACAGACTTTGCAAAGGTTAAGTGGAAGCCACATAGTGTTTCGTTTAGAATAAAAACAAATAACTATACCACAGAGAAAGAATCAAATCTTTCAGACGCTCTTAAAAAAGAAAATTTACGAGACATAACGGTTCAAGAGAGATACATTAAGAAGTATCTTAAAGACATGGAGCTTGAAGATGGAATAATGGATAAGGTTCTTGAGCTAAATAGAAAGTATAATCAACTGATTGAAGCCAATGAGGAGGTATCAAGAAATGTTATTTGGAAAATTAAAAAAATTCAATGGGATAATTTGTTCAATTATGGCGAAAAAAATACTATCAATTTTGAAAGATTGTCTGGCTTGGTGGGCATTTTTGGTAGAAACTATTCAGGCAAATCTAGCATTATTGATAGTGTTTTATATGGCTTATTTAACTCTACTTCTAAGGACGAGAGAAAGAATGTCCACATTATAAATCAAAACAAAGAAAAAGCCATGGCCATCTTGGAGGTTGAAGCTGACAATACGGTTTATAAAATTTGTCGTAATTTGAACAAATACACAAGAAAACTCAAAGGCAAGGAAACAATCGAGGCAAAGGTTGATCTTGATTATTCAAAAGAGATCGGTGGTGTATTTGAGAGCTTAAATGGCACATCAAGGAACGAAACAGATGCAAATATAAGGAAGCAGTTTGGAACTATCGATGATTTTCTATTAACATCAATGGCTTCACAGACAGATTCTCTTTCCTTCATTAAGGAAGGGTCAACAAAGAGAAAA
>MDTB01226857.1_pt1 | contig 11321 bp, 13 predicted proteins | sample 811161 | NCBI WGS metagenome assembly MDTB01 (sample SAMN05326650, study PRJNA326480) | marine metagenome | isolation source: seawater | place: Mediterranean Sea | collected 2009
ATTTGAACTCGCGACCCCTACACCCCCAGCGTAGTGCGCTACCAGACTGCGCTACGGCCCGACCTATATGCACGAATGCATGCTCGTAAAATGCTCGAATGCTGACCATCCGTCAAGATATAAGCCCTAATCGCGAGAGACTAGACTAAGTAATTGTGAGGCGGACATGAGGGACGACGGTGTAATCCATGGTGTCTCGCGAGACGCCCTCGGATATGCAGGTTTGTTTGATCAGGACCAGTGGATCGCCACGCCCACAAGGGGCTCGCGATCACAAAGTCGGGAAAGGAAGCACTTAGCCAATTCGACTTCTTGATATATAACGGCGGCTGGAAGATGTAATCTGACTAAAGCTTGATCATGCCTTTAAAAAATTTTATCAGTTGGTTGGTATGGAAATTGTATGCTTTTTTTTGGGACTGTGGATGCTTATGCGTGCTCACAAGTCCTACAAGAAAGGGTATGTTTCTGAATGGACAAAGACCCATAAGACTGGGAAAAAATTTTATAAAGATGAAGACCCCATCAGTTTTTGGGTTCCCATCATTGCAGAGTGCGTATTAGGGATTGGACTGATTGTGTTATGCCTGCTTACCTTGAGCTTACCTCCAAATGAAGGTCTTCCACCGAAGGGTCGAGTATTCCCTACAAGGGACTAGGCAACAGTTCACTTTTCGTTCGCAATCTACTCTATTTGGCAGAAATTTACACATAGCTGTTAGAAAATTTGTTGCGAAAATGAAAACTTGGGCTATTAGCTAAATAGACAGCTATGAAATTAAAAAACATCTGCACCGTAATCCTCACCTCGATTCTCTCTCAAGCGTTGTTCGCCGACAAGGTAGAACCCCCAAAAGATGCAGTGGCTTTTCGCGGAAACCACTACAAAGCATTCTTAGACACTAATAGTACATGGTGGGAAGCCAAATTTGCTTGTGATGACATTGGCGGTGAGTTGGTGGTTATATCAACCGCTCAGGAAAACGAATTTGTTCGCCGATTGGCCAAGAATAATCTCATCTGGCTTGGTGGAACTGATGAGTTTGAGGAGGGAAAATGGACTTGGGACAACGGAGACGCTTTTAAATTTAAGCACTGGGACAAAGATCAACCTTCAGCTGCTTCTGGACACAACTTCTTGATTTTAAGCGGTAAAACTGGCAAATGGGCTGACACTACTGATTTTTCCGGAAAAGTGAAAGGGTATGTATGCGAATGGAAAGGAACAGCCCCCAAAGATGCAGGACCCAAAAATTCCGAATTAAAGGCACCCAAGGGCTGATTATCATAATCGACCAATTTTCAATATAAAAGCCGAGTCATCACCCGGCTTTTTTATTTACCGGACTGGTAGTGAGCAATCCAATCAGTTGACCACTCGCCAAAGGTACCCTTGAGGATTTGTGTCCGAGCGGTCTCCATCAATTGTACAAAAAACCTAAGGTTATGAAGAGTAAGAAGCACTCCGGCCAGAGATTCCTTGGCCATAATTAAATGACGCAGGTAAGACTTGGTGAATTCCTGAGACACATAGCAATCTGTAGAAAGATCAAGTGGCGATAGGTCTTCCTTAAATTTTTCGTTTCGTAAATTAAGGGTGCCTTCCTTTGTAAAAGCCATACCATGTCTGGCTGCCCGGCTAGGCATCACACAGTCAAACATATCTGCCCCCATCCCGACCATGGATAAGAGTTGAGGTGGGGTACCCACACCCATTACATACCTCGGCTTATCCTCGGGCAAAATGGCACTGACCCATTTTACCTGTTCAAGCATCTCTTCTTCGGTTTCGCCAACACTGACTCCACCAATCGCATATCCAGGAAAATTCAGGGCAATCAATTCTTCGGCGGACTTGAGGCGTAAGTCTTCAAAACGCCCACCCTGTACAATACCAAAAAGCATACGACCATCCTGATCACATCCATTATCCTGCCAGTGCTGAAGGCACTTTTCCGCCCACAGGGTGGTACGATCGGTGGCTGCCTGCACTTGCTCGCGTGAGGCTTCCGCCGCGGGGCATTCGTCCAGGCACATGGCAATATCAGAATACAAACCATCCTGAATAGCCATGGCCTCTTTGGGACCAAGAAAGATTTCCTTCCCATCCAGATGGGATCGGAAACGGACTCCCTGCTGATCGATTTTTCTAAGTTTAGATAAACTGAAGACCTGAAAACCTCCAGAATCGGTAAGCACAGGACCCTGCCAATTCATAAATTTACTCAGCCCACCGGCTTGGCGGATAATCTCGACCCCCGGACGTAAATTCAAATGATAAGTATTCCCTAAAATGATAGGACATTTTACTACTTGTTGGAGATCACGTGGCAAAGTACCTTTGACTGTGGCCTGAGTACCCACAGGCATAAAGACAGGCGTGGGCACATCCCCATTGGGCAGGGATAAAGTGCCTGCTCTTACACCCTCGGTTTCACTATTTTTCTGAAGACTAAACGAACAATTCGTACTCATTTTACAGGACGCGATTTACACATCCCGATTAAACTAGTAGAAAAGAAAAGATTAAGCGACTAAATCAATGCGAATCCGGGACATCTTCCTCGGAAACTTCATCCCATCGATTAGTCCAACGGTTCCACACGGTCATATCCACCTCGTCCGCACTCAGCTCATCCTTCTTACATGCTAAATCAAACATCTGCATTGCAACAGTTGGATTATTGGCTGAAAAGTGCCTCTCCGAAGAAAGGGCATTTCCTGTTTGGCGGAAAGTGAATTTATAATCGGAGGTCTTAAGATCTTCTTCGGGCTGATTCATATTAGAATATATTCCGAAAAAATAAGATTTTCCCCAAAAAAATGAAAAATTGTTACTTTTTTTTCAAGAGGTTTACTTAAAAGGAAATTATTTTGCCTCGTTCTAAAATAAAAAGATGATGGAAAGTAACTGATGTTTAAAAGCTTCCAAAAAGAAATTGATTTAATTGGTGATATCCATGGGCATTACGATGAGCTAAGAAGACTTCTCGAAAAGATGTGTTACTCTTTTCAGCAGAACGGTCTGAATCATCTGGAAAATCGAAAAATTGGCTTTTTGGGAGATTTTATAAATCGGGGTCCCTATTCAGTCAAAGTACTCAGTTTAGTAAAATCACTTTGCGAATCGGGGGATGCGGTGGCCGTACTCGGGAATCATGAATTCAGGCTTATTCAAAACTCGGTTACAGGAAAAAAAATCCCCCCGGAATTAGAGCCCTTCTTACCCTGGCTGAGAACCCTGCCCCTCTTTTTGGATTTTGAAACACTGCGTATGGTGCATGCAGCCTGGCACTTTTCATCGATTGAGTTGCTACTTGGAAAAAGTGCCGAAGAAGATTCATTTATCGTAGAGACCTTGGACAAAAAGAGTCCTTACAAACAGGCGGTTTCGCGAATTCTTTCGGGAATAAAAATCAGGATTCCAGAAGAACTAAATTTGATCGACAGGTTCGGCATTCGCCGCCCTAAGGGGAGACTCAAATGGTGGAAGGATTTGAGAGGAAAACCTTACAATGAGTGTTTTATTTCACCAATGACTCCTGAAATTTGCGACCGGGGTCCAAGTGATCAAGAGCTTTCAGAACTGGAACTTTATCCAAAAACAGAAAAGCCGGTTTTCATCGGACATTATTGTTTACCGCCACATATATCGAAAATTTCGGGTCAGGTAATTTGCCTTGATGGCTGTGTAACAAGCGATAAAACTCTTTGGGGTTATCACTACAAGGGAGCACAAAAAATTTGCCCCTCATATTTAATTGAGGCTCGTGCTACAGAATAACTAGTTCAGGCTGGGGCAGGAAGGCAGAGGGTCGATAGTTTCCCAGTTACTCTTCCAACGATTCCACTTTTCCACTTTGGTGAGGTGCGGATGTAAGTGCCTCTTAATACAGGCGTATTCAAACATTTCGCTGGCTTCATCTAAATCATGAGCCATGAAATATTTATCAGAGGATCCTACAGAATTACCCAAGTGGTAGTGAAACTTGAACTCTTCCAATGGTATTTCCCTTTCTTTTTTCATCTACATATAAGTATAATCCAAAACGGATGAATTTTCAAAAAATTTAGCAGATTTTTCGTTCAGAACACCTCTCAAAAAAGGAAGCGAAAATTTCATTACTATTCCTTTTCCAAAATGTTCAAAAAAAACTCATTGAACTTGATCTTAATAGATGAAATCTACGAAATATGGGAATGATTTTTTCTGAAGACCAATCTCGTCTTTCCCGAAGAACTTTTACAAAAGCAATTGCTTGCCTAGCGGGGACGGGAATCCCAACTCTCTCTGCCAAGGAATCAAATTCCAAAAGACTCCTCCTCGGTTTTGATAATTTTTCTATTCGGGCTCTTGGTTGGAAAGCTCCTCGATTAATCGAATATGCAATCAAACATAAAGTTGATTCGTTACTTTTCTCTGATCTAGATGTCTATGAAACCCGTGACGAGGGATACCTTCGAGAAATTGGACAGGAAATGAAAAAACAAAAGATTGTACTACAGGCAGGAACGGGAGGAATCTGCCCGACTTCTCAAAGTTTCAAGAATAAACATGGAAATGCCGAGCAACACCTCAGTCTGTTGATTAAGATTGCAAAAGAAGTTGGGTCATCTGTGGCCCGATGCTACTTGGGTTCAAGCAAGGATCGAAAAACAGAGGGGGGAATTCGTCTGCATATGGAGAGTACGATTAAAATATTAAAGAAAGTCCGAAAGAAGGCACTGGATGCAGGTGTCCGGATTGCCGTAGAAAACCATGCAGGTGATATGCACAGCAGGGAATTAGTTGAACTGATTGAGAGGGCGGGCCCTGAATTCGTGGGTGCCACCATAGACACGGGTAATTCAACATGGACATTGGAGGATCCGGTGGAAACATTTCGTAACCTCGTACCCTATGCGGTGTGCAGTGGAATTCGGGACTCGATGATCTGGCCCAGCGAAAAGGGGGCAAAAGTACAATGGACAGCGATGGGAGAGGGATGTGTTGATATGAATACTCTATTTAAGGATTGGAGCAACCAATGTCCCGAAACTCCAGTTCAAATAGAAACGATTTCCGGATTTTCCAAAGAATTTCCTTTCTTGGAAAAAGATTTTTGGCTTCCCTATTCCACTATTCGTGCGGCTGACTACTCTCGCTTTCTTGTTCTTGCCCAAAAAGGGAAAGCCTTGTCTTCTTTTTCAGCACCTGATGGGATGGATAAGAAAAAAGCCCAGCAGGATTATCAACTCGCAGAATTGGAAAGAAGTTTTTCCTATTGCAGGGAAAATCTGGGCATGGGAAGAAAAAAAATTTAAGCGTCATCCAAGGAATCAAGCCCGTCGAGATGGGCGACATCTCCCCAACTCACCAAATTCCAACCTGAATCAGTTTTTTCCAGACGATTGACTGAGCAGTTAAGCAGAACGAAGTTTCTTTCTGCATCTAAAGGTATATTAAGAACATAGCGGAAGATCGCTCCAAGAAAACCACCGTGGGTGACGATAACTATCTTTTTCCCGGGGTTACGACTAGAGACATCTTCAAGTGCACTTGAACAACGGTCATAAAACTGTCTGAAACTTTCTCCTCCGGGTACTTGGTATTCAGGACCATCATTTCGGAAGGATTGATATTCGGAGGGATTTTTTTTAAGCATCTCTTCAGTTGTCATTCCCTCGAGCACTCCAAGGTCACGCTCCCTCAATGATTCCATAAATTCAGCTTCCCATCCGCAAGGCCCTCCGACTAGTCTTGATGTATGCCGGGCTCTTTCCAAATCGCTTGAATAAAAGTAATCCATTTTTTCGCCTTTCATTCTTTCCCCAAGGGCATTGGCTTGTTCGACCCCACGGTTGCTCAATGGTGAATCCGCATGTCCCTGCCAGCGCCCACTGAGATTCCATTCAGTTTCTCCATGCCGAATTAGGATAACTTCTGATTTTATCTGCATTTTCTTTTCATAACCTATTGTTTTAGCGAGGTCAGTCTTAATCCAAAAAGATTGCCAATCTGCTCCATAATGGTTGCCTAAAAGCTGTGTTCGGATGAGAGCTTACTCAACCCAAAGCCCAAAAACCAGATTCCGTAATGAAAAAATTATTGCTTTACCTTCTCTGCCTTTCTTTTACTCCATCGATCTTTTCCAAGGTCGAAGTAATCGAAATCTCCCCTTCTAACACCACGGAACTACCCGGTGGTAAAGAGGCAGATGGAATCATCGGAGATTTCGTTATGAGGAATTCACGAATTGAAGTGACTATTGGAGGAGGGGCACCAAATCGTAAAGCGAATATGGGAGCCTTTTGGGGAGTCAATGGGGTGACCCCAGGATGCCTTTATGACCTGACTTTAGGCGGAACTAACAATGATCAACTGACCATTTTTTCTCCCAGTAAGCAGCAGGGACGCATTTCCTACATTCGAATCGGAGATGATCAAAAATCGGTCATCACTTATGTCTCCCCCGCCCTATCTGGTGGACTAACCAAGACCCATATCTATTCTCTCCAAGATGGTGAGTATGGCATCTCAATTACTTCCACCCTCTACAATGGGACCCAAGACAAGATCTCAGGCCCCATAAATGATAGTTGGACAAGGTTTAGGGAGTCAGGGAAATTTGGACAAGTTGAATGGGCCAACTCAGTAGATCCCTCCCATAAGTGTGGTTATGCTTATATTTGGCTTCCAGACGAGAACGGAAAAACACCACCAAAATCTAAAACTTTTCAACCTGGAACAGAGGTGATCATTCGTCGCTACCTTTGTGTAGGAACTTCTCCGGCTCAAGCCTATGGGCGAGCGATGGCAAAAGTAGGTGAAGTGGGAAAATTGTCTCTCACCATTACTGATTCAGATGGAAAAGGAATTGCCACGGCTCGGGTCGATTTCCAACGAGATGGAAAGTCGATCCCGGCATTTCCGGATGAAAAGGGGAAGATCGAAATCTCCCTCCCCCTGGGTCAATGGCAAATTAGTGCACAAGATAACGGTAGGGAAACCATAGAATCCATAATTTCTATTAATAAAGAGGATATAAATAAAGAAAAGATTACCTTAGGCGAACAGGCAGGTGTCTATTTCATCATCACAAAAGAAAACGGTGAACCCACTCCCTGCAAAGCCCAGATTATAGGAGTTGAAGGAACACCTAGCCCAAAGCTTGGTCCTGTTGACCGTGCCCATGGATGCGTAGACCAGTACCATTCAGAAGACGGTAAATTTTCGATTGGACTAAAACCTGGGAAATACAAGATTATTGTTACCCGAGGCATAGAACATGATCATTTCGAAAAAATGATTGAAGTCAAAAAAGGGGTATTTGAAAAGATCGAAACCTCCCTCAAGCGCTCCGTTGCCACTCCCGGGTGGGTAAGCACTGATTTCCATAACCATTCCACTCCAAGTGGAGACAATGTATGCGGAACTCCTGACCGTTTGATTAACTTAGCAGCCGAGCACATCGAATTTGCACCCACCACCGAACACAATCGAATCATGGACTGGACATCGACCATCCAATCTCTTGGTTTGGAAAGGGAGATTTCCACGATTCCAGGGATGGAATTAACCGGTTCCGGACCTCACTTGAATGCTTTTCCCCTAAACCCAAAAAAATTCCACCAGGATGGAGGAGCTCCGGAATGGACCAAGGATCCTCGGGTCAATGCAATCAATTTAAAAAACCACTCCGGGCACCACCCAAGCGGATGGATTCATATTAATCACCCTGATATGATAGAGAATTTCATTGACCGTAATAAGGATGGAAACCCCGATGGTGGATACGCAGGCATTCTTTCTTTGATTGATGCAATTGAGACTGAAAACTACCGGGCAGCAGAAATTCTTCACCCGGCCCCTTACAAAATTTCCCGGCGTGCTAGCCGAGAACAGGTTTACATTGTCCGCGAATTTGTCTGGTTACAGATGCTTAACCTGGGTCTCAAGACCTGGGGAATTGCGGTAAGTGATGCCCATACGGTTCATGGAAACGGAGTGGGGGGATGGCGTACTTATGTCCGCAGTTCCACCGATGATCCGGACAAGATCGATTGGAGAGAAATCAGTCGAAGGGCAAAAGCAGGACAAATGATTCTAAGCACTGGCCCCTACCTAGAGGTCGAGACTGCTGACGGAATCCTAGCCGGCGGACTAGCCCGAGCCAATGATTCAATTGATTTAAAAGTTCGTGTACAATGCCCATCTTGGATTGATATCGACCGAATCCAGGTTTTAGTTAACGGTCGTTCGGTCGACTCTCTTAACTTTACTCGTACATCCCATGCCAGATGGTTCTCTGATGGAGTCGTCAAATTTGACAAAAACTTAACTATTGCATTGAGTGAGGATGCCCACCTTATCGTGGTTGCTTATGGTTCTGGCTCAGATCTTAAAATTGGATACGGGAGCAGCGGGCAATCAGGCATTCGTCCATGTGCTTACAACAATCCTATTTTTGTAGATCTCGATGGAAATGGGTTTACTCCGAATGGAGACTCACTTGGTTTCCCCCTCCCTACCGGTAGAATCTCTGTTAAGGATGCCAAGGAACTTATTTCGAAAGCTGGAGTAATCTCAGAGTAAAGTATATAACATGACTCTTATAAAAAAAGAAATAGCTTGGGGCTTCATTTTATTTTTTTTGACTGGGTGCTCCAGTAAAATGCCCAAATCAACCGAACAAAAGATTAAGAACTACGAGTCTCGAGCCCGTACCTATCAAACTCTTTCAGATATGCAAAGACTGAGCCCTCCCTACTCTACCTTCAGTCACAAAGGCATACGAAGTCATTTACAAAATGAACACTTACGTGTAGCGTATCTCAAGGAAGCGAGACGCTACCGTCAGCTTGCCAACCAAGAGAGAAAACAACTCGTATCTGATTCCAACGAATCAGTTCAAACTGCAAATTAATTTCCTTTCGGGGAATCCCTGTGCTCCCATTTAGGAGAACCCTTGGGCTCAGGTGCTGAGGGACTTTTCCCCAACCCGTAATCCTGCGGTTGCATATCCAAGGAAGGCCAATGCTCCTTATCGCGAATGAAACCGTAAAAAGATGGATAAAATGGATCGACATAGGTAACATCTGCATTGGCAGGAACATCTTTCCCGGTGAGGAAATAAGCTGCATTAATCAACATGCGTCGTAAATCCTCGCTCACTAAATCAACTGATGCACCCATCGTGGTACAAAAGGTTCTGCCAGCCTTACCATTTGGAGCTGTGTAAGGATGAATCCATGCCAGTGGTTGCATCGGATCATTCTTAGCGTCCACAAAGGACGAATTCGGATCTAATGTTGCGGTGACTGCTCCACGCATCAGAATCGTGTCCTTTTCCGTCAGCCTGCGAATACCATAGACATCCGAAGGTCCAAATACATCGGTTACTCCGTTGAGAATGGGGTGAGCGGCATTTTTCGCTTCGACTATACCACGGGCTCCTTCCCCTTTGTGTTTTCCATGATGATTGACCCATCCTTCCCCCATCACAAGAGGTCCAAATTGACCATATGAAATTTTGCCCCCGAAATTTCCGTTCCCGGTGAAAGCATGAGTGGAGGTACGAATTCCAATAACCGGCTTTCCCTCGTTCAGAAAGTCCGTAATGTACTTGGCATCATCCGAATTAGGGCGACGAAAACGAGTGCCAATAATCATAAGGTCGGCATCTTTAAGATGATGCCACCCACGTACACCTTCTTGATTATTAGGATCAATATATTTTCCTGTTTTGTCCCAGGGAAAGAGTACTTTGCACTCAAATCCATGTTTCTGCGACAGGATTTTGGCAAGCATAGGCATACTTTCCTCTGTTCGATATTCTTCATCGCCGGCTACTAAAACAATCGTTTTGTCTTTGCCTGGCTCGTCATTTCCAAGTAGGTGAAGAATTTCATGATGCTTGGCAACAAGAGTGCAAGCGGAGAATATAAGGATGAAAGAGAGGAAGAATTTCATAGAAAGTTGTCTCGTTAAAATAAATTCTTATTTGTCTTTATCAAAACCAAGCGCTGATTTGGTGGAGGAATAGGCACTCTTACTTTTATCTTTAATATATGTACCGGTTTTTGTAACCCAGCAACCAGATGCATAAAGAACTCCAATAGTTAAAAGAATTGCGGATAGAATCTTGGTGAATTTCATATTATTTCGGGTTAAGATTTTTGTACGAACAGAATTGAGTAGATAACATTCGAATCCATTTCAAACAATTGCTCAATGTTCGACAAGAGAATTATTCACTTTGCGAGAAAGACTTTAAAATATCTGATAGGATCTATTTTTTGTATTCGTTATTTTAAGTATTCTCGATATAGTGGGTGTATGTTTAAAAACATCCCGTTTAATCGTGTGGAGTGGGTAACCAGTGGATTTCTCATCACTACGGCAATTTTAACTTTAACTGCAGTTCCATGGTACTTTTGGACTTATGGATGGGATTGGTTTATTTTTGCTGTATTTCTCTACTTTTACATCTCTACAGGTATGAGCATAACCGTTGGGTATCATAGATTGTTTTCCCACAAAGCTTTTCAAGCTAAATGGCCAGTTAAATTATATGTGCTGTTATTTGGTGCTGCTGCTTTCGAGAATTCTGCTTTGTGGTGGAGCTCAGAGCATAGGAAACACCACAAACATGTGGATACAGATGATGACCCTTATGACATTACAAAAGGTTTCTTTTGGGCTCACATGGGGTGGTTAATGTTTAAACTAAAACCAGTTCCTCCCCTAGATAATGTTGAGGATTTGAAAAAAGATTTATTGGTGAATACACAGCATAAATTTATTCATCCCATCTCTTTTATTTTTAGCTTTGGGGTTCCAGCATTGATTGGTTATTTGTACGCTATCTACACTAAAAATTTAACCCCAACCGGAGGTGCTTTAGGAGGATTACTTATTCCGGGGGTTGCCCGAGTTGTGATGGTTCAACATGCGACTTTTTGCATTAATTCCCTCTGTCACATGGTTGGGAGGCGTCCCTACTCAACCAACCATAGTGCCCGAGATAGTTGGATCGCGGCTATCTTTACGATGGGCGAAGGTTACCACAACTACCATCATGAATTTCAGTGGGATTACCGAAACGGCGTCAAACCCTGGCAACTGGATCCATCCAAATGGATTATTTGGACCCTATCCAAGTTAGGTCTCACCAGTGACCTAAAGCGAGTGCCTAGGGAGAGAATTTTGCTTGCTGAAACCAAGGAAACAAAAAAACAATTAAATACTCAAATTTCTTTGATTCAGGACTCTTTCACTGAGTCCGCCAGTGAGTTAGTTGAACAGACTTTAACCACACTTGAAGGTCTCAGCGACCGCC
>MDTB01004007.1_pt1 | contig 11320 bp, 8 predicted proteins | sample 811161 | NCBI WGS metagenome assembly MDTB01 (sample SAMN05326650, study PRJNA326480) | marine metagenome | isolation source: seawater | place: Mediterranean Sea | collected 2009
AGCGATGAGTGATCACAATAAAGTCTTAGTTGAAGTGCAGGACCATATTGCCTGGGTGTACCTGAACCGCCCGGAAAAACTGAATGGTCTGGATCTGGACATGTTTCATGGTCTGGTCGCGGCAGCGAAAAAGATACGCAAGGATCGTAGCGTTCGTGCGGTGATTCTTGCAGCAAAAGGTGAGTCGTTCTCTGCAGGGCTCGACTTTAAGGCGGTCAGTAAGAAACCATCGATGATTCCGAAGCTGTTCCTCAAATTCCCCTGGACCAAAATGAACCTGGCGCAGCGTATTGCCCACATCTGGCGGGACCTGCCAGTGCCGGTGATCTGTGCGATTCATGGCAATTGCTTTGGCGGAGGGATGCAGATTGCGCTTGCCGCGGATTATCGCATTGCGACGCCGGACGCCAACCTCTGCATTATGGAAATGAAATGGGGCCTGATTCCTGACATGAGCGGCATGGTGACGCTGTCGCGTCTGACTCGCGTTGATATCGCTCAGGAACTGACCATGACTGGTCGTCAGTTCAGTGCTGAAGAGGGTTTCAGTTATGGGCTGATTTCGAAGCTGGCCGATGATCCTCTGGCGGAAGCAAAGGCGCTGGCCGAGACTATCGCGTCGAAGTCACCAGATGCCATTGCCGCAACCAAATATCTCTTCAAGAAAACCTGGAAAGCGGACACCTGGAAAGCGCTTCGTTGGGAACGTTGGGTTCAGACTCGTCTGTTGGGTCGCAAGAATCAGCAGATCGCAATGAAGAATGGTCTGGCGGGTAAAGGCACTGAGCCGAAGCCATTCAAAGATCGTAGTAGCTTTAAGTAAGTCCTTTAAATAGATTGGTTCCCCGGAACGGATCAGGTTCCTTCCTGAACGCCTCGTCATCAGGCCATCGCGTCTCCGGGGCAGCGCCATAAAACCTTAATTCTGTTAAGGGATTATGACGCTGCTTGGTTAGCATTAATCTTCGCCTAAGAAACCACCGGTCTGGTGTGCCCAGAGCTGAGCGTAAATGCCTCCCTGTGCCAGAAGTTCCTCATGTGTTCCCTGTTCGGCGATCCGACCCTGATCTAACACGATCAGGCGATCCATTGCCGCGATGGTTGATAACCGGTGGGCAATGGCGATGACCGTTTTATCTTCCATCAGGCGGTACAGGCTTTGCTGAATGGCTGACTCTACCTCGGAATCCAGGGCTGACGTTGCTTCGTCAAGAATCAGAATCGGAGCGTCTTTTAACAGCACACGCGCGATGGCGATACGTTGCCGTTGGCCACCTGAGAGCTTCACGCCGCGCTCGCCGACCTGAGCGTCATAGCCAAGGTTGCCCTCGGGATCATGCAGGTCACGGATGAAGGCGTCCGCTTCGGCTTTGCGTGCAGCGTCGAGAACTTCCTCGTCGCTGGCGTCAGGTCGACCATAAAGAATATTATCGCGCACGCTGCGGTGCAGCAGGGAGGTATCCTGCGTCACCATGCCAATTTTTGAACGCAGACTCTCTTGCGATACCTGACTGATGTCCTGGCCGTCGATTTTAATGCTGCCACTGTCGATGTCGTAGAAGCGCAGCAGAAGATTAACGAGCGTCGATTTGCCTGCACCAGAGCGACCGACCAGACCAATTTTTTCTCCGGGTTTGATGGTCAGATTAAGTGCCTCAAATACCGGGTAGCTCTTGTCATCGGCGCCCTCATAGGAAAAGTGCACATCATCGAGTGCTATCTCGCCATGGTTTGCGCTTAGGGGCCGCGCATTGGCAGGATCCGTGATGGTCTGGGGTTTGGCCAGTGTGTTCATACCGTCAGCCACTGTACCCAGGTTTTCAAACAGTGAGCTGATCTCCCACATGATCCATTGCGCCATACCATTCACGCGCAAGGCCAGACTGACAGCAATCGCGATGGCACCTACGGTGATAGCGCTGTCCATCCATAACCAGATCGACAAGGCTGCGACGGTAAAGGCCAGCAGGTAGTTGATCATATTCACCGAGAAGTTGAGGCCAGTAGCGAGGCGCATCTGGTGATACACCGTGCCCAGAAAACCATCCATGCTATCGCGGGCATAAGACGTTTCCCGCTCGGTATGCGAGAAGAGTTTTACGGTCTGGATGTTGGTGTAGCTGTCGACAACACGCCCGGTCATGACACTGCGAGCATCGGCTTGCTCTGTGGCAATTTTTTTCATTCGCGGTACGAAGTAAAACTGAATCCCGATATAGGCGGCGAGCCAGACTACCATGGGCAGCATCAGCCGCCAGTCTGACGTCCCGATCATGATCAGAGCTGAAATAAAGTAAACGAGGATATACACCAGCACATCCAGCAACTTCATCACAGTCTCCCGGACTCCAAGTGCCGTTTGCATCACCTTGGTAGCCAAGCGACCCGCGAAGTCGTTTTCATAAAAGTTCAGACTTTGCTTGAGCAGATAGCGGTGCGCCTGCCAGCGAATGCGCATTGGGTAATTGCCCAGCAATGACTGATACGTGATCAGCGCATGTAGCAATACAATGACCGGCATAGCGACCAGTACCACCAGGCTCATGAGCAGCAGTTTGGTGCCCTCGGCAGCAAACAAGGTGTCTGGGCTTTGCGTAGATAGCCAGTCAACCAGGTCTCCCATAAAGCTGAACAGAGTCACTTCGAGTATGGCGAGCATGGCAGTCAGACATGACATCGCCAGCAATGAGCCCTCAAGCCCCCGGGTGTAATGTCGACAGAATGCATAGAGACCACGAGGCGGCTGCTCCGGATGTTCAGGAGGGAAAGGGTTGATGCGTTTTTCAAAGAAGCTGAGCATATACGTCCAGAGTCGGAGTGAGAGGCCGAGTGCGAAACAAGGAACCTTAGCGGTTTTCGGGCGTCATTTTAACCCGTATTGCGCTTGCAGGCTCTGGCAGAGTCTGTTGCATTCAAATAGACAATCTGTTTTACGTGATTTTCTCATCGTAAGGGTAAGAAAATTTCACTGTACTGTTATTATAAATCGACTATCTTTGCGCGACTTCAAACGCACAGCAGTCTGACCCTAAGGAGGTAGCGAGCCTGATGTTGACCCAACCGGAAGCCTATTACGACGCCGATACGTTTGCCCGCATTAAAGCGGCCGCAGATCAGCAGGAAACGCCTGTTCTGATTGTGGACACCAAAACCTTCGGCGAGCAACTGGATCACCTGATGGCTTGTTTCCCATACGCGAACACTTACTACGCGGTGAAAGCGAACCCTGAGGTGGCAGTACTGGAAATCTTGCGTGATCGCGGCTGCAACTTTGATATTGCCAGCCGTTATGAACTTGATAAGGTTCTGTCGCTGGGTGTGGGTGGTGACCGGGTCAGTTTTGGTAACACCATTAAGAAGATTAAAGATATTCGCTACGCCTACGAGAAGGGTGTCCGACTGTTTGCATCAGACTCAGAAGCCGACCTGCGTAATCTTGCAGAAGCAGCTCCAGGGTCGAAAGTGTTTGTGCGCATTCTGACCGAAGGCTCTCAAACCGCAGACTGGCCGCTGTCGCGTAAGTTTGGCTGCCATGTAGATATGGCCATTGAACTTTGCATCATGGCGCGTGACCTGGGATTGAAGCCGTACGGTATTTCATTCCATGTCGGTTCTCAGCAGCGTGACATAGGTGCGTGGGATTCTGCGATCGCTAAGGTGAAGTGGATCTTCGAGCGCCTGAAAGAAGAAGAAAACATTGAGATGAAAATGGTCAACCTGGGGGGCGGGTTCCCGGCGAACTACATCAGCCGTACTAACCCTCTGGAGACCTATGCAGAAGAGATTACCCGATTTCTGAAAGAGGATTTCGGCGATGAACTGCCTGACGTTATTCTCGAGCCGGGTCGATCACTGGCTGCGAACGCAGGTATTCTGGTCAGCGAAGTGGTGCTGGTCAGCCGTAAGAACCGTACCGGTCTGGACCGCTGGGTCTACACCGATATCGGTAAATTTGGTGGCTTTGTAGAAACCATGGACGAGGCGATCAAATATCCACTCTATGTGGAAAAAGACGGTGACACTGAAGAGGTGATTATTGCAGGTCCGACCTGTGATTCGGCTGACATCCTGTACGAACAGTACAAGTATGAACTGCCACTGTCTCTCGAAGCCGGTGATCGTATGTACTGGTTCTCCACCGGCGCGTACACCACCACGTACAGTGCGATTGAATTTAACGGTTTCCCTCCGTTAAAAACGATCTGCATCTGATCTCTCTGAAAGAAGCCAGGCGTCTCCGCCTGGCTTTTTCTATATCCCTCGAACCTCACTCATAGCTTTGTCAGCGTATTGTTCACGTTCTTGCGTTTGATCTTCAGTAACTTGCCCGGCAGACATTCAGACGTCGCCAGTCCATAAAGGCGCATTGAGACCTTCAGAGCAAAATCGAGCCCAGGCTCCGCTATATCAGCCACAAATCAGTCGGACCGGGCGATTTATTTTGCGTGTCGAAGAGGCAACTGAAATGGCCTGGATTAAGACGTCTGTGCTGCAGGGCGAGTTACCGAAGGTCATTAAGCCCTGTAATGGGTGACCTCCGGTATTAATCAGCTTTCGCGTTTCATAATCGCAACAAACATGGTGTCAGAATCAACGTCCGGGGCGCCCAGCATTTGCATTCTTTCCAGCGAAAACTCAGGGTGATTCTTCAAAAAAGCCTCAACCGCATCTTCGTTTTCTTCCGCCAGCCAGCTACAGGTCGCATAGATCAGTTTACCGCCACTGCGCACAGCGTCACTCGCATGGTTTAACAGTTGTTGCTGCAAAGCAGTCAACTCGTTCAGGTAGTCGTCGTTGAGTCGATTGCGGGCGTCCGGGTTACGACGCCATGTGCCCGTAGCGGTGCAGGGGGCATCAATCAATACTTTATCGAAACCTTTCTGTCGGGCAATTTCTTTAGGCAAGCGCAAAGGTGCTTCGCCGTCCCAGACAAAGGTACGGATATTGGCAATACCGGCACGCTTGGCACGTTTTTTCAGCTCAGTGAGTTTGAATTCTTTGAGATCAGTGGCGACCACCGCACCTTTCCCGCCCATGCCGTCAGCGATGGCCAGGGTCTTTCCGCCAGCACCCGCACAGGCGTCCCAGATTTTTTCTCCGGGTTGCGCGTTCACTGCGGCTGCAATCTGTTGACTGGCAAAGTCCTGAACTTCAACACGACCTTCTTTATACGCATCGGTCTGTTGAACGCCGAAGCCACCGGTAGCGCACAGTCCGTGTTTATTGAGGTTAACCTCCACTCCGGCAGTCTTAAGTTCATCGCACAGAGCTTTCGCATCCTGTGCAGCGGCCGGACGCAACCAGAGCGGCGGACGGCTTTGCTGCATGCGCATAAACTCCTGTCGGTGCTTGTCGCTCCAACCAGACAGCTCCGTTCGACGGTCAATCACGCCGGCCAGAGACGCATCAATACCAAACCAGATATAAGCCAGTGGTGAATCCGGGTTCTTACGCACCCAGGCAGCGGTGTCGTCGACCGTTGTTTTGCGGCTGCCGGCCTGCCCGTCGTTGGGAATGTACCATTGCGAGTAGCTGCGGCGCTGAATCCAGAACCAGAAGTTATTGCGACTCAGGCTTTCTGCCTGCTCAGGGTTCCATTGCTCAGCCCAGGCTTGCCAATCCTGATCGAGGCCGCGTTCCTGGATAAGCTCAAGGGCACACGCGAGCTGGCGAAAGCGCAGTGCATGCTGCATGGCACTGCCGAGTTCCAGAGGCATGGTTTCGCGGAAGCGCTTACGCCAGCTGGCTGCTTCATGCTTGAGCCAGCGATCAAAGTGCGCGTTAGCGGGTTGGCTTAACCATTTCAGCCAGAGCGTATGAAGCTGGTTGTAGTTGATCAGTAAGGGCTTGTCGATCATAGGTGTCTCCGGCCGGTGAGAATGGCGGCGCAGTATACCCGAAAGTGATCAGCCCGTACTGCCTTGTCTGTATTGGCTCGGGCTGGCGCCGGACCAGTTTTTAAATGCTTTGGCGAAGTTACTTGCGTCGCTATAGCCTAGCTGGTCTGCAATCTGATCCACCGACAGCGTAGTATCCTTCAGCAGGCGTTGCGCTTTGCTATAGCGCAGCTCATCTTTGATCTGCTGAAAACTGCGCTCTTCGGCTTTGAGTTTTCGGTTCAGGGTCGCGGCCGACATAAACAGCATATTCGCGACATCCTCCACGGTTGGCATCTCTGCCAGGTGATCGTTAAGTATCTCTCTGACTTTACCCGCCATGGTATTGGTCTCGGTCACCTGTGTCATCGCCTGGGTTAGTTCCTGCTGGGCAAGATCGGCCAGTTTTGGATCAAAGAAGGGCAGCATGCCGTCGAGTGCCTTGCGGGGCCAGGTCAGGCAATTAATAGGGGCGCCAGTGTATACGGCGCAATTGGGCAAGATATCCTGGCTGGATAGGTCACCACGGCAGGCAATCTGAATCATGCTGCGCGCGTTACGTGACTCGGCAGGTACAAGAGTACGGCAGATGGTCTCGACGCTGGCCAGAAACGCCAGAACCATAAAAAATCCGGCCCGGCTGTCGGGAATACGGGTGGTGATGTAAAGGTGACGACTACTTTTGTCGGTTTCGCGACGCAGTTCAAACAGCTGCACGCGGGTTTCGATGAACTGTTCTACTTTACCCGCTGCATCTTCCATGGTGGCACTGTATTGGGCCGCGTAGCCCAGTGCGCCATGCTTGGAGAGGGTCATACGCTTGCCGAACTCCAGAGCAGCGGACAGGTCCACGTGCTCGAGGAAGTTGTCGATCAGTAGCAAAGCGGACTCATGTCCGATCTGCACGCTGGGCATGAACATCAGGTTTTCAGGTAGTCCGGTGCCCTCCAGGAGCGCAGACATGGGGATGCCACGCTCAAAGGCCATCTCGCCAAGCAGTATAAGGTAATCAGACGAGAGTCTGTGCTCACCCGATCCGATGGTTTTAGTCGTCATAGATACCAGATGCCAGTTTTGAACCACAGGGTGAAAGCATTGCACCCCAAAATATCCGGATCAGTATGTCATAGTGATTGCATGTCAGGTATGTGAATTCTGGCCAACGATACAGAAATTAACAATTCGTGGACGGGCTTCCCTAAGAGGGTGATCGTATGACTAATATTAAGAATAAATCTGCACAGGTTGAGATCAAACCGCGTCGCATGGCGTTCGATACTGAATCGCCGATGAATAAATACGCTTTTAAAAATAATTCACTGATCAGCACCTTTTTCTATGCGCTATCGGCGCTTTTCCCTGATGGTGAACGGTTCTTTATTCACTCCGTGCGTAACTACCGCGACGACATCAAAGACGAGACTCTGAAGGAGCAGATCCGTGGTTTTATTGGTCAGGAAGCTCACCATGGCGTATCGCATGAAGCGTTAAACCAGGCAATTACCGACATGGGCTTTCCCATGGATCGTATCGTCGGCCGCTTGCACAAGCGCGTTGATTTTCTGAAGAAATTCAGCCGCGAACGTCAGCTTGCTTTGACGGTTGCCATGGAGCACTTCACAGCGTCATTGGCGGAATTTTTGCTCAAGAATCCCGAAATACTCGAAGATGCAGATCCGACGGTTCGTAAGATGCTGCTGTGGCATGCTGTAGAAGAAATTGAACACAAGGCTGTCGCGTTTGATGTGTATCGTGAGCACGTAAATGATGAGTTTATGCGTAAGCGGGTGATGGTGATTTCTATGATCAGTCTGTTTTCTCGTTTGGCTATGTATCAGGTCTGGCTACTGCGTTCGCAGCGTCACTTTCCAAGCTGGAGAGAGTGGAAAGAAGCCGCAGTATTTTTCTGGGGTAAGAAGGGCGTTCTTCGCGATAACATGAAAGGATTAGCGAAGTTCTTCAAAACCGGTTTCCATCCATGGGATATTGATCAGAACTACCTGATTGAGAACTGGGAAGAGAGATACCCCGATATTGCTGCACTGCAGGTGAATTAATCTGCCGAACGATATTGTTTGACGACGCCCGGCAATGCCGGGCGTTTTCGTCTGTGAGCAGCTCAGGCATAATGCCGCCAGATTTAATTCTGTGGAGCGCTTATGAAGCACGATTTCTGGCACGAACGTTGGGAAAAACAGGAGATTGGTTTTCACTTGAGCGATACCAATCCCGCCCTTACCAGTCACTGGCATACCATTCCTGTCGATCTAGGCGAGCGTGTTCTGGTACCACTCTGTGGGAAGTCGGTAGATATCCTATGGCTGCTGCGTGAAGGCTATCAGGTAGTAGGCGTAGAGTTGAGTGAAATTGCGCTGGATGCACTGGCTGAGTCGATCGAAGAGACCTTCAGTCTGGCGGTCGATAAGCAGCAGGTGGGTAACCTCATCCTCTACCGGGCTGCAGGTATTCTGCTGATTTGCGGTGATTGGTTCAGCCTGACTTCATTTGATACTGGGCCAATCGATGCGGTTTATGATCGTGCAGCACTGGTCGCAATGCCTGAAGAGATGAGGGCCGACTATGCCAGCCAGCTGCTGAAGGTGTCAGAAAATGCACCTCAGTTGCTGGTTACGTTTGAGTACGACCAGAACGAGATGTCGGGACCGCCGTTTGCTGTGGATCAGGCACAGGTTGAGTCGTTTTACGCCGATGCGATGAACATTGATCTGATGGCTGATAAAGACTGCCTGGTTGATGAGCCCAAGTTTCGCGAGCGTGGCCTCTCTGCGTTGCGTGAAAAAGTGCTTCGCCTCACGCCAAAGGGCTGACCTCGGTAATTACAATGCTCTGGTCGGAGGGATAGCGCCAGCGGATGTTCAGATCCCATAGACGCACGCCGTATTCCCGTTCAGGATCATGCGCCTGGTAGGCTGGGCGTGGGTCCTGAGCTAGGCACTCCTCAATAACAGCAATAACATTCTCGTTGAGTCTGGCGGCTTCTGTAGTCGCCTGTCGATGGGCTTCTTCGGACCAGCTCACAGTGAGCGGTTCTGGTGCTGAAGGCGCTATCGCATTTGTCGCATCAGGTACAGAGTCGGTGTAGGGCACGTAAGGTTTTATATCGACAATGGGGGTGCCGTCGAGAAGGTCTGCGCCCGAAACCAACAACGTGGTGCCTTCTATTTTCTCAATTTTGACCAGTGACTGGCCCAGTCCGTTGGGGCGGTGCGTACTGCGTGTCGCGAATACCCCAATGCGCTGATTACCACCTAACCGTGGCGGACGGACACGCAGTGATTCCGGGCGGCTTCCAACACCATGAAAACAGAATATCAGCCAGATGTGCGACACCCGCTCCAACCCCTGTAGTGCTCCGGGGTCGTCAAACGGTGCCTGTAACTCTATCCGGGTGAGTACCGAAGGTGCCAGGCCGGGTTGACGAGGGATGGCAAACTTCTCTTTGTAAGGGGATCGGGCTAACGCCAGAATGTCTAAAGTGGGCATACAGGTCTCCGTTGGCGACTGGCAGTATACCGCTTTGGCGTGAGTGACGGGACTTCCCCCGGTAGCTGGCTCTTGTGGATACTCCTTTAATCGGTGAATTGCGTTATCATCAAGCCCGGACAGTAGTTTGTCCCTCTAAAATTTTTGTTGATTGAATAGTTAAGGATCAGAACCTATGAGTGGTTTGCAGGATCGAGTACAGGATACGAAAGAGCGCTTTCAGGACTGGATGGCAGATCGAAAGGACGCCAAAGGTGGCTCCGGACGTCTCATCGTTTGGCTGGTGGTGTTATATCTTCTGGTTGCGCTGGTAGTAGGTATGTTCTGGTCGCAGGAGCCGGAGACATTTAACGTACAGGCGTCAGCGAATACGCGGGCAGAAGAAATGGGTGTTCAGCCAGTTCGTGGCTTCACCACTACCGCTACCCTGATGAAGATCACCGAAACCATGCTTTACAAGCCGGGTGGCTATCTTTCGAACGATATTTTCCCGCCGGGGGTGTGGCTGGATAATATTCCTAGCTGGGAGTTTGGTGTACTGGTTCAGGTACGTGACTTCTCCCGTGCACTGCGCAAAGACTTCAGCCGCTCGCAGAGCCAGTCGACGGAAGATAAAGATCTGGAAATTGCTGAGCCGCAGCTGCATTTTGACGGTAACAGCTGGTTGGTCCCTGATTCCGAGGGTGAATACAAGCGTGGCCTCGAAGCTCTGCAGTCTTACCTGACCCGCTTGTCTGATCCAAATGAGCCGACGGCGCAGTTCTACGCACGTGCGGACAATCTGCGTCAGTGGTTGCTGGATGTTGAAACCCGCCTGGGTAGCCTCTCTCAGCGTCTGAGCGCATCGGTAGGCCAGCGTCGTCTCAATGAAGATACAGGCGCGACTCCTCTCCCTTCAGAGGAAGAGGTAAGAACTCCGTGGACTGAGGTTGACGATGTGTTCTACGAAGCGCGCGGCACTTCATGGGCGCTTCTGCACCTTATGCGTGCTATCGAGGTAGATTTCCAGGAGGTTCTGGAGAAGAAGAACGCGTTGGTTGGTCTACGTCAGACCATCCGCGAACTGGAGGCCACTCAGGAAGCTCTCTGGTCACCAGTTGTGCTGAATGGCAGTGGCTTCGGTGTATTCGCTAACCACTCACTGGTACTCGCGTCTTATATCTCCCGCGCTAATGCGGCGATTCTTGACCTTCGTGAGCTGCTTGCTCAGGGCTGATCGAACCACTGTCAGATGCCGTGTCCCTCACGGCATCTGAACTTCCTCTCCCAAAAGTAAGACCTCTTCTACAATTTAATCGGACACATGACGCATTTACGTTTTGTTGGCTGGTTTTGTTGGCCTGTTTGTGCATAACTATGTTGTATGTGTCCCTAACTGTCTTTGCAGTGGGAATCACGATTGTCCCGGACTTGGACCTCAATGTTGAAAGCACTCATAACAATAATTACGAGCGCGTGTTTACTGGTCGCCTGTGGTGGTGGATCTGGAACTTCAGACGATACTCCAGCTCCCCCAGATACTGCACCAGCTACGCCCGAAGAAACCGTAGATACCGACGATGATGGTATTCCTGATTCTCAGGATGACGACATCGATGGGGATGGCGTGCGTAACGCAGAAGACGCTTTTGTATTTGACGCCGGTGAATGGGCGGATAGCGACTTAGATGGTATCGGTGACAATGCAGATACCGATGACGACAATGACGGCTTCAGTGACAGTGTTGAAATCGAGTTGGGCACAGATCCTCTCGATGAAGAGTCTTCTCCCGCTGATCTGGATGATGACGGAATCCCGGATGCCCTGGACGACGATATAGACAACGATGGCACGCCTAATGGTGCTGACGCTTTTCCTCTCGATCCCCTTGAACAACGCGACTCTGATCTGGATGGGATAGGAGATGTCGCAGATCTTGATGATGACGGTGATGGCTACC
>MDTB01004482.1_pt1 | contig 11320 bp, 15 predicted proteins | sample 811161 | NCBI WGS metagenome assembly MDTB01 (sample SAMN05326650, study PRJNA326480) | marine metagenome | isolation source: seawater | place: Mediterranean Sea | collected 2009
AAGTTATGTTGTTTATGTTCACTAGGTACTTCACTCACACCTGCGTCAATTGAATTAACATCACCGTGGCAAGCGTCAATAGTAAACAAATATTCACCACTCATTCTACCACCACCTTTTAATAATATTTCGACATCACAATTTTTTAGTAATCTTTTTGACCATATCTGGATATTATTACTAAAACTATCCCATAGTCCTAATGTACCAAGAGGTAATTGTTCCTCTTCTTTAAAATCTTTTTTCCACACAAATGCTGATAAAGGAAACTTATCAAAGCAAGCACCATATTCTGGTAAATATGCTTCAAACATTAAAGCACGACCTTGAACAGATTTTACGGCAACCATTACTGCTTCAACTAATTCACCGTGACCTTTTTCTAAATCGTGTAGGTACTCTTTCTTTACCCAACATTTAATATATGGAGTATTTGCTACAAAGTTCATAAACTCTCCTTATATTGTACAACTATCACAATCCTCTTCAGATTGTAAAGTTGTAGGTTTTGTTTCTTTAACTTCATCTTTCCACCCTAATGGATGTGATGGTTCGTCTTCGTCTTTCTTACTATCATATGTATTTTGATAATAAGATGTCTTCCAACCTAATTTATAAGTTGTTAGTAAGTCGTTGGCCATTACCGAAAGAGGTACTTGACCCTCATTAAATTGTTCAGGATTATAAGACCAATTACCACTAATAGCTTGGTCAAAATACTTTTGCATTACTGCAACGATATTTATATATCCTTCATTCCCTTTCATATCCCATAATAAAGTATAATTGTCTCGTAATTTTTTATATTCTGGTACAATTTGTTTCAGCGTCCCTTTTTTACTCTTTTTAATACTTAAATAATCTCTAGGTGGTTCAATGCCGTTTGTAGCATTTGAAACCACACTAGAGGATTCTGACGGCATTTGGGCTGATAAGGTGCTATGTCTTAGCCCATTCTCTTTGATAGATTTTCTCAATTGTTCCCATTTCATAGATAGTTTACGATTTACAATCTCATCTACCTCTTTCTTATAGGTGTCAATCGGTAATATACCGTCGGAATATTTTGTTCTATTAAAGTATTCGCAAGGTCCTTTTTCTTTTGCAACTTCATTACTTGCTTTTAATAGATAATACTGAAACGCCTCTGTTAATTCATCAACCTCTTTCCAGGCAGCCTTGTCTTCATATGATACTTTCATTCTTGCTAGATAATGTGCAAGACCAATATAACCAATACCTAATGAACGTCTTGCTTTAGTAGAAACTTCAGCCGCTTTTACAGGATATTTTTGATGGTCAATTATTTCATCTAACGCTCTTACTGCAAGGTCGCATAAACTTTCTAAATCTTCAATGTAATTAATTTTACCTATATTAATAGCAGATAGAATACATAATGCAATCTCACCCTCACCATCAATATGTTGAATAGGGTCAGTTGGTAAAGTAATCTCTTGACATAGATTTGACATTGTAATTCTATCTTTAAAAGAAGAGTGGTCATTACAATGGTCTATATTCATAATATAGATACGACCTGTTTCTGCTCTTTCTTTTAATATATCCATAAATAATTCTTGAGCACCTACTTTGATTTTTTTAACGCTGGTTTTTCTTTCAGCTTTAATGTATAAGTCATCAAATTCTTTTGTACCCCAAGCTTTGTAGAGTTCTGGTACTTCGTGAGGAGAAAATAAAGTAATATCTTCGTCATTGATAAACCTTTCATAAAATAGTTTTGATAATTGAATTGAGTAATCTAGTTTTCTAACTCTATTGTCTTCACTACCTTTATTATTTTTTAATACAATAATATCTTCTATTTCTTGGTGCCATATAGGAAAGTGTACCGTTGCACTACCACCTCTTACACCATTTTGTGTACAACATTTTACGGTTGCCTCAAACTTTTTAAGAAACGGTATAACACCTGTGTGTTGTACTTCACCACCTCTTATTCTACTATTAATACCTCTAATCCTACCAGCATTAATCCCAATCCCTGCTCTTTGTGCCACGTATCCGCCGATTGCCATATCACTAGAAAAGATACTAGGTAAAGTATCATCAACATCCACCAACACACACGAAGCATATTGTTTGATAGGTGTTCGGACACCTGCCATAACAGGTGTTGGTATATTAATTTTAAATCTTGAAATTGCGTCATAATATTTCCTTACGTATGACATTCTTGTTTTTTTAGGATACTTTGAAAATAATGTAGCACTAATCATCATATACATAAATTGTGGTGTTTCAAACAATTCGCCTGTACTTCTATCTTGTACCAAATATTTGTCAATTACCTGTCGTAGACCTGCATATGTAAAATCATAATCTCTTTCGTGATTGACCCAATTTTCCATACGGTCAAAATCTTTTTTATCATATAGATTTAAAATATCTTTATCATAAACACCTTTCTCTACACATTTTTTAACGTGGTCATAAATGTGTGGGTGGTCCCAAAGTTTTCTGAAAATTTGTTTTCTTAAAGAGAATAGTAATAGTCTTGAAGCGACATATTGATAATTAGGATTTTCTAATGAAATTAAATCTGAAGCAGACCTGATTAGAATTTTTTGTATTTCATCTGTTGTTATACCATTATAAAATTGAAGGCCACTATTCATTTCAACCTGTGATGAAGATACTGCTGATATATCTTCACAAGCATACTCAACCATTTCGTGAATCTTATCAATATTAAGAGGTTCAAATCCTCGCCCATTTCTTTTTTTCACCGAAATCGTTTGATTATCTACCATTAATATCTCCTAACATTTTTTGTAATTATTTAATTGAGTCAATGCGCTTAACTTTGAATAAGTATTGGTACTTATAATATCATCAACTTCACTTTTTGTCAATCCGGATATAATCATATCGTTTACATCCTTTAGTTGTAAGTCATTTGGCCAAATTACCACATTATAATTTTCCTCTACAACTTTATACATTCTTTTTATTATTTCTTTATTTCTTGGTTCGTTATCAAATATATAGGTTACATTTTCTGGCGGAACATTTAATTTTAAATCTGCACCACCGGCTGCTAAACAATTATTAATAAACATACTATCAATAGGACCCTCTACAATATAAATGTGTTCTTGTAGATTAATCTTATCAAGACCAAATACTTTTTGTTTGTTTTCATCAAACTTAATTGTCAAATATTTTGGTTGTTCGTTACCAAATGCACGACCTTGAAAGGCAAAAGGTTTACCATCAATGCCATAAAAAGGAATAATCAATCTAGGGTGTTCACCTTTTGTATGAGGAAAAGTATTTGGTTTAACCTCATTTACGAAAGACATAAATTTATTACATAGATATAATTTGTCAAGATAATCAGTAGGTATTTTTCTTTTAATAACAACTTGTTTCGCTGGGTGTTTATCATCTAGTTCAGATATCTTTATTAATTTTTCAAAATAATCTATCTGTTCAAACTTTGTAGGTTTGAAATCAAATTTAGGTTTAGGCGTGGAGGGCGCCGAGCCTTTATATCTTTCTAATAAGTATTGTTCATACTTTTTAGGGTCTAAAAATTTTAGAAAATTACCAAGACTTTGGCCTTCGCCACAATTGTGGCATTTAAAAAACATATCATTCTTAACTTGATATAGATATGCTCTAGCCTTGGTTTTGCTTTTTTTAGAATCACCACAATGAGGACATCTAAAATTAAAAAGGTTATCACCTTTTTTCTTAAATTGGCCTAATCTTCCGGAGATTTCATTAATAAATTTTAAATCAATATAACTCGACATAGCAACTCATAATATATACCAATATCAGCAATAAGTCAATGCTGGATTAACTCATCATTTGTACGATAGTCAAAAAATTTCTTGACAAAATCCAACCAATTACTATCGAACCACCTAATATCAACCATTTGTATTTCTCTAGTGTACCAACTCTCCCGCCAATGTCAAGCTTGAGAGACTTAATTTCGATTAATAATCGCTTTTCTGTCTGCTGTATCTCTTTTTGAAGTTCTTTATAGACGGTATCTATCTCTAGTTGTCTTTCTCTTAACTTTGTAAAGATTACTTCGTCTGTTTGTTCTTGTCTGGATATTTTCTCTTCGTGAACGGCCAACATCTGTTTAATAGACGTTGATACATCTGTTAACTTATCTATAGCCGTATCAAGTCTATTGTGGATTGTGTTTACCTGTTCCACATCTTTCTTGAGGCCGGCTATATCAATCAATATTTCTTTTGTTCCGTTCTCGGCCATTTTATTCTTTTATCTATTAATTTGCTAAAGGATTAGAAGACTTTAATTTAAGTTCTTGTATTTGTAATTTTAATACTTCTATCTCTTTTTGATTAATCGCTGTTTGTTTTTCGTTCTTTGCAATACCTGAAACATCTGGTCTTTCGTTATCTGATTTTTCAAGTAAAGATATTCTTTCGTTTGACTTTGCTATTTCTGCTGTATTTTTAGAAATACCAGAAACGTCAACATTAGAGCCTTCTATTGATGAAAGTCTAGTATTGAATTCTCCCCAAGCGTAAAAACCACCACCAATGGTAGCAATCACACCAACAAGGGCTGCATAGGTAGAAAGTTTATCTATTATTCCGTTTTTCATTTTCATAATTCCCTTTTTATTGTAATGACTTTAAAGCAGATATCTCTGCCTGTAAAGTATTTATCTTACTTTGAACCGTTATTAAATTACTTCGGTGTACAGCAATTGGGTCATTGTTTGAATACGCAGCTAATGAGGCGTCTTTATATATTTGTTGCTGTTGTAAAATATTTATTGTTTGAAAGAGCTCTAGGTTACCATCTGGCATATTACCTCCGTTTAGAGATTTATTCTGATAAGATGATAAATCTGGTGCCATTTGATTTAAAGCTTTTGATATAATATAAGAAGTAGCCGCAATCTGTTGGTCTACTCTCTTAATTTTAGCTGTAATCTTTTCTATAATTTTTTGTACTTTTTTACCTATGCTGTCAATGTCGGCAGAGGTAATCTTCCTGTTCTTGACAGATACGTCTGTCTTGCCTTCCACAACCTCGCTAGGACTCTCCTTCTCCTCCTGTCCTTCTGTTTCCTTATCTTCAACCATTTCTGATTTAGAAGATAAAGGTTTGCTCTCTTGTCTGTCCGGTTCTGTTGTCTCTTCATTTGCCTCCAGAGTATTCTCTGTCTCAACGGCCTCATCTGTACGTTCAGTTTCAGTAGCATTAGTATCCTCTTCGTTTCTGATATTAGTTGGTTTATTTTCTATTATCTCCGTCGGACTTTCTTCTACTAATTCCTCATCTGGTGCCTCCTCTATTGTAGGTTCTTCCATTCTTTCTTCTCGCATTGTTGGTGGTAAACTTGTCATCATATCTTCACTAGGTGGTGTCATAACAACTGCTTCATCATAATTTTCAAACTCATCTATTGCTTCAGGTTCAGGTCTTCTTAATACAATTGTATTTTCATCAGCGTACTCAATCATATTAGGATTGGTTTCTATAAAATCATTCATTTCATCATCTGTTAAATAGATATCTTCGTCACCTGGCATTAACATATCACCTGTAATAGGTGGTAAATCTGATGGCATTGGCATTATTTCCATATCCATATCTACCATATTCATATCACTAGGACCAACCCCGACAGGCACAGGCATAATCATAACATCCATTAACTCTTCTACCATCTGATTACCTAATTCTTCGTAAAATTCTGTTGGTGTTATATCTTCTACAATTAATTCATTTTGAAAATCATTTACTAAACCATTTGTTTCTAACATATCGTTAAATGTTTCCATAACAAAAGTATCTAAAGGCATAATTTCTATTTCGCCTATATCGTTTTCAATAATAACTTCTAAATCTACAAGTTGTCCTGTATCAAAAGATGGTGGTAAAAATAAATCACCATTTGTTTCTTGGAAATCTTCTAGGGCTGTCTCTACATTTTGGTCAATTGATTCAAATAAATCCATACCTGTTGAATCATCTGTAAAATCTAATGCGTTATTTAAATCTGTACCAGCACTTGTACAAGTACCTAATTGTTGACAACTTGTAGTTTGTCCTAGAGTTGTAATTAATAACTGAACGTTATCTACGTCTGGACCTCTATGCATATTGTCATTATTTGAACCATCACCTTGGTTATAAAGTTCAGTTCTTATAGTAATGTCTGTTTGTGAGTTTGGGTTTTGAGTATAAACGTTTGTATAGTTATCAAAAGTACCACCATTGAAGTTTCTAGTAGGGTCGTGGTCGTTTATAGTTCTTGTTTGTGTAGTTACCGTACCATCAGCGGCCGTGATAGTTTGTTTTAATGTTAAAGTGTTTTCAATACTATTCCAAAACCAAACATCTGCTGATTGAGTTGAAGTAAAACCTTCATTAAGTTGTGATTGTGTTAAGTGACCATCACCAACTAAAGCACTATCTTGATATACATTATCTTCGGTTTTTCCTTCAAATGCTAATACACCACCTGATTGGTCCATATTAGTATCGTATGGAAAATTACCAAAATTTCCGTGTGTATGAATACCATCTGTACCGGTTGTTGACCAATCGGTTGACGTTGTGGTATTTCCTGTTCCAAATGTTGAGTTTGTAAGAATATTACCTGTTACCGTGATACAGGTTCGGTCACCAAGAGAATTGGTGGTACACGTTGTCTCTGCCTTACTTATACCGTTTATCGGTAAAATCGTAAGGATTAAGAGTAAGACCAAATTTGTAAAATTTAAAACACGCATATGCTACAATAAAACTCCAAATAAGCCAGCTAAGATTACCGTAATCCATAAATTATTTCCTATCTCGGTGGGTTTTGTTTCATTAAGGCTTTTTTTTTCTTTTTTTCTTTATCTATAGCCTCGTCAACTTCTTTCCATTCACCTTTTGCTTTTTCTTCTTCTAATTTTTTTAATTTTGCTTGTACTTTTTCTAATTCTTCAAGTCTAATTTTTTCTAATTTCTTTGCTTCTTTTTTATTTGCTTTCTCAACAACTTTTAAATTTTTCACATACTGGTCATAATCTGGTCTTAACTTATCATATTTTTTCCATTGTTGAGTTGCAGCCGCACCAATTTTACCTTCAAATGGGCACGGTGTACCTGATTGTTCCATTGCAAAGAACACTCTAGGGTCTTGACATAATATAGAAACGGCAGCCACTTTCATACCAAGGTCATTTAATACTTTTGATAACTTGATACGTTCACAATTCTCGTCTGTTGTATAAGTTCCACCTGAAACCCCTAAACCAAACGTTGATACACCAGCAGACATACCTACTACGCAAAGGTCTTGCGACATTGCTGACATACTAGGTGCTGATGATTGAGCGGTAACTCTTGTATCACCAGAATATGAATTATTATTAGTTGTAGAAGCGGTAGTAGAAGATGAACCACTTTGATATGTAGTGGTAGATTCTTGCGAATACCCACCTGATATAGTAGTATTACTTCCTGATGTGTTTGTTTGTGCGTTAGTCGTAGCCCCGTTAGAGGTAGTGTCAGCCCAAGCGACTTGTAGTGTTGTAAGTCCCATAACAAAGAATAACATAAGACTAATTAATAGTCTATTCATTTATTCTTTATCCTTTTATCAAGTGATTTATTAGTTCACTTAATATTATTTATAATACTTTTATTCTAAAATAAGTTTTTTTATACTTTTCTCTCCCAAATATATCTCCGTCTCTGCTTTAGACTTGATACATTTATATTGGACAGAACCTTTTTCTTTCAATTGTCTTTCGGCTACCCGCTTTCCTTTCAAGCAGGCGCTCATAGATGGTTGGATTCTATGCTCCTTAATCTCGTGGTCGATAAACATTAACAAAGCTATTACCGTTTCTACCATTTTTACTTACCGTTTTTGTAAACAATCTCCCTATTTGCGTCTTTTAGTTTCTCAATATCCTGCGACATTTTTTCTACTTGTTTTTGTAAAAATTCTATGTTAACTTTGTTTGTCATATTCTGCTCAAGGTTTTTTTCTACCTTTTCCATAGACTTATACAAATCCTCGATTAACATAAATTGCTCGGCATCGGCCGGAAGTGAACCCATTTCTCCTCTTGGCCATTTAATTCTAAATTCTGAATTAGAAACCATTTCAGTTTCAATTCTTTCTACGTGTTGGTTTAAATCTTTTTCTGCAAGTGTGCTTCTAGTTTCCAGCATTGTGATACGCTCTAATACTCCAAAGTAAGCCCACACTCCGACAGCCACGGCTCCGATTATGGCTAGCATATTCCGGACCGGCATTGAAATAGCGGTACTATCGCTTATATCTAATCTTTTCTCACTCATTTTCCTCCGTTGGTTCGTAGTATTCTTTATACTTATCTAACAAATCGTTAGTATGTTTTAAATGTGCTCTTATTTGAGCAAAGTTTTTTGCAATTAATTGAAAGTCTTTATCATTTAAACCGAATATTACCGGGTCAATTCCTTCATCTTCCATTTTTTTAAATACTTCGTCTGCATTATCTGAAGTAATAATAATCCATTTCAATTTTTCTAGTTCAGGCATAGTAGGTTTTTCTAAACCTAAATTCTGTCTAGGTACTTCTTCTTTAAAGATACTTAATTTTTTAACGCCTGAACAGCCAGTTAAAAATAAAACTACTAAAATACTAATTATTATACGGTACATAATTCGGGTTCGCTATTGAGGGACACTCTTTGTTAATTTCTGATTTTTTAGTTGCGTTAATTTCTTCTTTAGTAAGTGGTGCCCCACCTGCTATCTCAACACATCTTAATACTTTATCACTTGCACCATTAATTATTCTTTGTATTGTTTCAGTTTTTTCTATTGCAAGTTTACCAAAGTCTCTTCCGCCTTTGTTAAATCTATTATCTAAATCATCTATATCTTTTTGTAAAGCATTTATTAACTTATTAAATTTTTTATTTGCTTCTAAAATTTCTTCAAAATCTTTTTGTTGTTTTTCTATAAGTTGTTTCTGGTCTGCTATAGCAGATTCTAATTTAACTGCATTTGCTTTTAATATAGCATTATCAGCTCTTAACTTAAATACATAGGCGCCGGCGCCGGCAAGGCCGGCAACCATAACACCTATCATAATCATTCTCATACTACCAAAAATCATTTTATTTTTTCCAAAATTTCAACTTTTTAGCCATAGCAGCCAAGTCTTCAAACTTTTCATTAACATACCAACCTGCTATAAAACCAATTACGAAAGCTATAGTTGTAAACATTTTATTCTCCTATTTTTGAGTTTCTTTTTCTATGACCGTTCCATGCCACGAAGCCACCCAATCTTAATGACCAGTAAGCTAACCAGTTCATTACATAAAAGCCATTTACTTCAATATTAATATCTCTAAAGATTTCGTCTGCTCTCTTTTGAGATATTTTACCTAGTGTATCTCTTTTATTTGCTCTTAATAGTGTTTCATATTTATATGCGTAATCGTGAACAAGACCACCCATTAATAAAACTCCTACTGGTGATAAGAACGTATGCAAAAATTTAGGTATACTAGCACCATCAAATTTAAAACCTGCTGGTACAACATATGTATTTCCGTTTAATGTATATTCCCAATCATTTGCTACTTCCCATTGTCTTACACCTAACAACCATAAAAGAATACCTTTAAAAAAACCTTTACCTTTTGTTTTAATCGGTAGAGGTTTCATAGTTGGCATTGCCGTATATGCAAAAGTATAACACTTTGCTTTTTTTTTATCAAAAGCATTTATAATAAAACCTATGATTATAACTGCTATTACTATTGACCATTGCCAAAATTTCATTGCTAAACTAATTAATAGTTCCATTTTAATCCTTATTTTTTTTATTCGTATCTATATAACTCTGATAAATTTTATGTGCCTGACCAAGATTTTTTTTCTTTTCAGGATCCTTTGCTCTTTCACTTGCAACTTTGGCTCTTTGAGACATTGCAATTGCAGCCTGCATTTTGTGAGCGTGTGTTTTACCAGAATTTTTTATTTTACTTACAGATTTTTTGGCAGTTTCGCCATCTGTAAATCCTAATCCGTGAATTGTGCCTTTAGGATTTTCATCTGTATATAAGTCAGAGTGTTTATCTGACCCAGCAGGTTGACCTTTTTTTCTAGGTATTCTATTTGTGTCATTGTTTAGACTACCCATTGCTTTGTAAGTACCCATACCTTTACCACTTCTATAATTGGCATTTATACCTACTGCTCTTTTTGACCTATGTTGAGAACCTTTAGGTGGATAATCACCTAGACTGGCCATAGGTGCCATATGTGAATAAGAACCTAAACTAAATCCTCCTACCTCTGCTATATATTCTTTAAACTTTTTCATACTTTAGATTTTTCTCTTATTGTAGGTTTAATTTCTTCTTCTTCAACTTTTATTTCTTCTCTTATAACACCTGATAGTTTATCAATTCTTTCATCTAATTTATCTAGTGTATTTAAAACACCTTTTAAAACTACATTATTGTTATCATTATTTTCTTTTACATTACTCCCCATTCTTTTCATAATTAAATCTTTTAAGACATTTTCTGCGTCTTTATTTTTCTTTTGATATTTGTTATGAGATTTTGTTAATGGGTGTTTAGCATTAGGGGCCATATCTACACCGCCGTGTGCTACTGCGTTTGTTGGTGCGTCTTCATCAATCTTATTGATGATTTCATCCATCATTTCTTTATAGTGTTTGGGCATATTCTGTCTCCGATATTAGTTCGTCACCTCTTTCATAAACGTCAATACCAAAACAAGTCATAAATGGTTCTTGTTCTATGTTTAATTCAGGTATATCTCCTTCTTCATTTAATAATTTATCATATTCATTTTGTTCTTTTAAATATGATATTACACCTGATTCTATTGCGTCTTTATATTTTGCATAACTTCTATCTTCTTTTATTAATAAAGCTAATGCAACTGCAAATGACCCTAGTTTACTTCCTAAACCAACTTTTTTCAATATACGTTTTAAATTAAATACAAATCTGTGAAGAAGTGTATAGTGTTTCTTATCAGATTGTTTTATTACGTTTCTATATTTTATTAATACTTTACCGTCTTTATCAATAATGCCTCTTTTAAATGCCTCTGTTTTTTCAAACGGAGTTATAAGCATTTTGACAACACGATAAGTTATTAAAAAGTCAATTCCTCTAGCCATTATAGTTCCTTAAGCATTTGTGTAATTGTTGTATCTTCATTCACCTCTTGTAATTCGTGTGAGTAAAGATATCCTAGATAACCACAAACTGATTTTAGTATTGGCCAGTATTCTTTATCAATTTTAAATAATAATAA
>MDTB01130930.1_pt1 | contig 11320 bp, 10 predicted proteins | sample 811161 | NCBI WGS metagenome assembly MDTB01 (sample SAMN05326650, study PRJNA326480) | marine metagenome | isolation source: seawater | place: Mediterranean Sea | collected 2009
CCATTTGACAAGGATTTGTTGACCCGCCTCACGCCGCTGTCGCTGCTTTACGTGGCCGACTATTCGCGCGACAAAAAAATCGATTTCGCCGTCAGCGTATGGAATGACGTTTTAGAGCGCTACCCAAGCTCAGACGCTGCAATCGTCGCTTACATGCGGTTGGCTGATGTAAGCGTAGACCTTGGCGACCGCGTGAAAGCGCTCGAGTATCTCGGAAAAATTGTCGAACTCTTCCCCGGCTCCCCTAAAGCACCCGGGGTCATTCTACAACAAGGTGAATTACTCACCGAGCTCGGCCGCGCGCAGGAGGCGCGACAAAAATACCAATATATCCTCCGAGTCGCTGAGTGGCGGGGGATTATCCACGCTCGAGCCCTTTACCAAATTGGTGAGTCCTACATGGAGGAGCGCGAATACGCCAAGGCACACGGCTTTTTCGAACGCACCTTTCTTGGCTACTCACACTTTGCCGAATGGTGCGCAAAAGCCTATTTAAAGGACGCTCAGGCGCTGCTTGGCATGGGCGAACCTGCTGGCGCAGCCAGCACCTTGGAAGAGGCAGTCGAATTATTGAGCGATTCTGCGCCACCGGAGTTGATGAATCAGATCGTGGAGAAGTTAAGGGAGCTGAAGTCATGAGATTTTTGAATTTAGCATGCATAGCCCAATGGAAGGCGTTGGCGATCCCGCTGGTCGCTTCATTCCTGGCCGCCCATACCCTATCGGCCAACAAATACTTGGACCAATATGGAGCCGACCCGGTCCTCGTTTCACAGGGCGCCCAGTCGCTCCTGCTGAGATCGGTTGATTTTACCAACCAGATGGTGGTCGCCGAGGTCGACGGCATGGGTGAGGTATCTATGCCGATCAACCCTATTATGGCCGAAACAATGACCCTCGAACTGGGAATTACGCCAAAGACCCGCAATAATTTTGCCAACGGAAGTTTCTCCGAAGTGCTCCGCATCCTTCGCCCAAAAGTCTATCCCCTAATCAAATTCAGCGGACTTCCTGATACATTCGAACAGCTCCACGCGCCCATTCGCATGATGATGCAAGCGCTTCTCGGAGCTGGCGAACTAGAGGAACTCAATTCCATTCTGGAGCGTATTGAGCTGGACCAATCCTCGGTTGAATACAGCCGCATCGCGGTTGGACTGATGAATGCCTACATCGCAGACGGTGACATTGGCAATGCTGCCCGAATGGCCCAGAGCGTGCCCCTCGGAGGGATCTACAAGGCCAATGTCCGGCCAATCCTTGACGCTGCGGATGCCCTGCGTGCAGCGGCCAAATACGAATCCGTCATTCCGATCTACCGGACACTCGAGGATGCAGTCAAACCCGAAGCTCGCAACAACGTCCGAATGTGGCTGGCTTACTGCCTCGTACTCGCAAACCGTCTGGAAGAAGCCTCTCCTATGATTGATGAATTGCCGGAACCGCCCCGCAACGATCGGCTCTTTTCACTCTACAAACTCCTGCAAGGTTCGCGCAGCTACCGTAGAGGAGAATACCCCGAGGCTCTCGACTCGCTCACGCGCGGATTCGTTCGCGCACAAACCTCCTACTCCTGGGTGCCCGAGATGCTTTTCCTCATCGGTGACTGCTACAACCGAGCGGATGATCTGAGGGCTGCCCGAAATGTATGGATTGAAATCTCGATACTTTATCCCGAGTCTCCTTGGGCGGCGCGGGCCAACGCTTCCCTCGACAAAATGCCTGAGTTGACGGAGATCTCCGAAGAGACTAACTAAATTTTAAAAGAATCAAACCATGAACAAATCAAAAATACGCCTAACCATCTATATCGTTGCCTTCAGCTTTCTCGCTTTTGCTATCCAGCCGATGCTCGAAACCTCACTGCAAGCTCAGGAAACAACCGAAGAGGGCGCGCCTCCTCCCGCCGATAATAACAAGACCCTGATCGACCAGTATAAAGCAGGCGGTTGGGCCATGTATCCTCTCACCCTGCTCTCGGTCTGTGGTTTCGCCCTCATCGTCTATAACTTTCTCGCAATTCGCCCGGATCAAATTTTAAGAATCGAGGCCACCAAAGAGGTCTCTGCAGCACTCGAGGGCTTGGATCTCGAAAGGGCGAGCAGCATCTGTCAGGAGAATCCCGCACCCTCGACGAACATCATCGCTGCCGGCCTGGTCCGGGTTGACCCGAACGACTACGATCCGGAGCAGGTCAAGGAAGCCTTTGAAGAGGCTTCTTCCGAGGAACTCGCGGGGCCCTACGTCTTAATCAACTACCTCTCTGTGATTGGTTCCCTCTCTCCCATGGTCGGACTACTCGGCACCGTCTCCGGTATGGTCAAAGCCTTCAATGTGATCCAAGCTGAGGGCGCCGGTAGTGCACAGGCACTGGCCGGGAACATTTCCGAGGCTCTCATTACCACTGCAACTGGAATGATAGTCGGTATCCCCGCGATGTTCTTTTTCTTCTTCTTTAAAAATCGCTACGGTAAAATCACCTCGCGAATCGGGCGGGTAGTCGGCGATCTTCAATTCACACTCAACAAAGCAATCAAGGCACGATAATTCATCGAGGATCTCTGAAAAATGGCCATGTGGACACCAGATGAGGCGGACCCGGAGTTTGAACTGACTCCCATGATCGACGTCGTCTTCCTTTTGATCGCGTTCTTCATGACACTTATCAGCTTTATCAGTGCCGAGCTTATTGAGCTGGAACTGCCGGAAGCAGAAGAGGCAACGGTTCCGGAGGATCCGGGCGAGCGTCAGTATATCTCTGTCCAAGAGGATGGAACGGTTTACTTCGGACCCAGTGAAATCTCCTACGAGGCACTGCCGGCTGCTTTGGCACGTGCTCGCAGCGAACTCCCGGGCCTAAAGCTGTTTTTGCGAGCCGACAGCGGCACCCCCCACCGCCACGTCAATAGAGTGATGAATGCCTGCGGGCAGGCGGGTATTTTCGATCTTATCTTCGCCTCCGCTAAAGATTAAAATGGTTGTTAACAAAGTATTGGAATCAGAAGACAAGGTCGACATCACTCCGATGATCGATGTGGTCTTCCTTTTGCTCATTTACTTTATGTTCCTGCCGCTGCAACAGGAGGCAGACATTGGCATACGTTTGCCCAGCGACACCCCTCCCGCCGAAAATCTGGACCTCCCCAGCGAGCACATCGTCGAGGTCTTTCCCAACGGCATGATCCTGCTCAACGGCGCGCCCATGGATAGCAATGACAACCGTACTATGCCGCGGCTTACTGCGACATTGACGCGCCTGAAAACCTCTTCCGACCGCGCTGGAATCGATACCGTGGTAAAAATTCAAGCCGACCCCGACTCGCCTCACCAAAGATCAATCGACATTCTCAACGCCTGCTCAAATGCCAAGGTCAAGAAGGTATCGTTTGCATCCTTCGAGTAAGCTTTCCTGTGTCGGGGCTTTGTGAAACAACCACTCAGGCTCCTTCAATACCGCACCTAAACACTTAGCTTGGACACAATGTCCGAAGAGAGCTATGCAGCCAAATTTTTGGGCCCGAATCGCGAAAGAACCGATTCTGTGTTCGCTCCCGCCTAGCCCATTTTCGGCTCAAAAATCCGGATCGTTACCGGGTCGCCCAGCACCGCTTCTTCCTTAGCCAAGGCCGCTTTTGCTTGATTTGTATTACGCTCGGAGGTCTCGTGCGTCGTCACCATGATGTTGGCACTTCCGTCTTCGAGCTTTTCCTGATTGACCGTGGCAAAGCTGATATCGTGCTCGGCCATAATCTCAGAAACGCAGGCCAACACACCGGGTTGGTCCCGCACATGGATGCGGAAGTAATAGCCACTTCTGAGATCGTCTTTGACGGCTAATCTCAGGTCACCGCCGATTTTTCGGTAGGCGCCCCCGTCCTCCTCCGATATCCCCGGAGCTCTTGACCCCTGGAGTGTAGAGACCACATCAGAAATATCACTGATCACTGAACTGGAGGTCGCGTCCTGGCCGGCACCACGGCCGATCAAGATAGTTGTTCCGGCCACATCACCGGTCACGCTGATACCGTTGTAAACCTCATCCACACCGGCGATGATCTCCTTTTCCGAGATAAAAGCAGGGTGCAGTCGCACAGAGAGCTTGTTCACCTCAAAATCGCGCTCAATCACGGCCAATAATTTGATCTTAAAGCCAAGATGCTTGGCAGTTTCGATATCCTCGATTCTAACCTCGCGGATGCCCTCGCAAATAATGTCGCTCAACTTTACCCATTTACCATGGGCCAAATAGGCGAGAATAACAGTCTTGTGGGCCGCATCAATGCCGTCCAAATCAAGGGACTCATCCGCTTCCACATAGCCCAGTTTTCGGGCGTCGGCCAGCGTCGAATCGAAACTGATCCCCTCCCGCTCCATCCGAGTGAGAATGTAATTTGAAGTGCCGTTCAGAATCCCGAAGATCAGACTAAAGCGATTGGCCACCAGTGCCTCTTGAATTGTCTTAATAATTGGGATTCCACCGGCCACGGACGCTTCGTAAAAATATTTCCCGCCGCTCTCACGTGCCGTGTTGAAGAGCTCCTCACCGTGCTCACAGATCAGCGCCTTGTTCGCAGTGACCACAATTTTTCCCATCTTCAGCGCACGACGTGTCAGGTCGAGCGCGATATCGGTGCCGCCCATGAGCTCGCAGACGATGTCGATATCAGCATTGTCCACCACCCGGGCAGGATCGACCGAGAGCACAGAATCCGGCAGCTTGACCTCGCGCTCGCGCTCAAGACTGCGAACCACGACCTCGGTTATTTCGATTTTGGCGCCGAGCCGATGCTCCAGCGCTTGGTGGTTGTTCTTGATATTCTTCCAGACGCCTTGACCGACGACGCCAAAACCAAGCAGGCCGATACGAATTGTACCTTTCTTCGACATTATTCCTTGAAGCTGTTTTCTTTGCCCCGAAGCAAGCGGGAAATGTTGGAGCGGTGTCGGATCACAATGATCAGACAGAGAACCAAGGCCAGCATGAAACGGGGATCTTTCGAGCCGAACATCAAAAAACCAACGGATGGCAAACTAAGAGCGAAAAGAATGGAGGCCAGAGCCACTACCTTTGTGCTGTAAAAGCAGAATACCCAAGCCAAAAGCCCGATCGAAAGGACCTGCGGCATGATGGCCAGCAAACCACCCATCGTCGTCGCAACGCCCTTGCCCCCACGAAATTTAAGAAAGACTGAAAAACTGTGCCCAATGATGGCAGCGAAGAGTCCGAGAATCCCAAGGTTCGAACTCTCAAGGAAAAGTACAGGCCAACCCGCAGCAACAAATCCCTTCAGCGCATCGAGGGCAAAGACGAGGTTACCCCACTTCGACCCGAGGATCCGCCGTACATTCGTGGCTCCAGGATTACCACTTCCCGCTTCAAAGATATCGACTCCCTGACCCTTCGCGATGAGAACCGCAAAGCTGACCGAACCCAAAAGATAGCCAGCTACAATGACGAGGATACTGGAAAAACCAACCATGGTTTGTATCGCGTAAGCCGCTGAAATTTATGCTGAAAAAGAAAGATCCTATGCGGCCTCGCGTCAACGCGATGGCTGCTACAGTTTAATGACGCGATACTTTTCGATCGCTTCGTGCTCCGTGATATTCTTCGCCGCCTCATCTGAGGGGGCGGTGTCGAGTTCGAAGACTGAAACAGCAAAGCCTTCGCCCTTATCACGACTCAGGGACATATTGGCGATGTTACAACCGTCCTCACCGAGTGTGACCCCGATAAAGCCGACTATTCCCGGCACATCTTTGTTTTTCAGAACGAGGAGCGTTGCACCCGTGTTCACTTCGACACCATGCCCGTCGATGGCAACGATGCGCGGATTTTGGTTTTTGCCGACGAGCGTGCCCCCGATGGTACGAGTTTTACCTCCCTTACAGGAAACCTCAACCTCGATCAATTCGTTGAAATCAGCATGTGTGCTACTCTTAACTTGATCGCACTCGATACCCAGACCCTCGATCTTCTTCGGCGCATTTACATTGTTAATGTTATCTGAAATTTCCCGCAGATAGCCGCGCTGGATTGCATTGGTGAGCGGCAGTGCATCCAGATCGGTGATTTTTCCATGATAACGGATCGTAATCTTTTCGACACTTTCCGGAGCAAGTTGTTGGGCGAAGGTTCCGAGATTCTCACCCAAGGTGATGTAGGGCCCAAGCTTCTCGAGCACCTTCGGATCGACCGATGGCATATTCAAGGCGTTGATTACCATACCACCCTTGAGGGCTTCAATCATCTGCTTAGCCACGTCGATGCCAACATTCTCCTGAGCCTCGACCGTCGATGCACCGAGATGCGGCGTCAGCACAAGATTCGGGATACTGCGCAACGGACTGTCTTCCGGTGGCGGTTCGTCTTCATACACATCGAGCCCGGCGGCGGAAACTTTACCAGAATTAAGCGCTTCGATTAAAGCAGCTTCATCAATGATGCCGCCACGAGCGCAGTTAAAGACGCGGACGCCATCCTTCATGCGGCTGAAGGCATCGGAATTGAGCATATGCTTCGTTTCCGCGGTCATTGGCATGTGTACAGTGATATAATCTGCCTGCTCGATCACTTCGTCGAGCGTCGACTGCCTGACCCCGAGCGTCTTGGCACGGGACTCAGTTAGGTAGGGATCATAGGCCAGCACATCCATCTGAAAGGCCATGGCACGCTTGGCCACCTCGGCTCCAATGCGGCCCATACCGAGCACCCCAAGGGTTTTCTGGTTAAGCTCCGAACCGGTAAACTTTTTGCGATCCCAGCCGCCTTCTCGCATCCTTGCACAAGACTGGACGATCGGTCGGGTGCCCGCCAGCATATGGGTAAAAGTCAATTCCGCGGTTGCGATTGTGTTGCCAGTCGGAGTGTTCATCACGATCACACCACGGTCAGTGGCTGCCTCGATATCAATGTTGTCGACACCGACGCCGGCTCGACCAACCACCTTCAAGTTCGAAGCCGCTGCAATGACATCCGCAGTCACTCGCGTGTCGGAGCGCACCGTAATGGCATCAACATCCCTAACGAGCTCAAGGATCTTTTCTGGAGAGGACCCGTAAGCCTCGATTACCTCAAAGCCGTCTTCGGCTTTGAACAAATCAACACCAAGGGGCGAGATGCGGTCTGCGATAAGTATTTTCATAAAAGTGTCGGGAGTAAATTTGACTCACCGCGGATTGCAACGAAAACCTCCTAGTTCTTGAGGACTCCGGAACCGTTTTCTGAAAAAATATTTTCTTTGAACCTTGATTTCTGTCCGGAAACTACTTTCCCGTCAACGCGGCAAAGTAGCATTACTGGGGATTCTTCAAATTTGAGAACTTCGCCATCAAGCGGGGAGAACTCTTTCTATTTGGAATTATTTGAATGAACCGAAGGCGCAACTAGTTTAGGTGTGATCGCGATCACGGTATTAGATTCTTTCGTCCAGATTAAACGCTCAGGCACGGGCGAAAGACCAGGCCTAGACTTTAATCTTTATCTTAATGCCCCGTCGCAAGAAGGTGGGCACATCAAGATCCTCGTCTTTGTAAAGATTACGATCTGTCTTGTCGAAATATCCACGTTGTGCATCGGGTTCGACAAAGAGAAACTCGTCCTGACTGACGTCGGACTTCTTTTTCTTGCGCAATTTGGACTTGTGCACCCGTCGGGGCGGTTCCGAGTCCCGAGCGATCTCCGGTTCAAGCCCGAGTTCCTCATTGGGTACGACAACAGGCCGTTCGGTCGCTTGCTCGACCGGTGTCTGGGTCGGAACTGGAGCCTTGGCTTCCATACCCGATTTACCCAGCACGCAGATCTCAAGCCCCTGGCTACGACTCTCGTCGATAACAGCACCGAATACAATGTCTTCACGGGAATTGAAGCGCTTGGAAACCTGAGAGATAATATCGTTTACCTTAGCCATTCCAAGATCAGTGCCACCTATCAGATTCACCAGGATACGATCGAGCTGTTTCGGGCGATCGCCCATATGGAGCAAGGGGCAAATGAACAGATCCTCCAGGGCATCGCTAACATAGTCACCACCTATCGCCGTGCCGGTGCCAAAGATAGTTTTGCCGCCGCGATCGCGAAAAACCGAGCGCACGGAGCTTATATCCTGATTAATTAATCCTGTCTTCAGAAGCATGGCGCAGAGAGAGTTGATCCCCCGCCCAATCCAACGATCTGCCACGGAGAAGGCATTCAGCACACTGGTATTTTCCTCACCTTCCTGCAACAGAACATCGTTGGGCAGCGGAATTAGACCATGCGCCATCTGGCGCAGTTCACCGATACTGTCTTCCGCAATCCGCTTTCTTCGGGCGCCTTCGAAGCTAAAAGGCAGGGTGGCAAAAGCGAGCACCAGAGCGTCTGACTTTGCAGCCAACTCGGCTATAACAGGCGCTGCCCCACTACCAGTGCCGCCCCCAAGCCCAACTACCAAGATGATAAGGTCCATTTCACCCATCATACGGGCGATGGCGTCACGATCCGCCTCTGCCGCTTCGCGGCCAATCTCAACTTCTCCGCCAGCTCCCAGCCCGCGGGTGACACTGCGACCAATCACAAGCTTTTCAGTAATCGGCGAGTTGGAAAGCGCCTGCGCATCTGTATTGATTGCCGCTAAGTGGACACTGCCCGCATCACCCAGATCGTCGAGCCGTAGACCATCCACCGCGTTGGTGCCGGCCCCGCCGACCCCGATGATCTTGATTTTAAGATTACCAGGGTCGCTGCCAGCGGAAAATAAACTGTCCGTTGTTTTCTCCATCAGAATTCAACTTAATTAAACAAATCTGTTAACTTACCCCATAGACTCCCCGACCGAGCTGATTGCCCCTTCTCCTCCTGCCCTGTCAATGCATAGTGCAGCAAGCCGAGGCAGGTACTGTATTCCGGTACACTAAGTGCGGGATCGATACCCGACGGCCCGTCGGCGCATCGGGCGGAAAGCCCAAGATGCTTCTCTGCGCAGCCCTCAATCCCCGACAGGCGCGAGCTGCCTCCAGTTAAAACGATCCCCGAAGCAATCAATTCAGGTTCATAAAGTTCCGCCTCCTGTAATTGATCCTTGATGATTTCAAAGATTTCCGACACCCGCGCCTCGATGATGCGGGTAAGCGCAGAAAGCGGATACTCCCGGTCACCGATCGTCAAATCGCCGAAAAGCCAGACCTTTTCATCGCGATCGGCGCTCTCGTAAATCGCCCGGCCATATTTCACTTTAAATTCTTCGGCATTCTTACGGCCTACCCGCAGCCCATTGCTAAGATCATTCGTAATGTGGTCCCCGCCGACCGGCACCACCCCCGTCTTCACGATGTAACCTTTTCGGTAGAGCACGTAATCCGTCGTCCCACCGCCAATATCAATCACCAAGGCACCGTTCTCCTTTTCCGTCTCCTCAAGCAGCACTGATCCCGAGGCGATACTGGAAATAATCATGTCGCTTACATCCAGATCAATACCAGAAATCACGCGAATACTATCGCTTACTACCTCACTGTCCCCGTGAACCGACCAATAGCCCACCTGAAGCTGGCGTGCTTCACGCGAGAGCGGATTGTCCACCGGACGAGAATCGATTGAAAATGGATTTTGAATGTGGTGAATATAGGTGCGGTTGGGAGGCAACTTCCGACGCTTGGCATCTTCCTTTGCTTGATCAATATCCTCTGAGCGGACCACCCCATCGGGCGAACTGACATTGGTCGAACCGACATTGAAATTCCCCTGCAGATGCCGCCCCGTCTGGGAAAGATAAACTTCGTCGATCCTCGAACTGGCATCTTTTTCAGATTTTGCGATCGCCGCGTGCACACAATCACTCGCTGCATTCAAGTCTGTGATCTCTCCTTTTTTCACTCCTTTGGAAGAGCACACACAGCGCCCGATAATGTTGAGTGAGGAATCGCCGACGATTTCACCGAGTAGGACCGCTACTTTTGAAGTCCCTATCTCGACCGCGCCTACGATTCTGGATTCGCTTATCATTGGGTTTAAAAACTACTTACTCGACCACTCTTAAACTGCACAGCAGCCGAACCGCGTAAAGAAAGATCGATACGTTTCAACGACGGATCTCCCCGTCGGGCGAGATAGTTGAAGATAACCTGCATGCGGTCCAACTGCTGCTCAAAACTTTTTGCGCTACTAAAAATAACCTGATCTATCTGCGTGCTCCGAATCTCAATCACCTGCCCGAGCAAATCCTCCTCGCCAGAATAATGCTTCAGAGAGACGACCCGCCAGGTGCTGAAAAATTCGGGCTGCTCTCGGCGCGCGGCCCGCAAGAGCTCTGCGACACGGTCCATCCCACGAATCGGGGTATAATTCCCATCGGGATGTCGATAGGGTTCCATAAATGGGAGCCGTGATAGCGCCCCCTTGGGGTAGCCTATGCCAACATAAATCGTGCCGGCCCGTGAAACGATACGCTGCTCCGTGCGACCATCACGTCCCTGCACCGCGAGCCGGAGCACGGGTTCGTGCTCTTCAATCGCGATCTTTAAGGAATTAGGAAACATCCGTTCAACGGACGCTGTACGCACCTGCGGCTGTGCTTCCAGCAAGACTTTCATCGCCCGAATATCCGCCTCCATCATCGTCATCCCCTTTTTTAACTCAACCACCTGACCCAGCCAGCGATCGGGCAAAACACCATCAGTCTCAAAAATCAGCTGCTCGATCTCACGCGAAGGCGTATTGATAAGGATTGGCTCGTCCCGTTTAGTCAGGGAGCGAACCGCGACCACAATCGCCCACGAACCCAATCCTAAAATGACGAGCGCCAGCCCCCACTTCACGATTCGGCCAAGACGGCGGCGGCGAGCCTGATGCGAGTTCAAGCGTTTGCGTCGCGGACCCGTCAACTCACGCCAGCTTTGGGAACCACTTGCCGAGCTGCTGCCCTTGGTTTTTCCCTTTCCAATCATAAAACCCTGCCCTCCGTGTGACTTAGGTATCGTCCAAGTGCCGGCTTCACCAACTCAGCTGCCAACTGGGGAAAATCATAACCAAGGCAGGAAGCACTCTTCGGAAACAGACTCGTCGAAGTCAATCCAGGCAGCGTGTTCACCTCAAGGAAATAAGCGCGCCCTTGATCGAGTAAAAAATCAACCCTAGCAAAATCACGGCAGCCACAGCCTTTAAAAATTTGCTCAGCGTCCTGCTTAATCGTTGCCTCGACCGTAGCATTCAGCATCGCCGGAGCAAGATACTCGGTTGAGCCTGGGGTATATTTCGCCGCGTAGTCGTAGACACCACTACTGCTTACAATCTCAACGATTCCCATCGCTTTTCCGTTCAATAAGCCGACCGTTAGTTCCCGAC
>MDTB01206488.1_pt1 | contig 11320 bp, 10 predicted proteins | sample 811161 | NCBI WGS metagenome assembly MDTB01 (sample SAMN05326650, study PRJNA326480) | marine metagenome | isolation source: seawater | place: Mediterranean Sea | collected 2009
ATTGAATATGTTTAAATTTATTATAACAAATACAAATATTTTCTATAACACATAGATAATAATGAAAAAAGTATTAATAATTAACGACACTTCATCTGAATGTCATCATGGTTGCGATTTAGTTATGAAAAATATTAATAAAATATTATTTAAATTTAATTTTGATAAAATATTTAGAATTTTTTCAGGTAAAACTCTTATTGGAAATAAAAATATAATTAAGAAATTAAAATATATAAACTTAGTTTTATTTAACGGTGAGGGAACTTTAAACAATTCTCAAGAAAGAGCTAAAAATATCATAAAAGATTTAATTTATCTCAAAAAGTATCATCAGTTACCTTTAGTATTGATCAATTCAACTATTTATAAAAATAACCATTTTATAATGAAAAATTTAAAACTTTTTGATTTAATATATGTTCGAAGTAATTTGGATAAAAAATATCTATTGAAATATAAAATTAAATCAAAAGTTGTTCCAGATTTAACTTTTTATAAGTTTTCGAAATCAAAAATAAAAAAAAAAAATATAGAAAAAAACTCAATTACAGATTGTTATAATGACTCTATCTCAGAAAAATTTTATGAATTTTCAAAAAAGAATAATTTTAAATTTTTAACAATAAGGAGAGATTTGAAATTAAATTCTTTAAATTTTTTAAAAATAATCTCTTTTGTTAAATATAATATTATTAAAATATTTGTTTTAATTCTTTTTAAATTCAAAATTAAAATAAAATATAATTATTATGTAAAGTTATATTTTACACATAAGCTTAATGATTACTTAAAACACATAGAAAAATCAAAGCTTTTAATTTGTGGAAGGTTTCATTCAATGTGTTTTGCTTTGCAAACTCTTACACCTTTCTATTTTATTAAATTAGCTGTAAATAGTCACAAATCAGAGGGATTATTAAATGATATTGGATTAAAAAATAGAATTATTCATTTTAAAGAACTGAACGGTAAAAGTTTTAAAGATTTTAAAAAAAATGAAATTAAACTAATTAAAAAATATATTTACAATTCAAATTTTAAAATAAATAAAATGTTTAAAGAAATAAGCAAACTTGTTGAAACAAAGTTTTAATCAAAATTATAAAAAATTGAGTATTTTTAAATTTAAAATTAGTTTTTGTTGATTTATATTTTTAATAAAGTTAGTTATCAATTTAATGTATCTGAATTTATATAAGTTTAATAGTTTCTATAGAGGAAAAAAAATTTTAATTACTGGCCATACAGGCTTCAAAGGTTCTTGGTTAGCTTACTTGTTGAGTAAATTTGGAGCTCATGTTTATGGAATTTCAAAAGACTATAAAAACTCAACTTTCTTCAATCTTTTAAATGTAAAAAAAACTCTTAAAAAAAATTTTATATTTGATCTAAAAAATCTTAAAAAAACCACTGAAGTAATCAACACTGTTAATCCAGATTATATTTTTCATCTAGCTGCTCAAGCTTTAGTTAATAAATCTTATGATTACCCATATGATACAATACACGGTAATCTCATTTCCTCGCTAAATTTATTTGAAATTATGAGAGGTTATAAAAAAAATTGCAATTTAGTAATTATTACAAGTGATAAATGTTATTTGGAAAACAAAAAAAAATTGATGTATTCAGAAAACGACATTTTAGGTGGAAATGATCCCTATAGTGGCTCCAAAGCATCTGTTGAAGTAATATTTAACACTTATTTTAATTCTTATTTCAAGTTTAAAAAAAATATTAAAATATGCACTGTAAGAGCAGGCAACGTAATAGGCGGAGGCGATTTTTCTGACCACAGAATTTTACCTGATATATTTAGAGCTATTCAAAATAAAAAAACACTTTTAGTCAGAATGCCTCATGCAATAAGACCATGGCAACATGTACTTGATCCAATTTTTGCGTATCTTATTTGTGGTGTTCAACTCAAGCAAAATAAAAAATTAAATGGAACCTCTCTAAATATAGGTCCTGATAAATCAAACATTCATTCTGTTAATGATATATTAAATATCGTGAGAAAAAAATATCCAAAATTGAAAATAAAGATTTCAAATAATAAAGAACTTAAAGAGACTATTTTATTAACACTTAATAACAGGAAAGCAAAAAAAATTATTCAATGGAAACCACGTTTTAATTTTGAAAAGACAATTTTTCTTACTTTAAATTGGTATGATGCTTATTTAAATAATAAAAATCTATTAAAAAAAATTACCGAACAACAAATTGATGAGTATTTTAATATAAGAAAATCAAATAAAGGTATTATTTAAAATTTATAATATATAAGTTAAAGTTTTTTGTACTTTAAGTAAATTTTTGCTTTTGCTAAATCTTCTTTGTTATCAACAGCGAGAGATTTATTAGACATTTTTATCATTTTGACTTTATAACCATTTTCAATAAATCTTAAAATTTCAATGTCTTCTATCGCCTCTAATTTTGATTTGACTTTTTGTTTATTAAAATTTTTTAGGGCTTCTCGCGGGAAGGAATAAGCACATATTTGTCTCCATCCTTTTTTAAGTCTCATTTCTTTACTTGAGGGTATTGGTCCTCGTGACATATATAATAAGTATTTTTGATTATCAAAAACAACTTTTGGAATAGACGAATTATAAAACAGTTTTTTATCTTTAATTTCTGAATAACCATTAATAATTTGCTTTGGATTTTTCAAAGCTTCTTTAATTAATTTTTTAAGATCATTTGGATAAAAGAACGGTTCATCACCTTGAACATTAATATAAAAATCGCACTTAATTTTTTTTGCAACCTCTGCAACTCTATCTGTTCCAGTTAAGCAATTGGTAGAAGTCATTATTGTTTTAATGTTATATTTATCGCATACTTTCTTAATTTTGAAATTATCTGTGGCTACAAAAATTTTATTTTGGTTTACAACTTTGTTACATTGATTATAAGTTCGCACAATCATAGGTAATTTGCCAATATTAACGATTGGTTTTCCAGGCAACCTCTTTGATTTATAACGAGCAGGTATAACAACTATAAAATTCATTTTATATTTATTTTAAAAATTTGGCCAAATATATGCATTTTCGAAAATTTAATCAAAAATTTTTTAATTCCTATCATAATCAAGTTTAAAAAAAAAAATATTTATTTTTTTTATTCTATCTTTTAATGAATATTAATAAATTTTTGTAAAAAAAATAGATTATTGATATTTTATTTATTAGATTTATGAATTAAAGAATTTTCATATATAGTGATTTTAATATTCAACAAAAATATATAAATTTACAATGTTCAAAAAAAAATTAAGGATTTCAATAGTTGGTTTAGGATATGTTGGTTTACCTTTAGCCGTATCATTCTCAAAACATTATAAAGTTTTTGGTTTTGATTTAAATAAATACAGAATTAATAGTTTAAAAAAAGGATACGATGAAACCTTAGAAGTAAATAGAGGTATTATTCTTAAATCACAAAATCTCACATTTACTAAAAATTTAAAAGATTTAAAAAAATGTAATTGTCACATCTTAACTGTCCCAACTCCAATAGATAAATTTAATAAACCAGATTTTAGAAATTTAATTTCTGCATCCAAAATGATAGGTAAAATTTTAAAAAAAAAAGATACTATAATATACGAGTCCACAGTGTATCCTGGTGCCACCGAAGAAATATGCGTACCAATTTTAGAAAAAAATTCTAACCTAAAGTTCAATGTTGATTTTTTTGTTGGATATAGTCCTGAAAGAATGAACCCAGGTGATAAAAAACACAATGTGGAAAATATTATAAAAGTGACTTCAGGTTCAAATGAGGTAACAGCTAACTTTGTAAACAAACTTTATAGAAGCATTGTTAAGGCTGGAACCTACAAAGCTAGCAGTATTAAGGTGGCTGAGGCCGCAAAAGTTATTGAAAACACACAAAGAGATATTAATATTTCTTTAATAAATGAGCTCTCTCTGATTTTCAATAAGCTAAATATTGATACAGAGGAAGTTCTTAGAGCCGCAGGTACAAAGTGGAATTTTTTACCTTTTAGACCGGGTCTTGTAGGTGGACATTGTATAGGTGTAGACCCATATTACTTAACATATAAATCAAAAAAATTGGGATATAATCCAAAAATAATCTTAGCTGGCAGAAATTTAAATGACAATATGTCAACACATATAGCAAATAAACTTTTTTTAAAAATGAAAGAAAAAAAAATAAAAATAGTAAATTCAAAAATTTTGATTATGGGACTTACCTTTAAAGAGAATTGTCCTGATATTAGAAATTCAAAAGTTTTTGACTTAGCTAAACACCTAAAAAAATCTAAGGCTAAAATTTCTGTTTATGATCCATGGGTCAATAATAAAATTCAAAAATTAAAGGAAGTAAATTTGATTAAAAAACCAAAAAAAAAATATTTTGATTGTATAATTTTAGCAGTTTCACATAGCATCTTTAAAAAAATGGGAATAAAAAAAATCAAAAATTTAACAAAAAGTAATCACATAATTTTTGACCTAAAATATATTTTCACAAATAAATTGTCTGATTTAAGGTTATAAATAATGAGTGAATTAGATCTGATATTAAAAAAAATAATTAAAAATAAGATAAACAGATGGCTGATAACAGGCGTTGCGGGGTTTATTGGATCAAATTTATTAGAAAATTTACTTAAAAATAATCAAAAGGTTCTAGGAATTGATAATTTATCAACCGGATTTAATAAAAACTTAAATCTGGTAAGGCAAAGTGTTAGTAAAAAACAATGGAAAAATTTTACTTTTATAAAAAAAAGTATTGAAGATTATCATTTCTGCGTTGTGGCATGCAAAAATATAGATTATGTTTTGCATCAAGCCGCAATAGGTTCAGTCCCTAGATCAATAAAAGATCCTATATTTACTAATAAGTCAAATGTAACAGGATTTCTGAATATTTTGACGGCAGCCAAAAATGCCAAAGTCAAGAATTTTGTTTATGCTTCTAGCAGTTCTGTATACGGGAATAATTTGAAATTACCAAAAATTGAAAAAAATATAGGTGATGCACTTTCACCCTACGCTTATACAAAACAAATCAATGAGACTTATGCAAAAATATTTTCTAGAACATATGGACTTAAATGTGTTGGACTTAGATATTTCAATGTTTTTGGAAAAAATCAAAATCCTAATGGAGTTTATGCAGCTGTGATACCTAGGTGGATATTAAACATGATAAACAATCAAAGAATTGAAATATTTGGTGATGGAAAGACAACAAGAGACTTTTGTTTCATTGATAATGTTGTCCAAGCTAATATAAGTGCAGCTATAAGATCAAAAACATTAAACGAAGTTTATAATGTAGCAAATGGTAATCAAATTTCTTTAAATGAACTTTTCAATGAAATTAAAAAAAATTTAAAAAAAAATGGAATAATATACGCAAAGAAGCCTAAATATCTTTCTTTTAGAAGTGGAGATATAAGATTTTCGTTAGCTAGTATAAATAAAATTAGAAGAAAACTTAAATATAAGCCTGTGCATAATTTTAGGAGTGGAATTCAAAAATTAATTCCTTTGTATATAGAACAAAAAAATTTTTATAAAATTAAAAATGATTAAGCAGATTTTACAAATTTTCAATCTGTTGGAAAAAAAACAACAGAAAAAAATTATTTATCTTCAAATATTAATTTTATTAACTGCATGTATGGAAGTAGTAAGCTTATTCGCTGTAGCCCCATTTATTTCAATTTTATCTAATTTCGATTTAGTTTATGAGGATGGTTATATTTCTTACATATACAATTATTTCGATTTTCAAAGTCCTAAAAACTTCTTATTTATTTTTGGATTATTTTTTTTATCTATTTTGTTAATTTCAAATATAATTCATATGTTTACTATATGGAAAGTTTCTACAAATAGTATAAAAATGGGAACAACTCTTGGAAATAGATTGTTTTCATTTTATTTGAACCAAGAATGGTTATTTCATGTAAAGAGTAATAGCGCTCAACTTATTAACAAAATTGCTCAAGAAAGTGACAGAATAACATTAGGGATTATTCAACCAGCAATGTTGATTAATGCTAAAGTTGTGGTTTCATTTTTTCTTATAGTAGCGATGATAATATATAATCCACTAGTAGCACTGATAGTTGGTATCATTTTAGGAATAAGCTATTTGTTAATTTTTTCATATGTCAAAAATACTGTTTTGAAAAATGGAAAAATAGTTTCTCAAACACAAGAGTCTAGATATAAACTTATGAGTGAGGGATTTGGGGGTGTTAAAGAAGTTTTAATTTCCGGTAGGCAAAGTTTTTTTTCCAATAATTTTGAAAACAGTAGTAATCACTGGGCAGATGCTGTAGGCAAAAATCAAGCAATAGGTCAATTACCAAGATATATTGTTGAATTAATTGCATTTTCTATAATAGTTAGCTTTGTTGTTTACCTAACATCAAAAGGAAATGAAAATAATTTTAATACAATATTTCCAGTGCTATCTATTTACGCTTTAGGAGGTATAAAATTGTTACCAGCTTTTCAGGCAATATTTAGTTATTTAACAGCTATTAAAGCCAATATTCATGCTTATGAAAATATTAAAGAAAATTTAATAGAAGCAAAAAAACAAGATGTCGAACACCCAATTATAAATAGTTTTACAAAAGAAAAAGAGATTAAATTTAATAATGAATTAAAATTTAAAAATGTAAACTTTAAGTACTTAAATGATAAACAAAAAAACAATTTTAATTTAATAGATTTGAATTTCATAATTAAAAAAAAACGAACTATTGGATTTGTTGGAAGATCTGGATCAGGAAAATCTACAATCATTGATTTAATTGCTGGATTAATTTTACCAGATAGTGGTGAAATTTTAATAGATGACCAAAAGATAGAGGAAAGTAATAAAATTTTCTGGCAAAAAAATATTAGTTTAGTATCTCAAACGATTTACTTAGCTGATACCAGTATTAGAGAAAATATAGCATTTGGAATTCCTTTGAGTGAAATTGATAATGAAAAAATTAGATCTACCATCGAAATGTCCCAACTAACAGATTTTATAAGTCAACTTCCTAATGGTGTTGACACTGTTATTGGTGAAAGAGGAGTTCAACTTTCTGGAGGACAAAGACAAAGAATTGGCATCGCTAGGTCATTATATTCAGACTCAAAATTAATAATTTTTGATGAAGCTACAAGTTCACTTGATGGATTAACTGAGGACGCAGTAATAAAATCAATTAACAACATTCAAAATATTAAAACAGTCGTGATTGTAGCACATAGACTAGCCAGCGTTAAGAATTGTCATGTAATATATTTTATCGACAAAGGCAAAATAGTAGACTCAGGTACATTTGATGAGTTAATAAATAAAAACGAATTGTTTAGAAAAATGGCAAAAACAAACATAAATTGAAATGAGATTAGTTGTAACAGGAGGAGCAGGATTTATAGGTTCAAACTTAGTAAAATTTTTATTACAAAAAAAGATAAATATTTTGAACTTTGATGCTTTAAAATACTCATCAAATATCAAGTCATTAAATATTGAAAAACAAAATAAATATTATCAATTTATTAAGGGGAACATATGTGATGAAAAAAAATTTCTTCAACTACTTAGAAAGTTTAAACCAAATGGAGTTATTAATTTAGCTGCCGAGTCCCATGTAGATAGATCTATTGATAATCCTGCACCCTTTTTAAAAACAAACATTTTTGGAACATATTCACTTTTAAAAGCATCAAATACTTATTTGAGTAATTTGGACAAAAAAGAAAAAAAATTTTTTAAATTTATTCATGTATCAACGGATGAAGTTTATGGAGACTTGCCATTAAATAGTAAGCCAGCAAATGAATTAAGTTCCTTTAATCCTAGTTCACCATACGCTGCAAGTAAAGCAAGTTCAGATCATTTAGTTAAAGCTTGGGCCCGAACATACAACCTTCCTGTAATCATAACAAATTGTTCAAATAATTATGGACCTTACCAACACCCAGAAAAATTTATTCCTCATACAATTATATCGATTTTAAAAAATAAAAAAATTCCAATTTATGGAAATGGAAAACAAATTAGGGACTGGATACACGTAAGAGATCATTCTGATGCAATTTTTAAAATTTTTAAAAAAGGAAAAATTGGGGAAACATATAATATTGGAGCCTCAAATCAAAAAAGAAATTTAGAAATTGCCAAAATTATATTTAGTGTACTAAAAACATTTAATAAAAAAAAAAATAATAAAAACTTTTTTCATAATGTTAATTTTGTTAAGGATAGACCAGGTCACGATAAAAGATATGCAATCGATGGTAATAAAATTAAAAAATTGGGGTGGATACCCAAAGTGAATTTTGAGCAAGGTATTGAAGAAACTGTGAAATGGTATTTAGAAAATAAAAATTGGTGGAGCAAAATTCTAAAAAATAAGTATAAGTTGGAGCGAATAGGAAAAATAAAATAATGAAAGGTATTATTTTAGCCGGAGGAAGGGGGACTCGTTTGGAACCTTTGACATCAGTATTTAATAAGCACTTGCTGCCGATTTATGACAAGCCAATGATTTATTATCCCTTGTCTGTTTTGATGTTGGCGGGCATAAGAGACATCCTAATAATAACTAACGAAAATGATACTAAATTTTATGATCATTTATTAGGAAATGGAGATGACTTTGGTATTAACATAAATTATGAGGTTCAAAAAAAAGCAGATGGTATTGCTCAATCTTTTTTAATAGGTAAAAAATTCATTGGTAATGAAAATGTTTGTCTTATTCTAGGAGATAATATTTTTTTTGGATATAAGTTTAGTGACTTGCTTAATAGTGCTGTAAAATTGCAAAAAGGTGGAATTATTTTTACTAATTTTGTTAAAAATCCAAAAGATTTTGCGATTGGTGAATTCGACAAAGATGGAAAACTAATATCTCTTGAAGAGAAGCCTAAAATTCCTAAAAGTAATCATGCAATTACAGGATTGTACTTTTATGATAATGATGTCATTAATATTGCACAAAATTTGAAACCATCACCTAGAGGTGAGCTTGAAATTACAGATATTAACAAGGCTTATTTAAATAAAAATTTATTAAAAGCTTTTGATTTAGGAAGAGGCTTTGCGTGGCTAGATACTGGTACACATGCCTCTCTTTTAGATGCAGGAGATTTTGTTAGAACGATTGAGGATAGACAGGGCCTAAAAATTGCATGTTTAGAAGAAATTGCCTTTAATTTTGGTTGGATAGATGAAAATATTTTAATAAAACGGATTGAAAAAATGAAGAATAGTCCTTATAGCCTATATCTAAAATTGTTGTTAAACAAGTAGCGTATTATGAAAAAAGTATTGTTAACAGGAGGTGCTGGTTTTATTGCTCATCATGTAATTCGGCATTTTTTAAAAAACACAGATTGGGAAATTGTATCACTTGATAGGTTAGATTACTCAGGTAATTTAAACCGGATAGCCGATATGATGAATGAATTTGATTTTAAAGATCAGAAAAGAGTAAGGATAGTTTATCACGATTTAAGAGCTGAGGTAAATCAAATGCTTTCAGCAGATCTTGGTCAGTTTGATTACATACTTCATTTAGCTGCCTCTTCTCACGTAGATAGATCTATAGATAACCCAATGGAATTTGTACAAGATAATGTAGTAGCAACATGTAATATTCTAAATTTCGCAAGATTTCAAAAAAATTTAGAAAGATTTATTTATTTTAGCACTGATGAGGTTTTTGGACCTGCTCCTTTAGGTGTAAATTATAAAGAAAGAGACAGATATAATTCAACAAATCCTTACAGCGCAACTAAAGCAGGAGGTGAGGAATTAGCAGTAGCATTTGAAAATTCATATCACATGCCAATTTACATAACCCATACGATGAATGTTTTTGGTGAAAGACAACATCCAGAAAAATATATACCAATGACGATACGTAATGTAAGAGATGATAAATTAGTGACAATACACAGCGATGAAACACGGACTACTCCTGGTAGTAGACATTATATTCACGCGAGTGATGTTGCAGACGGATGTTTATTTTTATTGAATAATCCTAACAAAGTTCAAGAACTGCCTAATGATTTTGGAGGTGCAAAATGTCCAAAGTTTAATTTAGTTGGTCCAGTGGAGTGGAACAATCTCGAGTTAGCTCAAAAAATAGCAAGGGCTCAAAATAAAGAATTAAAATATAGATTAGTTGACTTTCATAGCAGTAGACCTGGACATGATCTCAGGTATGCATTGGATGGAGATTTAATGCAGAATATTGGTTGGAAACCAAAGGTTTCTCCAGATGAAAGAATTAACCAAGTTGTCAGTTGGACGTTAGATAATGTCAGATGGTTAAATCTTTAATATCAAAATTTAATATACAAAAGCTAAAAAAAAAATACAAAAATGCTGAACCCTTTGATCATGTAATTTTAGATAATTTTTGGAATAAAAAAACGCTAAATTTTTTAGAAAAAGAAATTAAAAATTTTAATAAAGATAAAAAAATTGGGGTTACAATTTATGATAATGAAATTGAAAAAAAAATAACTTGTAATGATTATGACAAATTTCCGTCTAATGTTTATCAAGCCTTTACGTTTTTAAATTCCTTAACCTTTTTAAATTTTGTTAAAAAAATAACTGGAATAAAAAATCTTATAGTTGATATTGGGCTCCATGGAGGTGGGATACATATTCATCCCAATAAAGGTAAATTAAATATTCACAAAGATTATTCAATTCATCCAAAATTAAAAAAAGAAAGAAGATTAAACCTAATTGTTTATATGACAAAGAATTGGAAGGAAAGCTGGGGAGGCGATTTAGAGTTGTGGTCGCACAACAAATTTCAAAATAAGCCTTTAAATCTTATAAAAAAAATTAAAAATAAATTTAATAGAGCTATATTATTTGATACTTCACAGAATAGTTGGCATGGTTTACCTACACCTGTGAGACTACCCAAGGGAGTTAAAAGACAGAGTATGGCAGTATATTATTTATCAGAACCAAGAAATAAAGCTGATAATAGACAAAGAGCTTTGTTTGCACCAACAAAAAAACAGGAAAAAAATAAGAGAATTTTAAATTTAATAACTAAAAGATCAAATTTAAAATCATCAACAAAAGTTTATCGTACTAAGTAGTAATAATGAAAGTTGCGAAGGTAATTGCCACATGTTTCTTACCTAAAGTTCACATAGACAGCACGTATCTCGTAGGAGATCCTTTAGGTTATTTTGGACATAGTCAAAAATCAGATACACCACAAGAAGTAATTGATTTAATTAAATTTAATATAAAAGAAGAA
>MDTB01166983.1_pt1 | contig 11319 bp, 10 predicted proteins | sample 811161 | NCBI WGS metagenome assembly MDTB01 (sample SAMN05326650, study PRJNA326480) | marine metagenome | isolation source: seawater | place: Mediterranean Sea | collected 2009
AAATTTGATAAAGAAATCAATATTAATGGAAAAGAAATTGAACCACTTGTTACTTGGGGCACCTCTCCTCAAGACGTATCACCTGTAACTGGAGTCGTGCCAGATCCAAATAAAGAAAGTAACGAGGATAGAAAAATGGCAATGAAAAGATCTCTAGAATACATGGGGTTAAAAGCAAATACAAAAATATCTGATATAAAAATAGATAAGATATTTATCGGTAGCTGTACAAATGGAAGAATAGAGGATTTAAGATTAGCTGCAGATCTTTTAAAAGGAAAAAAAATTGCAAATAGTGTAAGCGCTATGGTAGTGCCTGGCTCTGGACTAGTAAAAGCTCAAGCAGAGGAAGAGGGTTTACATAAAATATTTATCGAGGCTGGATTTGAATGGAGAGAACCTGGTTGTTCTATGTGTTTAGGAATGAATCCAGACCAATTGAAACCTAAAGAAAGATGTGCATCTACTTCAAATAGAAATTTTGAAGGAAGACAAGGTAGAGGCGGAAGAACCCATTTAGTTAGTCCTGGGATGGCTATTGCCGCAGCAATTAAAGGTCATCTTTCAGATGTTAGGGAGATTGATTAATGGAAAAATTTTTTAAATTAAAAAGCATACCTGCTTATCTATCATTACAAAATATTGATACAGATATGATAATTCCAAAACAATTCTTAAAGACAATTAAAAGAACAGGTTTAGGAAAAAGTTTGTTTTATGAAATGCGCTATGATGAAAACGGGAAAATTATAGAAGATTTTATATTAAATAAAGAGCCATATAATAGATCTAAGATATTGTTAGCAGGTAAAAATTTTGGCTGCGGTTCCTCAAGAGAACATGCGCCCTGGGCACTATCTGATTTTGGAATTAAAAGTATTATTAGTTCCAGTTTTGCAGATATATTTTATAATAATTGTTTTAAAAATGGCATCTTACCCATAAAAGTTAGCGAAGAAAAAGTTTTAGAATTATCAGACTATTCAAAAAGAAAAGAGGAAATAGAAATAACTTTAGAAAAACAAGAAATATATTTTGGAAATAAAATGATTAAATTTGAGATTGATGAGTTTAAAAAAAAATGTTTGATAGAAGGTTTAGATGATATCGATTTATCAATGAAAAAAATAGAACAAATTGATAATTATGAAAAAACGATTAACACAAACAAACCTTGGATTTTAAGAAATGGTTAAAACTAAAAGTAGAAAAATTTTATTACTACCAGGTGATGGTATTGGACCTGAAGTTGTTAGAGAAGTAAAAAAAATATTAGAATGGTTGAATAAGAATAAGTCTTTGGATTTTAGTTTTGAGGAGGAATTAATAGGTGGAGCGTCTATTGATGCCAATAAAATTCCAATAACTGATGAAGTTTTTTATAAGTCTTTGGAGTCCGATGCGGTAATTTTGGGAGCTTGTGGAGGTCCAAAGTGGGATAATTTAGAGTTTTCTAAAAAACCAGAGAGAGCACTTTTAAAACTTAGAAAAGAATTAAAGTTATTTGCGAATCTTAGACCTGCAATTTGTTTTAGACAGTTGGTGGACTCCTCTAGTTTAAAACCTGAAATAGTCTCTGGTTTAGACATTATGATTGTAAGGGAGTTAACAGGAGGAATATATTTTGGTGAACCAAGAGGAATTGAGCCTATAGAAAACAATCAAAGAAGAGGAATAAATACTCACTCTTATACGACAGGTGAAATACAAAGAATTGCTAGAGTTGCTTTTGATTTAGCAAAAAAAAGAAAAAATAAAGTAACTTCTTGTGAAAAATCTAATGTTATGGAAGCAGGAGTTTTATGGAGAGAAGAGGTCCAAGTGTTAAGAGATAAAGAATATAAAAAGGTAGAACTTAACCATATGTTGGCAGATAATTGTGCTATGCAACTTTTGAGAAATCCTAAGCAATTTGATGTCATACTCGCAGATAATTTATTTGGAGACATGTTGTCAGATGAAGCAGCTATGTTAACAGGATCTTTAGGCTTGTTACCTTCTGCGTCTTTAGGATCAAAAGATAAAAATGGAAAGATTAGGTCTCTTTATGAACCTGTTCATGGTTCAGCCCCAGACATTACTGGAAAAAATGTTGCTAATCCCATTGCAACGATACTAAGCTTATCTATGGCTTTAAGATATTCTCTGGATCTTGATAAAGAAGCTGATTTATTGGATGAAGCTGTTCAAAAAGTATTAGATGATGGTTTGAGAACACAAGATATCATGTCAGATGGTAAAAAAAAAGTTACCACAACTGATATGGGTGATGCAATTATCTCAAAATTGAAATAAAATAATTTAGAAAATGAATCTTGCAATAATCGGGGCCACAGGCAACGTAGGTAGAAAAACAATAGAGGTACTAGAAAAATCAAAATTAGAAATTGATAATCTTTTTCTAGTTGCATCAAAAAAAAGTGCTGGACAAAAATTAGTTTTTAAAAAAAAAGCAATATCTATCGAACAATTAGAGACTTATGATTTTTCAAAAGCAGAAATTACCATTTTTGCAGCGGGAAGTGAAATCGCAAAAAATTGGGCAACTCAAGCCTCAAAAAAAACTATTGTTATAGACAATTCTAAACATTTTAGAATGAACGAGGATGTTCCTTTAGTAGTAGCCGAGGTTAATCCCGATGATTTAAAAAAACATAAAAATATTATAGCTAATCCTAATTGTTCGACTATACAATTAATGCTTCCTTTAAAACCTCTTCATGATAAATACAGAATAAAAAGAGTAATAGTCTCTACTTATCAAGCTGTTTCAGGAGCAGGCAAAGCTTCAGAGAATGAGTTATTTTCACAAACCAAAGATTATTTAGATGGAAAAAAAATTAAGTCAGAAAATTTTACAAAACAAATAGCTTTTAATTTGATTCCCCATATAGATTCTTTCGTTGATGATGGCTATACAAAAGAAGAGTGGAAAATGGAGAATGAAACAAAAAAGATTTTAGATAAAAGAATAGGTTTAACAGCAACTTGTGTAAGAGTTCCGGTGAAAACTTCTCATTCAGAGTCAGTTAATATTGAATTTGAAAATGATTATGATTTAGATCAGGTGAGAGAAATTTTAGAAAATGCTCCTGGGTGTAAAGTTGTTGATGAAAATAAAGATGGAGGATATATTACACCTTTAGAGGCTGAAGGAGATTATTTAACTTTTATTTCCAGAATAAGAAAAGATCGCTCTAATAAAAGAGCATTAAATATGTGGGTAGTATCTGATAATCTATTAAAAGGGGCGGCTTTAAACACTGTTCAGATAGCCGAGTGTTTAATGAAGAAAAAATAATAAGTTTGATTTATATATAAGTTATGCATAACAATAATAATCCTTTAAGCCCACACTTACAAATCTATAGATGGCAAATTTCATCTCTTCTTTCTATTACTCATAGAATAGTTGGAATTATTAATATTCTTGCCATTACATTAATTTGTTTTTGGTCTTTATCATTGCTCTTAGGCGAAAATAGTTATGAAACAACAAAAATATTTTTAGAATCTTTTTTTGGAAAATTTATTGCAATCAGCCTTTGTTGGACTTTTAGTTTTCATATTCTTAATGAAATTAGACATTTAATATGGGATCTAGGTTATGGTTTTGACCTTAAGATTTCTAAGATCACAGGTATTTTAGCTTTATTTGGTTCTTTTATTTTTACAATCTTATTTTATTTAATTGGAAAAAATATTTTTTAATATGCATAGATCTACAAAAAAATGGTTATTTACTAAATTAAGTTCTCTCACCCTAATTCCCTTTATGGTTTGGTTTATTCTAAGTTTTGTCTCAATTTATGAGAAAAGCTACTTTGAGATAACTCTTTTTTTTACTCAGCAGTCTACAATAATTTTGTTCTCTATTTTTATCATAATAGCTTTCTTTTTTTCGGCATTAACAATTAGTGAGATTTTTGAAGACTATATTAAAGATGTAAAAATCAAAAATGTCGCAAACAAACTACTAAATATATTTGCTATAATAATCCCTTTAATAACTATTTTAGGAATATTAAATTTATCATAATGAGTGCATATAAAATTATAGATCATGAATACGACGTAGTCGTTCTTGGAGCTGGGGGTTCTGGATTGAGAGCTGCAGTTGGTTTATCAGAAGCTGGTTTAAAAACTGCTTGTATCTCAAAAGTATTTCCAACAAGAAGCCATACCTCTGCTGCTCAAGGAGGAATTTCTGCTGCTCTAGGGAATATGGGAGAAGATGATTGGCGATGGCATATGTATGATACTGTTAAAGGTTCAGATTGGCTAGGCGATCAAGATGCTATTGAATATCTTTGTAAAGAAGCACCTAGAGCTGTAGTAGAACTTGAAAGATACGGAGTTCCGTTTAGCAGAACAGATGAAGGAAAAATTTATCAGAGACCTTTTGGTGGTATGACAAAAAATTATGGCAATGGGACAGCCCAAAGAACTTGTGCAGCCGCAGATAGAACTGGGCATGCGATTTTACACACTTTATATGGTCAAGCTTTAAAACATAACACCGAATTTTTTATAGAATATTTTGCATTAGATTTAATTATGAAAAATGGAGAATGCAAAGGAGTCCTAGCTTGGAATTTGACGGACGGAACCATTCATAGATTTAGATCACACATAACTATCATTGCAACTGGCGGATATGGAAAAGTTTATTACTCGGCAACTTCTGCTCATACGTGTACAGGTGATGGTAATGCCATGGTTTTGAGAGCAGGCTTACCTCTTCAAGATATGGAATTTGTACAATTCCATCCAACTGGCATCTATGGAGTTGGATGTTTAATCACAGAAGGTGCAAGAGGCGAAGGTGGATTTCTTGTAAATGGAAAAGGCGAAAGATTTATGGAGAGATATGCTCCTAATGCAAAAGATTTAGCATCAAGGGATGTAGTGAGTCGATCTATGGAGATGGAAATTAATGAAGGTCGAGGTGTTGGAAAAAATAAGGATCATATTAGTTTACATTTAGACCATTTAGACAAAGAAGTTTTAGAAGAAAGATTACCAGGAATAACTGAAGCAGCAAAAACATTTGCGAATGTAAATGTAAATAAAGAACCTATCCCAGTTGTTCCAACAGTTCATTATAATATGGGAGGAATACCAACTAATTATAAAGCAGAAGTTCTAACACTAAATGGATCTGAAAAAACTGTTCCAGGTCTGATGGCTATAGGAGAGGCAGCTTGTGTTTCTGTTCATGGAGCTAATAGATTAGGCTCAAATTCTTTAATTGATCTTGTAGTTTTTGGGAGAGCAGCGGCTAAGAGAGCAGCAGAACTTGTAAAACCTGGAAAACCCCATGAAGAGGTTTCTAATTCAGAGACAGAAAAATGTCTTGATAGATTTGACAAAATTAGAAATTCAAGCGGAACTACTATGACATCAGAACTAAGACTCATGATGCAAAAAACGATGCAATCTAAGTGTGCAGTATTCAGATCAGAAAAAACATTAAAAGAGGGTGTTGATCAAATAAGAAAACCCTATGAGGGCATGAGTGATATTTCTGTTAAAGATAAGTCTTTATTATTTAATACTGATTTAGTTGAAACTTTAGAATTTGATAATTTAATACGTCAAGCATTAACAACAATGGACTCTGCCTATAGCAGAAAGGAAAGTAGAGGAGCTCATGCTAGGGAAGATTTTAGCAAGAGAGATGATAAAAATTTTATGAAACATACTTTAGCTTGGCAGAAAGGAAGCAAAGTAGAGATCAAATATAGAGATGTTCACTCAAGAACGCTAACGAATGAAGTTCAGTATTTTCCTCCAAAGGAGAGAGTATATTAAGCAATGGTTCAATTTAACCTACCTCAAAATTCTAAAATTGAAATAGGGAAGTATTACAAAGATATAACCAATTCAAAAAATTTAAGAAAAGTAAATATATATAGATGGGATCCATCCACCGGACAGAATCCAAGAGTAGATACTTTTGAAGTTGATATGAACAACTGTGGTCCTAAGGTTTTAGATATATTATTTAAAATTAAAAATGAAATTGATCCATCATTAACATTTAGAAGATCTTGTGCTCATGGAGTTTGCGGTTCATGTGCAATGAATATTGATGGAGTGAATGGACTAGCTTGTATAAAATCTCATACTGATATCGATGGGGATTTAAATGTTTATCCTCTTCCTCATTTAAAAGTTGTTAAGGATTTAATTGGAGATTTAACGACACTTTATAAACAATATGAGTCTATAAAACCATGGCTTGAAACAGAACAAACTGGTGAAGAAAAAACTGAGTTGAAGCAGACACAAAAAGATAGAGAAAAGTTAGATGGATATTATGAGTGTATACTTTGCGCTTGCTGCTCCACAGCTTGTCCAAGTTATTGGTGGAATGGTGACAAGTATTTGGGACCTGCCGTGCTTTTACAAGCATATCGTTGGATTAATGACAGCAGAGATGGAGATAGAAAAGAAAGATTAAAAAAAGTTGCTGACGAACTAAAACTTTATAGATGCCATACTATTATGAATTGCACTAATTCTTGCCCAAAAGGACTTAATCCGGCTAAAGCTATTGGAGCAATAAAAAAAATGCTTGCAACAAGCTGAAAGCTTATTTAATCAATAATTACAATGAGATTAATAGAACACTTTATTGACGGAAAAAACTATTCAGGGGACTCCAAGAGAAAAAGTCCGGTTTTTGATCCAGCAATTGGTGAACAAAGCGCAGAAGTTAAGCTAGCAACAACAGAAGATGTAAATAAAGCAGTAGAGAATGCAAAAAATACATTTGAAAAATGGTCAAATACACCTCCTCTTCAAAGAGCAAGAATAATGTTTAAGTTTAAAGAGCTTATTGAAAAAAATTCAGATGAACTTACTAAGATTATCGTGTCCGAACATGGAAAAGTATACGAAGATGCTAAGGGATCTTTAATTAGAGGTCTAGAAATAGTCGAGTATGCTTGCGGTATACCTCAGATGTTAAAAGGAGAATTTACAGAAAATGTTGGAACAAATGTTGATAGTTGGTCTATAAGACAACCTTTAGGAGTTTGTGCTGGTATTACCCCATTCAACTTTCCTGCAATGGTACCTATGTGGATGTTTCCTATGGCAATAGCATGTGGAAACACATTTGTTCTTAAACCATCAGAAAAAGATCCCTCTTGTTCAATGAGACTTGCAGAACTCTTAAAAGAAGCAGGATTACCCGACGGAGTTTTTAATATCGTTAATGGAGATAAAGAAGCAGTCGATGCACTAATAAATAATAAAGATGTTATGGCAATGAGTTTTGTAGGATCAACACCAATAGCGAAATATATTTACGAAAATTGTGCAAAAAATGAGAAAAGAGTTCAAGCATTAGGAGGGGCTAAAAATCATTGTGTAGTCATGCCAGATTGTGACTTAGATCAAGCAGTAAATGGCTTAATGGGAGCAGCTTATGGATCAGCGGGAGAGAGATGTATGGCCCAGTCTGTTGCAGTGGCAGTCGGGGGAATAGGAGATAAGCTAGTTGATAGTTTAGCAAAAAAAGTTGAAGCATTAAAAGTTGGTCCAGGAATGGATAAAAAATCAGAAATGGGACCCCTTGTTACAAAAGAGCATTTAGAAAAAGTAAAAGACTATGTTGATATAGGAGAAAAAGAAGGAGCGAAATTAATTGTAGACGGAAGAAATCTTAAACTTCAAGGTTATGAAAAAGGTTACTATATTGGTGGATGTTTATTTGACCATGTTAGTAAAAATATGAGAATTTACAAAGAGGAGATTTTTGGTCCAGTCCTATCCGTTGTAAGAGCAAAAAATTTTAATGAAGCTTTGCAGTTGGTCAATGATCATGAATTTGGTAATGGAGTAAGCATATTTACTAGAGACGGAGACTCAGGCAGAACTTTTTCAAATAAAGCTAAAATAGGTATGGTTGGTATAAATATTCCAATACCAGTTCCGATGGCTTTTCACAGTTTCGGTGGGTGGAAAAGATCCTTGTTTGGTGATCAGCATATGCATGGCCCTGAAGGAGTAAGATTTTACACTAAATTAAAAACTATAACTTCAAGATGGCCTTCTGGATTAAGGTCAGACCCAGAATTTGTAATGCCAACTATGAAATAAAGAAAGGAAAAAAAATTGAGAAAAAAAATTACCTTGATAGGAGCTGGACAAATAGGTGGAACGCTAGCACATTTAATTGCACTAAAAGAATTAGGTGATGTAGTTCTGTTTGATGTTGTGAGTGGAATTGCAAAAGGAAAAGCTTTAGATATTGCTCAATCATCCCCAGTTAACGGATTTAATATAGATCTATCTGGAACTGATAAATATGAAGATACTAAAAACTCAGACGTAATAATTATTACAGCAGGAGTACCCAGAAAACCTGGTATGACAAGAGATGATTTGCTGGGAATAAATTTAAAAATAATAAAAAAAGTTGCTGAAGGAATTAAAAATACATCACCAAATGCATTTGTTATATGCATTACCAATCCATTAGATGTTATTGTAATGGCTTTACAAAAATACTCTGGATTACCTAAAAATAAAGTAGTTGGAATGGCAGGGATTTTAGACTCTTCAAGATTCATATATTTTCTTTCCCAAGAATTAAATATTTCTACAAAGAAAATTAGATCTTTTGTCTTAGGTGGCCATGGAGATAGCATGGTAGCTATGTTAAATCATACATTTGTTGAAGATAAAAGATTAATGGAATTTGTTAAAGAGGGTAAAGTAACAAAAGAAAGATTGGAAAAAATAGTAGATAGAACTAAAAAAGGTGGGGCTGAAATAGTAAAATATTTGGAAAAAGGATCGGCTTTTTATGCTCCCGCCGCTTCAGGCGTTGAAATGGCTGAAAGTTACTTAAAAGATCTGAAAAAAGAATTACCTTGTGCTGTATATATAGATGGCCAATATGGAGTTAAAGATATCTACGCAGGGGTCCCGGTTATAATAGGTCAAAAAGGGGTTGAAAAAATTATTGAGCTAGATCTTAACGAAGAAGAAAAGACTAACTTTGATAAATCTATAAAAGCAGTTCAAGAATTGTTTGATGCAGCAAAAAAAATTGACTCACAATTATAGGAATATACTGCCTGTTATTTTACTCGGCATTTTTTCCTTTTCAGTAAATTATCATTATGGGTTCATTGGAATTATGCCAATGGACAATACAGTTTTATACAATGGAGGTTACAGAGTACTGAAGGGATATGTTCCTTTCACTGACTATTGGTTGGTTACAGGACCATTATTAGACTATCTAAATGCTTTTTTTTTCAAAATTCTAGGAGTAACTTGGAAAACTTTTATTATACACTCATCTTTTTTTAATTTATTAATCTCGATAGTTAGTTATTATCTTTTTATTAAAATCGGCCAGTCAAAAAAATTTTCGATTTTTTATTCAGCATTAATATCTATATTATTTTATCCTGTTGTTGGAACACCATTTGTTGACCATCACTCAACTTTTTTTTTAATAATGGTATTTTATGCTTTTATATTAGGAGTTAAAAAAAAAAATTACTTTTATTTTAAGGTTATACCAATAACTTTTTGTTTTTCTTTTTTATCTAAGCAAACACCAGCGGCATATGGTTTAATAATAATTTTACCTCTGATATTATTATTATGTTTGTCAAATAAGAATAACTTACGTGAAATTCTTCTATCTTTTATCATCGGATCAGTTGGAGCAATAGTATTTTTAATTTTATTTTTTTTCTTAACAAATATTAGTATAGAAAATTTTATTAACCAATATATTTTATATGCAGGATCGATCGGTGATTATCGAATTTCTAATTATAAGTTTAACTTTTTAGATTTAATTTTCAATTTTAAATTTATTAATATACTTATTTTAATTTTAGCTATTATTTCAATTAAATTAATTTTAAAAGAACACAGATTAACAAAAGATATATTGATAATATTGACTTTTATAGCTTTATCTTTGGTTTTAATTTTTCATCAATTTTACACTTTAAATCAAAATTATATTTTTTTTATAATTCCTATTTTAAGTTGTGTAATTCATGTATTCTATAAAAAAGTTTTTAAGAAAAATTATTTATTAATTTTTGTTTTTTTGTTATGTATATTTTCAGTGTCAAAATATCATTTAAGATTTAATGATCATAGAGCATTTAATGAGTTAGCAGGAGTAGATTTAAGTAAGGCTGTGGACGCTGAAACATTAAGTAAAGATTTAAAAGGTTTAAAATGGATAACTCATAAGAACCCAAATAATCCTCAGGGTGAGATATCAAATTTAAAAGAAATAATTGAAATTTTATCAAAAGAGAAATCAAAAAAAATTTTAATTACTGAGTATCAAATTTTAGCTCCTATTTTAAAAATCTATGATTATTCACCTAATCAATGGCATCATCCATCAGTTAGCTTTCCATTGCGTGAAAGTCAGTATTTTAAAATTTATAAAGATTATTTTATAAAAAACATAAAGAAAAATGATATTGCCTTTATTTTTGAAACAAAGAAAGATGAAAATACCATCACAGGGCATATACTAAGCGAAAATTGTTTTGAGAAGAAAAGATTAAGTAAACTGCTATTGAGTTTAAAACTTAATAAAAACTGCGAAGATTTTAGATGATATTGATAAGAAAAGTTGCAATTATTTTTTTTGATATTTTAGACTATTTTGTACATCAAAAAAGAATTGTAAAATATTTTAAAAGCTCCTTAACTAATATCGATACTTTCATCGATATTGGATGCCACAAAGGGACTTACACCGATCTAATTTTAAAAAATTTTGAAGTAAAAAAAGTCATCATGGTTGAGCCACAAAAAAATATATTCAAATACATAAAAAAGAAATATATAAAAAAAAAACAAATATCTGTTTACAATTATGCGATTTCAAACACAGAAAATAATAAAACTATTTTTATCAACAAGCATGACTTAACTTCATCACTTACAAAAATAGACAAAAAAAATAGTTACCTCAATTTGAAAGCCAAACTTTTTGGTGGTTCAATTGATGAAATGATAACAAAAAAATATCAGGTTAAATGTAAAAAATTAATTAGTATAGTAAATAAAAAAAAGATAAAAAAAGTAGATTTGCTAAAAATAGATACTGAAGGTCATGAACTTCAAGTGCTTAAGAGTTCAGGAATTTTTTTGAAAAAAAATGTAAAACACCTTTTAATAGAGTTTCATAATAGTAAAATTTTTCTTAATTACAGCTCATTACATATACATAATTATTTGAAAAAAAATAATTTCAAACTACAGAAAAAAATTAAATTTCCTTTTACTACCTGGGAAGATCGAATTTATCTT
>MDTB01220008.1_pt1 | contig 11318 bp, 3 predicted proteins | sample 811161 | NCBI WGS metagenome assembly MDTB01 (sample SAMN05326650, study PRJNA326480) | marine metagenome | isolation source: seawater | place: Mediterranean Sea | collected 2009
ACAGCTAATTATAGTTTTTCTCAACCAACTTTAACATTTACTGGTAGAGCTGGTAATGAAGCTGTATTAGCTGATGGTACTGGTGGTACTACAACTAACGCCCCAGTTAACGGAGCTACATTAGTTGTTAGAGAAAGATCAAGCGCTGAAAGACATGGAAACTATCAATATGTTAGTATGAATAATATTATTGATAATTTTATATTTTCATACATAGGTCAAGATAGAATAATTCCAAGAGCAAAAAGAAGTGATGTTGCTTTTCATGCACAACGTGCTTTAGCTGAATTAAGTTATGATACTTTAAGAGTAGAAAAATCACAAGAAATTGAAGTACCCGATTCATTAACAATGATACTACCACATGATTATGTTAATTACGTTAAGTTATCGTGGTTAGAAACAACAACTGGTATTGAGCGTATTTTATATCCAGTTAGAGTTACAGGTAATCCAAAAGCGTTATTACAAGATTCAGATTATAATTACTTATTTGATGACACAAGTGGCGAGTTATTAGAGGGAGATCCTTCTGAAACTTGGAAAGGATTTAAATCAGATACAACCTCAGAAGCTACAGATGCTAAAGATACAATAAAAGATTTAGAAGCACATAATATTGGTGGTCGATATGGTATTGATCCACAATATGCGCAAGCAAATGGAACTTTCTTTATTGATAATGTTAGGGGAAAAATACATTTTAGTTCTAATTTAAATAATAAAATAATAGTATTAAGATACATAAGTGATACGTTAGGTACTGATGGGGAAATGCAAGTACATAAATTTGCAGAAGAAGCTTTATATAAATGGATTATATATGGTTTGGTATCTACACGATCTAACGTTCCAGAGTATATTGTTAATAGATATAGAAAAGAAAGATTTGCAGCAACAAGAAAAGCTAAATTAAGATTATCAAATCTTAAAACTGAAGAACTTGCACAGGTTATGCGTGGTAAATCTAAGTGGATTAAATAAAGTTTAAAAATATGCCAGAAATAAAAAATAACTTTACATCAGGTCGAATGAACAAAGATCTTGATGAAAGATTACTTCCTAAAGGTGAATATAGAGATGCGTTAAACATTGATATAGCCACGTCTGAAACAGGTAACGTAGGTACTGCTCAAAATGTTTTGGGTACAGAAAGAGTATCTACATTAGGCATCACGGGTCAGAAATGCATTGGATCAATTGCAGATACTAAAAATGATAAAATTTATTGGTTTGTTGCTGGCACAGCGGTTGACGCTATTGTAGAGTATAATACTATTACAAAACAAATTAAACCAGTTTTAGTTGATGTAAAATCTACATCAGGTGGAATTTTAAATTTTCAAACAGAAGCATTAAATAAAAAAAATGATAACCTTATAACTGGCGTTAATTTAATTGTTGATGAAGATAAAGATAATGTTGCTACATCATTTTTATTATTTACAGATAACAAGAACGAACCTAAGAAAATTAATATAGAACGTTGTAAATCAGGTTGCGCAACTGGTTCTGGCTCATATTCTACAATGACAAAGCTATTTATTAATGGTGCAGACAAAGGTAATATATTAGAAGAGCATATTACAACAATAAAAAAATCACCACTTAATGCACCAGACGTAGCATTATATAAAACATCAGATGCTAGTAGAGATCAAACAGGATCTACAATAGCAACGTACACATCAAAAGCAGGTGAATTAACAACAACTCAAGCAATTTCTGCAACAGAAAGTGTAGTTGTACCTAGAGCAAAAGGCCATCAAATACGTGGGGCTAATGGTATTACTTTTAGTGCAAATTCAAAACCTATGTTTGAAGTAGGAGATAAAGTTGAGTTAACAGCGTCAACTACAGACACTGGTTTACAAGAAACATATTCAGCAACGTTACAAATATTCTCAACGACAAACTCTGGTAGTGGTGATAGTCTTGGTGAAACTGCTACATCAAAAAACTATTGGTGTGATGTTATTTCTGTTTCAAGCAATTTAACTTTAGAATCATTAACATGGAAAGTTTCTCTAGTACAGAAAGATCCTTTGTATGAACTTAAGTTTCCTAGATTTGCATACAGGTGGAAATACGTTGATGGTGAATATTCTTGTTTTTCACCATTTTCTAAAGTTGCATTTTTACCAAATCAAGATAATGGCTTTGAGTATAATCCAGTAGAAGCTCATAACTTATCTATGACAAATACAGCAAGAACTATTACTGTTGGTGGAGGAACAACAATACCATTTGATGTTAGACCAAAAGATGTTGTTGAAGTAGACGTGTTATATAAAGAATCTAATTCTACAAGTGTATATACTGTTACTAGTTTAAAAACAGAAGACGATATGAATTCTGTACAAACTTCAGGTGATGGGTATTCTATTACATCAGAACAAGTGCATGCTGTAGTTGCTAGCAATCAATTATTAAGGCCGTATGATAATGTTCCAAGAATGGCTAAAGCACAAGAAATAACAAAAAATAGAGTTGTATATGGTAATTATTTACAAAATTATAACATACCAGAGGAACCATCGTTTGTGATAAATGTAAATCAATCTGAGATAGAAGACAGTACAGCTACCGCATCATTAAAATCAATTAGAAACTATCAAGTTGGTGTTGTGTTTTTAGATAAGTTTAATAGACAAACCCCTGTACTTTCAAACGATTCTGGTGCTATAAAATTAGATCAAAGTTATGCTGAAACAGCAAACAAACTGAATGTAAAAATAAGAGACAAAAAACAAAACGATTTAACAGTACCAGATTGGGCAACGCATTATAGATATTTTATTAAAGATTCATCACTTGAATATTATAATCTAGCTATGGATAAATTTTACACACAAGAAGGTGATCATATTTGGTTGTCATTCCCGTCAGCAGAAAGAAATAAAATTGATGAAGAAACATATTTGATATTAAAAAAGAAACATGATGTTGATGAGGCCCCTGAAATAGTAGGTGGTAAAACTTTAAAATATAAAATTCTTAATATTGAAAATGAAGCGCCTAAGTCAATACGTAAAAGAAAAAATTTAGTTACCACATTAACAACGCAATTTGGTAGAACAGAATCTGACACGGGTAATGGATTTCCAGAAGAGCTTGGTTTGCATATTAACATACCTTACGCTACAATTAAAGATACAGCTGTAGAAAGTTTCTTAGATGAAAATCCTAATGAGTTATATATAAGAATAGCTAAAACTGGTGGTGAAACAGAAAGGTATCAACTAGCTAGTATTGAACCTATTGGCACGCCAGCGCCAGGTACTGTTTTTGGTTCGGGTAGTACACCTGGTGGTTATTTTAAATTTAATTTGAAAAAACCATTAGGTACTGATGTTAATATGTTAAAAACTAGTGCTGGGGCTGAGGTTGGTGGATTGTCTGCTAAATTTTATAAAGAAGAAACTGAAGATTTAGAAGAGTTTGAAGGAAGGTTTTTTGTTAAAATTAAAAGAGATAATGCTTTAGATAAAAGTTTATTATCGTTTGTACAAAATCCAACTTATGGTGTTGAGAGTACATGTAGATTATTTTACATAAATTACTTACCACATAGCACACTTTCTACTGATGCTAGACGACAAGGTAGATATGCTTACGCAAACACCTCGCAAGATATATATAAAGCTATTGGTGCTGGTAATTCCGCTTTATGTATTGATCACGCGGTGTTTTATAAAAACGAAGATAGTATTGGAACTCCACCGTGGGGAGGTGGTGCTTTAAAATGGGATGGTGGTAATAAAAACGTATTTCCATCTACATCTAGTACTGATTGGTTTGGTAATGGTACTGTTTTAAAAAATGGTATTGATGGCACAAAAAAAATTAACTTAAGATGGTTAGGTGGAAACGATAATACTCTTCCTAATAAAACAATAGCAAGGGAAGCTTTTAAAAGTGACGACGAGTACAATGCGTATTTAAAATTACTGCAAAGCGGAACAAAATTTCGATTTAATTCTGATCCAAACGGTAGTATCCATGAAATTATTTCTCAAAATAGTGCGAGTGGTTTTCCTAGAGTAGGTTATAATTACTTAAATAATAAGAGTAATCTTCCTAAGAGATTTAAAAAGTATGATTCTAATCACGCTTTACAAATGCAATTAACTCTTAAAACAACGATAGATGGCGTTGAGCAAAATAATATTGGTTGGTCACCTTTATCTCCAAATTCTGATGGATCAGCACCAATAGATCAGTTTGGTACAAACAATTATAGGAATAACATGGGGTGGAAAATTGACAATAGTGGAGGTACTTCTGAAACAATTGAGATAGTAAAAGAAATTTTTAATGAATTAACTTATTCTAGTAAAAGTCCTGCGATATGGGAAACTGAACCAAAGGAATCACCGGATTTAGAGCTTTATTATGAAGCAGGTAAAACATATCCTATTGCTGATTTAGGCGATGCTAACGGTGACGAGGTAGAATATATGAACTGTTGGTCTTTTGGTAATGGTGCTGAATCAAATAGAATACGTGATGATTACAACGCTATATTTGTTGATAAAGGCCCTAAAGTTTCTTCTACACTTGCTGAACAATATAGAGAAGAAAGAAGAGCTAGTGGTATGATTTACTCTGGTATATATAATTCTTCTTCTGGTGTTAATAGATTAAATCAATTTATACAAGCAGAAAAAATAACTAAAGATGTTAATCCAGAGTACGGTAGTATACAAAAACTACATACAAGAGATTCTGATGTTTTAGTATTATGTGAGGATAAATGTTTAAGGGTTTACGCTAATAAAGATGCTTTGTATAATGCTGACGGTAGCACAAACTTATTATCAAGCAATAGAGTTTTAGGAACTAGTGATCCTTTTGTTGGAGATTATGGTATATCTGAAAACCCTGAATCATTTGCTACCCATGGTTTTAGATCATACTTTACCGACAAACGTCGAGGAGCTGTTTTAAGGTTATCTAGAGATGGTTTAACCAACATTGCATATAAAGGCATGCGTGATTGGTTCTCTGACAATCTAAGGCAACCTAAAACAATTCTGGGGAGTTATGATGATAAGAAAGATAATTACAACCTAACGTTGATAGGTTCATCAAACAATACAATTAGTTATACTGAGTTAGCAGGTGGTTGGACAAGTTTTAAATCATTTATACCACAAAGTGCGTTAACATTAAATAATACGTACTATAGTTTTTATAGTGGTGATCTTTGGGAGCATAACAAGAATAGTCTTAGAAACAAGTTTTATGGTTCCACATATGATTCTACAATTAAATTAGTATTTAATGATTCCCCATCAACAATTAAGAATTTTAAAACATTAAATTATGAAGGTACTACATCAAGATTATACAAGACTACTGAAAGGGGCTATGCAGCTGGAACAGATACGACACTTGAAAAAGAAGGGTGGTATTGTAACTCTTTCACAACTGGTGAGCAAGATGGTGATATATCTTATTTCGTAAATAAAGAGGGTAAGTGGTTTGCTAATTTACATGGAGCAGGAATTACAACTGACGATTTAGAAACAAAACAAGCTGCAAAAGAATTTAAAGTACAAGGCATAGGAGAATTAACTTCATCATCTGGAACAGCAAGATCTGGTTTTCGTGTTTCAATAAACGTAGAAATAGATTCTTCTGATGATACATCTGACAATCTTTTCGCAATACCTACATCATTTACAATTGACGGTACAACATATGATAATACTGTAAGTGGTGGTTATCATGTAACTGGTGGTGCAACGGTAAGTAAGAATGTAATTTTTACATTTGAACCAAATGACGCAAACACTGCTAACGCTTCGGTTATGAAAGCTGCAGATTTTGTTTTTGTTAGTGAAAGTAGTTCCACAATAACAAACGCCGTAACAGATGCTGATGTTGCTTTTGCAGATACTACAAGCGCATATGCAGATGATAATAAAGTTACCATGACGGTTCCAATAGCTTTTACAATGCCAACTAATGACCAAACAATTGTAGTAAAAATAAAAGGTGCGGCTAAGCATGTTCATACTGTTTCTGGTAAATGGTACTCTTTTGTTTTAAACACATCAGTACCTACATCCTCTAATTTAACTGGCACAGCGTTTTCAGCTTCAGGTTTAGAAGGTGAAACAGTAACAATTGATTTAGACCCTAGTGACGCGGGCGTTACAACAACAACATTTACAGCGGCTACAAGTCATATATTTCCAGAAGGTGCACATCCATTTATTTCACTTGGAGAAACATACCAACAAGGCGTTAATTATAGAGTAACAGAAACACCTGCGTTTGGATCAACAGGTAATATATCTAGTAAGGTATTTGCATTAACATACAAAATACCTAATAAAAGCGTTGAAAATGAAATAATAAGATTTTCAGCAGTTGGTGTTAATAACCAAGTATCAGCAGGCACAAACATAACAAACTACACCATTGATATTGAATCAAGTGAATCATTTGAAACAACAATAGCGACTGGTGCAACTAGTGCTACACAAACACTTGCTAGTACCGCTAATCTTAATGCGGGTATGGCTGTAACTGGAAATGGTGTTCCACAAAATTCACTAGTTGTGATTGATAGTGTTACAAGTAGTACAGTGGTGGTTTTATCTGAATCAATAAGTACAACAGCTGGTGATACGTATACATTTGCAAAACCAAATATAATATCTAAAGAAGGTGAAGACGATGTATCATTAAAGGTATATGGAGAGGCTGGTGCTAAATTTAATTTATACTTTACAAAAGATTCTGATAGCACTAGTTTATTAAAAGATAGTGATGGATTAACAATAGCTAGTATAGAAGGTGAAATTCCTGCAGCTGGAAGTACAAATCCATATTACGAAACGTTTCTTGATTTTCCAAAAATGGTGGATAAAGATGTTAGTTATGATTCAACATTAAAAGCCACGTATACGTTAAAACTAGAAGAAAAACCTGGATCTAGCACTTTTGTTTCTCCATTAGTTTCTCCAGAGCAAATGAGATTTGTACAATACCAAGATGCTATAGTAGATCTAGATATTACTGAAGGATTATCAAGTGCTGCAGTTGTAAACACATTTAGCCCTACAACTGGTGGTTATGAAAAAAGATCATTATTAGAACCTACCATTTCTGATGAGGTAACAATAAGTTCTGTTTTAACTTCAAGTTCATCTGGTAAAGATTTTAAATTTTTAGATGCTTTAGATGCTGATGGTGATGGTGTTAGCGAAGCTATACCTCTCACTGTTGTTACAGGTAATGTAAGAGAGCTTGGTACTGATGATAGAATTACAACAACAGACGGTGGTGTTGTTTCTTTTAATAACCTACAAGTTGCCCTTAATAATACACCTGCTCTTGCTACAGCAACATTAACAGGTTCAATGAATATTCATAAATACGGTACAAAAGATGATTATCTTTCAATAGCATGGGAATCACTTGTTGGTTTTGAAATAGCAGTTGGTGATGCAGTGGCAACATCTGCTGTTAATGATGGTGTTTATGAAATACCAATAACACTACCAACAGCCGCTGGAACTTTTGAAGTTTCTGTTGATGCTGCAGGTAGACCAGATAGATTTGAGATATTATTTGATTCTACAAATAAAACATCTAACAACATAGCAGATATGTCCACAGTCGCTGATTCATTCTATATTGGTGATCATTTAAGAACAGCAGGTTCGTCTGATGGTCAGAGAGGACACTACAGAACCAATGCTATTGGTACACATACTATGAATAAATTTATGTATGTTGGAGAAGGTGGTAATGCTGTTAAAGAGTCAGATGGTTCAGCAATGCCAGAGTGGGATACAAATGGAACAAGATCAATAACAATTTCAGATTCTGTTATTGCAGGTCCAGCTAGTGATTCACCTGATACAACTAATGCAGCTTGGAGAGACGCTTGTGATCAAGACGGTGATGGTGAAGGTATTAACCATGATGGTCAAGTTGGTTTAACAGGTTATTACTACGCTAATGCTACTACATTTACAGCAGGTACAAAAATATGGCATGCCCCTGGTGATCCTTCCACAATCTTATATGAAGATGATGGCAACGCCACATTAACATATAACAAACCAAGTTCAACATCAACTAGAGCATACATAAGAGTTTACTCAAAAAGTGCCGCTGGAACCACTGGTTGGAATATATATGGAACTAGATTTACATCAACGTAAAATTAAGATATTATGGCAAAGATAACATTAACATTAAATTTCGCATATCCAATAAACGTATCGCTGCAACCTAAACCTACTAATGTTACTAGTGATAGTGCACACGTAGATGCGGGTGCTTGGGATATTATATACTTTAAAAATTCATCTGGTACTATTATAAAATTAGGTGATTGTTTAACAATAAGTAGTGATAGAAAAAGTATTACAGTATATGCAGATGATACAACTGAACAACCAGCTAATGGTAATTTTATCTTTTTTGGTAAAAATGAAGGTGTTGGTATGGCAGGTGTAACAGGTTATTACTTTGAAGTAGAAATGAAAAATGAGACAACAGATGAAGCAGAATTATTTGCCGTAAGCTCTGAACTATTTGAAAGTAGTAAATAAATAAAAAAAAGTGTAATTATAATATGTATAAAACTAAAAATTAAAAATTATGGGTAACGGAATAACATATGGCAACCCAACATTTACAGGCATGGGGTTTGGTCCGCAGTTTTCAGGACAAGGAACCAGCACAGCTGTCTCAAGCGGAGCGTATACAGGTGGTGGACAACCATCATTTAACTATACGCCTAGAAAAACACCTCAATTAACAGGTGCTCAAAATCTACAAGTTCCCAATGCTGGTGGCGGTGGTGGTGGTGGAATGGATGCAGCAGCAGGATTAATGGGTGGTGGTGTAGGAGATATTGGTGCTGGAATAGCAGGTATCGCTATGGGTATTATGGGTGGTAAACAAAGAAGAGCAGAACAAAGATCAGCAAATATTGAACATAGTAGAATGAAACAAAAGTATTCTCAACTTGATACAAGTAATCCTTACGCTCAATTAGAAAATCCTTATGAAGATCTTACAGTTAATAAACAAATGGCTGAGTTTCAAGCACAACAAGAGCAACAAGGATTAGCTAACACTATGCAATCAATGCAAGGCGCGGCTGGTGGATCTGGTATTGCATCACTAGCACAGGCTATGGCAAACCAACAATCAAGAAACTTACAAAGAGCTTCAGCTGACATAGGTCAACAAGAGAGACAAAACATGATGACAAGAGCACAGTTCACAGCTAGAAGAGATGAACAAGGTGTTATGGCTGAAAGACAAATGAAAAGAGAACAAGCTGAAACCATGTATGGAATGGCACAGCAAAGAAAAGCAGCAGCTGATGAAGCAAGAAGAGCTGCAACAGAAGGGTTGATTGGTGGTATAGGACAAACAGCAGCGGGTATAGCAAAAACAGCTATAGGCGGTGGAATGTAAAAATTTAAATAAATAACAATGGCAAACAGTATATTAGTAAGAGGTGCTCGTGACGTTGGTAGAGCAAAAATAACAGATCCGTATAAATTTTCTGCATGGATTAGAAGTATGTTCTATGGTTTAGATAAACTAGAGGATAGAACATATAACATGAAAATGTCACAAATTGCAGCAGCCTCAAAGTTACGTAGTGATCAAATGAAACAAAATGAATCTATTGACAAATACAATAGAGCTGATATGGCAAGGTATCACAAGGGTTTTAATGAAGTTGGTATTTTACCTGACCATTTAAAAGATACTAATGATCAATTTGGCGGTCTATATAATAATTATGTTCAAGCAACAAGAACAAAATCAACAGCTGATCCTTTATCAGGAGATTTTTCTGTAGCAACTAATATACAAGATACTATTCTTAAAACATTTACCTCATGGAAGGGTTTACTTAATGATTATCAAGGTATAACTACTGAATTAACAGAAGCAATGAATCCAGATAATTATGATTTATCAAAAGCTCATGATTGGGATAAAGCTTTGTTTTATAACATGATGTTACCAGATAACCATAGAATTCGATTTGTACAAAACGACGCTGGTAAAAATGATATTGCTTTTATTTTTGATAACCCATATAATGAAGAAATAGCAAGTGTTTCAAAATACCGTGTTACAGATCCAGATACTAATGAAGATGTTTATGGTATACTTTTAAGTGATTTTATTGCTGACCACGGTGGATTTTTCTTAAAGAATAAAGGTAGAGACGCTGATATGGAAGCTGATTTTGAAAAAATGAAAAGCGGTGTAGAAAGTGGTAAATCTGATCTAATGTATTTTACACCCAAAGATGGTGTACAACAAAAATACAATAAAGAGGAATTTATTTCAATGTATCCTTGGAGAGATACTTTTACTAAAGAAAAAAGCATTACAACTGCTGATGGTCAAACAATGACAGTTAATAGAAACCCAAGAACAAATCTACAAGCAATGGCGTTTGATTGGGATCCTGATGGATCAGCATATAATCAAACAACATTTGCAGAATCAGCTGAAGCAATGTTGATACAAAACTACTATATGGAGTGGTTGGCGGAGCGAGATGATTTATCTAAAGACCAAGTGATGGCTATGATGAACAATGGAGATCAAAATTTTATGGGCAAACCATTCTGGATATTAGATGATGATTTTGCTTTTGGTGATATTGATATTCCTAATCTTTACGGAGACAATTATTCCGGAAATAATCTATTAGAACACGCAATGCATATTCATTACGGTGGTGGTGCGTATGATGCGTTGGCACCAGTAGCTGAATCTTATCTCAATGAACAAGCTGCAAAAGCAGCAGCAAATGCAGCAAAGAATTTAAAAGGTGGTGGTGGAACAGGTGGAAGTGGAAAAGATGAAATAATATTCGTACCAACAGAAAGTCTTGATATTATGGGTGCAACGTTTAGTAATTTTGATGATTATTCCATGGGATATAATCAAGACGCTGATCACGCTAATAGAACATCACAGCTAAAAGAACTAGAAAGAGATGTAACATATCAAGGATCAAAAAGACCTATGTTTATTTTTCCAAAAACAAAAGACGGACAAGCAGTTCATTATGAATATGATATTTGGATTGGTCAATACGATAGATCATCAGGCGAGTATGTTCCTAGAAAATTAGGATCATCATATTCATTTGACGTTAGAAAGCCTAGTACAACTAAAAAACTATGGGGATTACTATTTGATGGTAAGAAAAACATTGATACATTCCCAGATGAAGTAAAAGAGTTTATTGATCAGGGTGATTATAAGTACACGCCGATGAGGAGTTCAGACGTTCCAAATATAAA
>MDTB01086658.1_pt1 | contig 11317 bp, 7 predicted proteins | sample 811161 | NCBI WGS metagenome assembly MDTB01 (sample SAMN05326650, study PRJNA326480) | marine metagenome | isolation source: seawater | place: Mediterranean Sea | collected 2009
TAAATAAAGAGCAGAGAAGTAAACTGGTTGAATTCGCAAAGTCATGCGGAGACGAGGATATAGGTGCTGATCAAGGGTTTATGGATAAAATGAAGAAAATTTTATAAGGTTCATTCTTGATTGATGAAAAGCGAAATCTTTAGTAACTCAATTTCCACTATAGAACAGGCTGTCCTTGAAAGAAATTATGCTAAAGATAGAAAAGACATTTTTGTTCTTACAAATGGCTGTTTCGATCTTCTTCATTCTGGCCATGTCTATAGTTTAGTTGAAGCTGCTAAACATGGAAATAGTTTATGGGTAGCAATAAATTCAGACGAAAGTGTGCGACTGTTAAAAGGCAACGAAAGACCAATAGTATCTGCTGAACAAAGGGCTTATGTTTTAAACAATTTACAGTGCGTAAATGGTGTAATTACTTTTTCTTCCGAAAGACTTACAAAAGTGATTCTGAGGATCAAACCAGATGTTTATGTAAAATCTAGTGACTACGATATTAACTCGCTCGATCCAGCAGAAAAAGAAGCACTTGAAAAAGTAGGAGCCAAAATCGAATTCGTTCCACTTCTAAATGAAGTAAGTACCTCAAAGTTAATCGCAAAAATTCGATCCTAAAATTTTACTTTTATGAAAATAATCATTATCGGCTCGGGCAAGGGATCCAATGCCGAAGCAATTATTCAATCCAAAGAAAATAATCTTCTAGGCAATACTGAAATTACCTCAATAATTTCTGATAAGGCAGATTCTGGAATACTTGAAATTGCAAAAAGGTATAAAATTAAATCGAATTACTATGATGCTGGTCAATCTGTATTTCTTGAAGATAATTTTGAAAACTCATGGATTAAGAAGATTGATTTGTTAAATCCGGATTTAATCGTTTTGGCTGGATTCATGAAAATTTTAAAGCCCACATTCATCGAGTCCGTGAATTATAATATTATTAATTTACACCCTAGTTTACTTCCAAGCTTCAAAGGGCTTAATGCTATTGAACGAGCTTTTAAGAAGGGGGTTAAGATTGCTGGTTGCACAGTCCACTGGGTTAATGAAGGAGTAGATCAGGGCAAAATAATCGCACAAGCTCCGGTAAGGATCATGGAAAACGATTCATTAGACATGGTAAAGTCAAGAATCCATGCTGCAGAACACATATTATTGCCTGAAACTATTCGAAATCTTTCAATCAAATATTCTGACAGTTAGGAAAAATGATATGATCAAAGCATCTTCTTTAATTCCAAGAAGCTTTTTTGAACAGCTGGATGAATTACTGTACGAATTAGCACCCTCGAATTGGGTACATACGATCAAGAGTCAAACGGGCGATGGACAATTAGATGGTTATTTTGAAGATTTAAAAATTGCAAATTCATCAATTTCATCTCTGCACGAATTTTCACCCGCAAGTATTCCCTTTAGTTTTACAATTTTAGAAATAGAAGAGGAAGACTGGGTAAATTCATATAAAAAACACTTTCATGCTTGGGAGTTCAAAGGGATTCATATAATACCCGTTTGGCAAAAAGGAATTCATAAAATTGATAATGAAAAAAAGGCTTTGTACCTTGACCCAAGCATGGCATTCGGAACTGGAAACCATGAAACTACTAAAATGTGTGTGGAGTCATTAATCACACTCAAACAATCATATGAAGAAAAAATCTGTAGTTTACTGGATGTGGGTTGCGGATCTGGTATTTTGACACTTTTAGGTGATGTACTATCGATCAATATAAACTTAGGCATAGATACAGATTCCAATTCTATAAAAGTGGCTTATGATAATTTGCTCTTAAACAACCTGAACACCCCAGAGTTTCAAGTAAAGGGGATAGAAGAACTTGAATTAACAAGACTCTATGATGTTGTCATAGCAAATATTCAAGCCGATATCTTGTGTGCAAATGTAACAAAATTATACAGTTGCATAGCAGAAAGTGGCCACCTGATACTTTCGGGAATACTTAAAACTGAAGTTGACGAAGTACAAAAAGTTTTTGTCTCTCAAGCAAACAGTTTTAGGAGTAAAATCAGGTTTAAAAAGAGACACCTTAATGAATGGTCAACCATTCATATCTCAAAAGAATCTTAACCCCCAAGATAAGTCAGTGCTCTAGGAATTGGTAAAGTATAGAATGCAAACCTATCTAAATCCAATGAGGATATCTTGTCTGATATATTCTGCCTAAGATTATCAACATTATCAGGACCCACGGAAGTATAAACTAGGGCCCATTCTTCATTTTGTTGTTGCTCCAGTGATTCCGACTCAGAATCAAGCATAACTCCAAAATTTGTGCTAACACCAGGAGCACCAGAATCCAATACTGCGTCATAAACATCTTCATAAAAATCACGCGGAACTATGCAATAAAGACCGACTAAATTTTCTAGAAAAGTGGTTTTTAATGAACTCGTCTTTCCACTATCCACACTTGTACGCCATTCCTTATTTCCCTTAATATCATCAAGCGCGGAAATGATTTGCTCCATGTTAGCTCCATGTGCAGAGGAGGAAACAGTACTGGATACATTTATTAATCCATTATGAACAGGAATTGAATACATAAAACCACGACCCGGTTCTGTAATTTTGCCTGCCCTTGCCATGTCGCTGAAAATATCATCAGCGTCAGACTTTTCTACCACGCACCAAACAAATTCTTTTTCTGGTCCCTTGGTAATTCGAAGCAAAGGTATCTTGTCTCGAACTCCACCACCCTCACCAAAAGTAACAGTGGGTCCAGGTGCACCACTCTGTAATGCAGCCTTCGTGATGTCATCTGCAATACCTTTTTCGCAAATACAGCAAATGGCTTCAAGATTAGCGGAGGGTGTAGAAGAGTTGCTATTGTTAATGTCAGAAGAAATCTGCGTGGGGAACGCGTTACTGACATGAGCATCATTACAGCTAATACTAAAGACAGCACCCGACCCGACTTTGTCAAGACTGCCTGATTCAATGGCAGCACTGGTAACTGCATCAATATTATCGTCTGGAACAAGTGCTTGTAAAAGTAATTGTTCTGGAGCAGGAGGAGGAAACATTTTTTGAAAAAATCCACCATCATTCAGGACTGAACCTCGAGCAGAAATTTGAAAAACTCCTTTTGCACCGGCAATAGTGATTGCCTCAGATACTTTTACAACAGACTCCTTAGGAAGAATTAAATTCAACAAGGAAACACCTTCTGATTTATTTAAGGTACTCATCTTATGTAGCCTCCGATGCAGTTAAGGATTCGTCTTCGGTTGGTTTCGGTTTTTTTCTAACAATAAGACCGACAGTAAGAACAGTGATGATCGGGCCGATTGAAGCTAGCGCAAGGACACCGAAGCCGTCAATAGCTCCAGTCTTAGATCCAATTCCAAGCCCCATTGCGAGAACAAGTGGAACTGTGATTGGCCCAGTGGTTACACCCGCACTATCCCATCCGAAATTAACAAAATCCTCGCTTGATAGGAAAGTAATAATGATCAATATACAATAGGGAGGCACAAGCAAATACCAAAGGTCCAAATTAAACGCAATTTTTGCTACTCCAGTCGAGATTCCAATTGCCACTCCAGTTGCGACAGTTTGCATGAGCAAGTTCTTTTTAAACGCACCGACAGTTATCTTTTCAACAGTTGCCCCAAGTGCGTTCAGTGCTGGTTCAGCAAGGGTTGCTCCGTAACCAAGAATAAATCCAAACAGTATTGCAAGACATTTACCGGCAGTGGACGATGCAAACATCGGATCAACAAAACCCTCCGACGCCCATGGCTCGATGGCAGCAAAGCTTGAAACAACATTTCCTCCAAGCTGCTCACCCAGAGGGGTCAGTCCAAGTGCAATGCCAAGGTTAAACAGACCCATCCCAATCACCGCACAAGCAATGCCAACAAAAAGTTCATCGTAGTGTTTAGGACTTTGTTTGAGGCCAACTACAAGTACTAAGAGTAATATTAAACAAAGAGGAACAATTGCCCATAGAGCACCTTCGATAGCACCTCTATCTTGGTCAGGACCATCGAGTACTGCATTTGGGTATTTCTCCCCAGGTTTGTTGTACACAGTAACCCCTTCTTCATTAACGGAATAAATGTCTTCACCAGGGTCAAGGATCCCGTTTCCATTGGAATCCTCGTCTGGTTTAAAAAGATTTGGAAAGAAATCAAAGTTATTAGTCATCGCAGTCATGATCTCGGTACTTGGGTCCCAAACTTCATCCGGGGTGGAAACTCCATCTCTAACAATGATTGACTGTGTACTATTAGGTTGTACAACTGAGCGAGAATTTATGTCGTCTACATCAAGAGGACTGGCATCAAGTGAATTTCCTGAGATTTGAGTCCGTAATGAATAACCATCGGGAAGACTGCCAGTTTGATCGAGGGAAGACTTCACTTTGGCTAAGTCGTCAGGAGAAAGGGATCGAGCCATTTCACTTCCAGTCGCACCAACAGCTGATTCCAACCTCCTCTTTGCAACGATATCTCCAAAGCGTTGTAGATCAGGATCATAATTTTTTCCATACACACCAGCCTCCTTGTGCCACGCTGCCTCGGAATATGTGGCACTGTAATAATTGTCTCCCGAAAACAAATAAAAGGCATAGCATTTAACCGCCAGGATAGGAAAAAGTGAGGCAAGCGTAACTACACCAAATCCCGTATTACTGGATCCACCCGTAGATACTATACGACAGACCCCAATTCCAAGCGCCAATACCAAAGGTACTGTTACTGGTCCTGTGGTAACTGCCCCACAATCCCATGCCAAACCAAGTACATGTTGAAGCCTAGCATCAGAAAATTGGAAGAAAAGTGTACCGGCGGATAATACTAAAACTCCAATGTAAATGAATGGTTTAAGTGACCAACCTTTGTAAAATCTAAGTACACCAAGTAAAACAGCAATTCCAACTCCCACTCCCACTGAATATACAAGTGTTTCTGCACCGGTGTTTAAAATCGTCCACAAAAGTGGTGCAAGTGTCGGATCGACTCCTGAACCTGCTGCACGCAGAACTCCAATCGCTGGCTCTGCGAATGTTGCAAACGCACCCAACACGAACCCAAACGCTAAACTCGCAGGCAAGCAAGGAATACCCAGTATCTTTTTTCTAGGTAATGTCGAGCCAAGGGTCTCGCCCAACGGCATCAAACCCAACCTCAAACCCTCCATAAAGAAAGCCAATCCGATGATGACAATAATTATACCCGCAGCAATCATGAGAGAGTAAACAATAGGCAGCCCAAGGATGAGAACTTGGAATACAATGAGATACAATATTATAAACCAAACACATTGAATCTGCTCGATCACTTTATCCTTAGCAAAGGAAAACAAAATGCTTATTTTTTGATTAAAACTTAATTGAAGTTTTTTTTGGTCGGATGATTGTTCAGGAGCCATAATGTCAAATGATGGAGTTTAAGAAACTTTATATGAGTTATAAATTAAAATTTACGATTTTGGCAATGCATAAAACTATTACTTACTCCAACTTGCATTAGCTAAAGTTAATGAGACTCTGTTAGCCCCGCTTTCTAGAACAACAGGAACATCCCAAGAGACACCGACTTGCCCAAGTGATGCATTCCCAATTAAGTAATAATTACCGGGTGAAAGATTTTCAATTTTTGCTGCACCGTTTATATCGGTTCTTATCCTTTTGCCGTTTCCGAATTCAACTTGCTCCAGAAGCAAAGAACGAATTTGTTTAAGCACGTTCGGATATAAAAAAGAATTTTTTCTAGCTCGGGCCCAAAGTTCACCATAGTTTTCGAGTCCACTAAAATTACTTAAATCCAAGCCCCCTCGAGATAAAATTGAATTCAAATCATCGTTTACAATAAAGAATTCAGTGTAAAATGCCTCTTTACTCTTGCCGGTGTAGGAGGTAACAACGGCGTCAAAATCCAAGCTAGAGAAATCATATTTTGAATCCAAATCGACTGAAGGTATGTCAATGATATCATTGTTTGTAAGACTCGATGTTCTGAATGAAGGTTCTGCAAGGGCAATTTGAGAGGTCGGAGTTTTTTCAAGACTAGTAATCCTGACTTCCAGAGAATCATTTCTCATTCTTAAATCTTTGATTTCAGAAGATTTTAAAAGGAGACTGTTCTTTAGATTTTTTATTTCTGACCTAAGGTCAAAAACTTTGCCATTTGGACTGGCTGCGAAAGAAGCAATTTTATCAACTTCGGATTTTGAACTGCCCTTCAGCCTTCTGATTTCGGTAAGTAGTTCGTCGTTAATGGTGGATAAAGAAACAATAGTTTTGTCTTTATGAGCATTGATTTTTCTAAGTTCCTCAATACTTCTTTGGTGTTCAAGTGCAGACACTTCAAGTGTTTGTAAAGCTTTCTCTGCCTCCATCGTATCCTTAATTGTTTCTTCAAGGTTATCAGAGTCTTCCTTGATGTCCAAAGTTGAAGCTTGGATAACATTATTTGAGTTAGACATCGGTATTATTTCATCTACTTCAGCACCAACAACTTCCTGAACAAAAGTTGATTTACTCTCGGTTAGCAAAGATTCTAAGTCACTATTTCCGAAAGTAGAAGTGGTACTCTCTAAAAGCGTAGAAAGAGTTTCAACTTTATTATCAGGTTCTTTTGCTTCCACTGTTGATGATTCAGACTGTGGTTCGCTACAAGAGATGACCATGAACAAAACAGCCGCCGATGAAAAAAACAGCGTGATATTTATTAATCTTAGAATCATTGAAAAGTTCTTACCAAATTATCTGTTTGATGCATTGCAAGCACAATTAGATCTAACTAAGTTGTTATTTACAAAAAAAAAAATCTCAGTTAGAAGTTTTTCATGTCTCAAGTATCCCCACAGGAGGCCGATGTTCTGTTGCACGAAAATCGCTTTTTAAAGCAAACCATATTATCTCTACGAGATGAATTGGTTAAGAAAGACTATGAAACGGACAAGCTTTTGCAGGCACGAACTACTCACTACGAAAAAGAAGTTTCACATCTAAAGACAGCCGTAGAGGAACAGCGATCTGCCCTGGATCTCAAAATTTCAGAACATGAAGATGAGAAACAGGCGATAAAAAAGGTTTCACGATTAGATCAACAAGAACTTAAGAAAATATTGAAAGACTTACGCCTTAGCTTAGAGAAAGTTAAGGGCGAATCTGAAGAAAAAATTCAGCTTTCCTCTTCCCGTTCAAATAAAGAAATTCAATTACTCAAGTTCACCATTGAGGAGCTTCGAAAAGAATTAGACTCCTCTCAAATTAAAAAAGATGACCTGAAACAAGAACTTCTCCGTGAAGCAAATCAGGAGATAAAAATTCTTCGTGAATCATCCTCCAATTTGAGAGAGAAAATCGATCGATTGGCCGTAAAACATGAAGACTCCCTTCAAAAGACAAAAGCCTCCAAAGAGTCCGAAATTCGAGACCTTAGAAACTCTCTAACCTTTCTGAGGGAATCTCTTGAAAAAGAGGAATCATCCAAAGAAGAGGCTATCCAGCATGCTCTCTCTTCAAGCTCGAGAGAAATTTCTGCCCTTAAAAGTTCGCTTCAAGTCACCAGAGAGAAATTGAATTCTGAAAAAGAAAGGGAGAGTCAGATTGCCCAAAAAAACTATTCTGTATATTCCTTAGAGATTTCTAATCACAAAAGTACGATTGAAAAAATGCGCGCGGAGCTCGACACCTCTGAAGCAAAAATCGCAGATGCCATTCAACAATCCAAAAAAGAGACCTCAAGCGAGATTCAACAACTTAAAAAAACAATTTCAAGGTCACGCGAAATTCTAGAAAAACATAAATCAAATGAAGAGGATCGTATTCAAAAAATTCGTGTATTCTCCGATTCAGAAATTAAATCCTTAAAAAAGACGATTTCTGAACTTCGTTCTGAATTGGAAAAAAGCATTACCGAAAAAGAAGATGCAGTGCACAGGACAGAACTTGCTTCGAATAATGAAATTAGCCAGCTCAAGCTAGCACTCGGTAAGGCAAGAGATAATCTAGACACACTCAAATCTAGGGAAGAGGATAAGATTCAACGTGCTTTATCTTCTATCAATATTCAAAATAAATCCCTCCAAAACACAATCGCTGAATTAAGAAACGATTTGGAAAATTCAATTCAGGAGAAAAGCATTGCCGTTCAACAGGCAAGCGCAAATGCAAAAAGGGAATCTGATCAGCTCAAAAAATCCTTGATGAATACCAGAGAAAAACTGGAGAAAGAGAAGATAAAGACAGAGGAGGCAGTTCAAAAAGTTGAGGCGGCCAAGCAAAATGAAATCGAACATCTCAAATCACTGTCTTCTGGACTCAGGCAAGAATTAGAGCATTCAAACGCCAAGATTGAAGAACAAGTCCAACTTGCATTTAGCAACGCTCAATCTGAAATTAATCTTCTTAAGTCATCCCTCCAGCATACAAGAGATAAGTATGATCGCTTGAAGGAAAACCAAGACGATAAAATTCAACGGGCACTCTCGACTTCGGAGAACGAAAATAGAACTCTAAAGGAAACCATCAAACAACTTCGCGAAGAACTTAATGAAGCGGAAATCAACATTCAAGAAGCCATTCAAAGAACAATTGCTCAATACAGCAATGAAGTTTCAAACCTGAAAACCTCCTTAGTGCTTTCCAGGGAAAAATACGACAGACTTTCACTTGAGGGAGAAAGTCTCATCCAAAAGGTAACTGCCTCTAAAGAAGGCGAAATTAAAATGCTTAAAAACAGCATTTCGGGAATGCGTGATCAGGTGGAAATGAAAAATGTTCAACAAGAAGAAGCTATACAAAAAGCACTTTTTCAGTTAACAAAAGAAAATACCCATTTAAAGAACTCGGTCTCAACTTTACGCTCCCGAGTTGAACAAGAAAAAATCATTAAAGAAGACGCCGTCCAAAAGGCTTCTCATAAATCGACCAATGAAATCAAGGACCTCCAAAACAACCTTTCGAAATTAAGAGAGCAACTGGAAAAAGCTGCTCTCGAAAAAGAAGACTCTAACCAACTTATTCTTAGTACTCAGCATAATGAATTGAATCACTTCAAAAGAATGGTCTCATCTTTAAGATACGAGATCGATAAAGAGAATGCTCATCATGAAGATAAAATTCAAAAACAAATTCAATTAAAGACATCAGAATTTAAACAACTACAAGATACCATAACTCTATTACGTCTTGAACTAGAAAAAGCAAATGGAAGAAAAAAATCAAAATAATCCAAAGTCTAAGAGAACAGCAAGATTCTCCGACATGCTTTTGCAAGTCACTACCGACCTTGCAAAAACAAAAAGTTTAGACGAGGCACTTGAAACGCTTGTAAAAATTACCACCTCAACAATTGGAGCCGAGAGGGGTACAATTTTTCTCAACGATGCATCCACAGGGGAGCTTTACTCAAGGATTGCACAAGGAAATTTTCGCAGGGAAATAAGAATTCTTAACACGAAAGGTGTAGCGGGGTGGGTATTTACTCAAAATCAAGGTGTGATCATTCATGACGCATACAAAGATGAAAGATTCAATAAGGCAGTTGATGTAAGAACTGGATTTAGAACCAAAAGTATTTTGTGCGCACCTCTTCGAACAGTGTCCGGTGAAAAAATTGGAGTTTCTCAGATCCTAAACAAAATAGACGGGTCATTTGAACAGGAAGACTTGGATTTACTAGAGGCGATGACTGAGCAAGCAGCAATCGCTATTCAGGGAAACATAATTGTTGAGCAAATTGAAGCTGCGAGAAAACAAGAGTTAGAATTTCTCGATGTTGTTTCTCAAGTATCTTCTGAATTGGAGCTGACTCCCCTTCTTCAAAAGATCATTACAACAATATCGACGATGCTTGATTGTGAACGAGCAACACTTTTCATCAACGATGAGAAAACCAATGAACTTTACACGGAAGTAGGAGAAGGCTTGGACGAAAAATCAGTAATTAGGTTTCCCAACCATCTTGGAATTGCCGGTACTGTTTTCACTTCTGGTAAGCCCGTCAATATCCCTCACGCTTATGCTGACCTTCGCTTTAACCCAAGTTTTGACAAGCAAACTGGATTTTTCACAAGATCAATCCTCTGCATGCCAGTTTTTAACAAGGAGGGTAAAGCAATCGGGGTCAGTCAGGTTCTTAATAAAAGAGGAGGCTCTTTTAATTCAGAAGATGAAAAACGATTAGCAGCATTTACTTCGCAGATATCAATGGGAATTGAGAACGCAAAATTATTCGACGATGTACAAAGTCAGATGAATTATTCTCAGAGTATTCTCTCAAGTATGCACGATGCGGTCTTAACTTTTGATGAACATGGCGTTATTAAAACATGCAACCCAGCCGGTCTGCGAATTCTCAAAATTCCGCATGAGGCAGCGATTCTTGAACAAAAAGCATCTTTTCTTTTGGGTGGCCCTAATGACTGGTTGCTTAAAAAGCTCGAAGAAGTTCAGGAAAACGAGGAGTTTCTTGACGCGGAATTACAAATCGAAGGAGAAACTCTTTCAGTTAACATAACTTTGACCCCCCTTTTAGGAAAGACTCCTGACCGTGAATCTTCTGCTCGTAAACCAGCGGAACAAGATGCTCCCGCCAATGATCGCCCAAAGTTTTCCCCAGAGATCATTGGTGCTATGTTAATGATAGAAGACATTAGTTCTGAGAAACGGATGAAGTCGACCATGTCACGTTACATGGATCCGGAGCTTGCTGATCAACTTATGACGGCGGGCGGTGGCGATGAGGATGTAATGGGAGGCAAGCAAAGTGTTGGTACTGTACTTTTTTCTGATGTGAGAAGTTTCACGACCATCACAGAAGAGTTAGGTGCTCAAGGTACAGTCAAGTTATTAAATGACTATTTTACTATTATGGTCGATTGCATCACAGACGAGGGAGGCATGTTAGACAAATTCATTGGAGATGCCATGATGTGTATCTTCGGTACTCCTGTACCTCATGATGATGATCCTGACAGAGCAGTGCGTGCTGCAATCCGTATGATGACCGATTTAAAGGTATTTAATGATAAAAGGTCCACTGAAGGAAAAATGCCGATCGATCATGGCATGGGCATCAATACAGACTCAATTGTTTCAGGAAACATTGGCTCTCCCAAAAGAATGGATTATACTGTGATTGGCGACGGCGTCAATCTTGCTGCCCGAATTGAGAGTGCCTGCAAGCAATACGGTGCCCATATCCTCATCAGCGAGTTTACCTACAAAGCAGTAAAAGCCACCTACCGCACCCGACAGGTTGATTATGTCATAGTTAAGGGAAAAACAGAACCTGTGGGTGTATACGAGGTATTGGATTTTCATGATGA
>MDTB01117176.1_pt1 | contig 11315 bp, 9 predicted proteins | sample 811161 | NCBI WGS metagenome assembly MDTB01 (sample SAMN05326650, study PRJNA326480) | marine metagenome | isolation source: seawater | place: Mediterranean Sea | collected 2009
ATCAATTGCTGAAATAGTAAAAGCTACTTTAGATAGTTTGTGTTATCAAACTTTTGATTTAGTTGATTCAATGGAAAAAGATTCAGGTATTAAAATTTCGGAAATTAAAGTTGATGGCGGTATGGCAGATAATAAAAAATTTATACAGAATCTCTCCAATATTTTACAAGTTAAAATAATAAAACCAAATAATATAGAAGCTTCGGCACTAGGAGCAGCATATTTAGCATTATTGAGTTTTGAAAAAGTAAATAGTTTTGAAAATATGCCTCATTTAATGAAAAATAAATACAATGGCAAAGATTTAAATAATTTTAATCCTAGCATGAATAGTTCATTAGTTGAAAAACAATTAACTAAGTGGAAAAAAGCTGTATCAGCTCTACTTAATTACTATGATTAAAGGGGCTATCTGTGTATTACTACCATTTTTAATTCTGTCATTTCTTCAATTGCATATTTCGGACCTTCTTTTCCCATCCCGCTATCCTTTAATCCTCCATAAGGCATAAAGTCTGCTCTAAATTGAGTTCCATTATTAATATTTAAATTACCTGAATTAACTTCTAACGCAAATCTTAATGCATTATCAAGATTTTCAGTAAAACATGCAGCACTTAACCCAAACCTAGTGTCATTTGCTAAATGAATAGCTTCGTCAATATTTTTTGCAGGCATAACAGTTACAGCTGGCCCAAATAATTCTTCTTTGCAAATCCTCATATCAGGCTTTGCATCAGCCAGAATAGCTGGAGTTAGCGTTGCCCTTTCCCTGTCGCCGCCTGTAAGTAATCTTGCACCACCTGATACTGCCTCATTGATCCATTCAGAAACTCTAACTGCATCATCTTCCCTAACCATAGGGCCCATTTTCACAGGCTCTTCAATAGGGTTTCCAGTTTTTAAAGATTCAACAACAGGAACTAAAGCATCTAAATAATCTCCATATACTGACTCATCTACTATAACTCTTTGTGTAGATATACAAACTTGACCAGCATTCGAAAAACCACTCTGAGTCGTAGCAAGTGCAACTTTTTCTAAATCAGCATCCGGCAATACAACAAGAGGGCTATTTGATCCGAGTTCCATTGTTACTTTCTTAAGGCCTGCATTCTTGCAAATTATTTCACCGACTTCTTGACTTCCAGTAAAGGTAATTTTCCTTATCTTTGAATTTTCTACCAAGGCATTACCAATTTTACTGCCACTTCCTGTTATGCACTGAATTGATTCAGGAGGAAACCCTGAGTCAAGCATTATTTCTGTTAATTTAAGTGCAGACAAAGGTGTATCTGAAGCTGGCTTTAAAACAACAGCATTACCAGCCGCTAATGCTGGCCCAACTTTATGAGCTACTAAATTTAATGGGAAATTAAATGGGCTAATTGCGGCAACTATTCCTACAGGCACCCTTAAGGTAAAGCCAAATTTACGACTATTTCCAGCAGCAGCATCTAAAGGCAAAACTTCCGAACTCAACCTTTTTGCCTCTTCAGCAGAGACTATAATTGTTTCTTTGCATCTTTCAACCTCTAATCTTCCCTCAGAAATAACCTTTCCTTCTTCTAAAGTTATGGTTCTTGCTAAATCTTCTTTTCTTTCCTCAATTAATTGTGAAGCTTTCATAAGTTTCAGGTATCTATCATGAGCTGATAATTTTTTCATCTCATCAAATCCTCTTTCCGCACTATTTACAGCATTATCAACATCTACAATTGATGCGGACGGGATAGTATCAACTACCGAACCATCGTAAGGATTTAAAACTTCTTGAGTATCATCTCGTGATACCCATTCACCATTTAAGTACATTTTCATAATTTCAACTTTCTAATAATTTCTAACTTTTTTTATTTTAAATTATCAAAAAAGTATATTCAATAAAGGATTTAGTTTAGAAAAGTATTTTATATATAAATCAAAACACATTATTAAAATATAATTGATATAAAATATAGATATAACTTAATATAAGTTTAAATATGTTTAAAAAAAATATTTTATACACATATTAAAAATACTTTTTTAAAGCTTATTTTTATATCAAGTAATAAAATAACATTTAAAATGCAAAAAAAAATTGAACAAAAAAAATTTAAAGTTTCTTTTCCATTTGAAAAAGGCGGGGAATTAGAAGATACGAATTTTCAAAAAAAACATAAATTAACTCTAATAGTTTCAGAAAAAGATACCACAAGCATGTTCAACAATAGCTTTCTTTACCCAAATGAAGTATTAAACAATTCTCATATATACGTAAAATGGGCGGAATATATTCATAATAATGGTTCAAAAAAATACTGCCCTATTGATAAATGTCCTGATTGCCCTACCAGAGCATCTCACATGTCTTATTCCGCTAAAAAATTTGGCTTTACAGATAAAAAAGAGTTTCTGGATAATCGATTCGATAAAAGATGGTACCTACTTATGAACATTCCCCCAAAAGAGCTAAAAAGAATGTTTGAAGATTTTATTTTTGATTTAATTAATAAGCCAAAATCAACAGGATCTAAAAGAGCTATAAGCTCAATAAATACATACATTTCACAAATAAAAAAATGGGAAAAAAATGTTAATGATTTATGTAGTACCAATTTTGATATAACTAGCGGAATTAAATCTAAATTAAAATCCAAAGTTTCAAATATAAATATACTAGAATCAGAACATTTAAATAAAATAATTGATTGCGTATTAAACGATACAATTTGGAGAAACAAACTTATTCATTCCAGAGTAAAATCAATATTTTTTTTAATGATACAGACAGGGATAAGGCAAACTGAAATAATTAATTTAAATAGGTCTAGCTATAAAGAAGGAATATTAAGTATTAGTGAAGGGAAATTGGCAAGGAGAGTTGCACTTAATGGGCATAGCAGAAGAATACTAAATGAATACCTAGAAAATAGATTTGATTCCAATGATTCTCTTTTCATTAATCAAGACTTTAAAAGAATTACAAAATCAACAATTGAAAATGGGTGGAAGAGAATATCAAGCGTAATAGATTTACATTTTTCTTCAATGGACTTAAGGAAAACTTCAGCAGTCTTATTCGCTAAATCAGGCTCTTCAGTTGAAGAATTAAAAAAATTATACGGTTTTCGTACTAAACAAATAGCTACAAAGTACTACAATGAAGGAATTGAAAGAAAATCTCTGGAAAAACAAAAAGATTTTGACCCAATTAGAGAAATTAATTAACTTTTCAGCTAACCAATAATAATATATTTATAGTTCATTTAAGGTATTAGACAAAAGAAGAATGGGAAATAGTAATTATTCATACTCACAAATCATAGATTTCCTATTTCCAATATGGATGAGCTTATTAGCAGTAAGTTTAATAATTGGCATAACTTATGTTTTTAAAAGTATTTCAACAGAAAAGACTAAATCACCAATTTGCTGCACCAAAGAAACTCACAGGCATAAATATAATTATTACTCTAATATAAATTTTTGGTTTTTTAATTCATTTATTTTTAGCATAATTTTTCTTTTGGGCTCTACATATTTACTTTGGGGCAAATTATCTTTTGATTTGAAAATTTATTTTGCTTATTATTTATTTGAAGATGACAATGTTGGGATTGCTTATGGTAACTTTGTAGGATTTATTTTAGATGTAATAATCTTTTTTGGACTTCCTTTAACAACAATAATATTATTCTTTTCTTTTCCAGTTAAAATTGCAAAAGAATTATTAAACTTCAAGAAGATATAAATTTACCACTGATCACAACCTTCAGCTATATGACTATTAATATTATTTTTTTTATCAGAATATATTTCTTTAGAAGTTATATCTAAATAATATTTTACTGGATTTGGCCCAAGTATTTTTCCATCTTTTAAGAAATATTTTACAACCCATTTATTTGTTTGAATATCTACAAATGATCTATTCTCTGAAAGCTGGTAATCCATTTTTAACCACTGATCGCATTTTGCTCCAAAATCTCCCCAAGAAAAATTATTTAAATATTCTTCAATAAGCAAATTAGCTTCATATAAATTTTTTACAATAGCATCTTCAGGGACAATAAATTCAATTTTTTTTGTAACATCTTCGTCAGGAATTTCTAGGCTTGGCACAGTTATCGCAATTCCTTCTTCTTCGCAAGCCTTAGTTAATTTTTGCAGAGATAAAAATGTTTCTACATGATTAGCCATATGTTCATAGGTATCATCATAAGCAAGGGGATGAAATGTTGGGTACACATAATAATTTGTAGCAGCTTCTTCTGCTGCAATTACAAACCTTTTGGATGCCTCAATAATCTTATCTGATGACCTCATAGATGCAGCTTCGAGCTCTTTTATCATTATTTTAATATCTTTAACAGGAATTTGATCTTTTGCCACACCTAGTTGCAATTCATCAAAAATATTACAAGCTAATTCAGAACCATTTTTAATTGTATTGTTCCTAAGCTCACTTTCATTACAACTAAAGATAAGAATAGGTGTAATAAAAAAAAATAAATAAAATTTATTTAATATTAATAACTTAAAGTTCATATTAAATTTAACTTATTCCTATATATTTAACTCATCATCAATTATTTCTTGATAAGCATTAGATTTTCCGGAAATTACATCTTCAACTTGAATTATTTTACCTGATTCTCCAGATTCTAACGCACCATATGCAAGAGCTAATGCGTCCATTCCCACTTCTGAATCAACCTCTGGAGGTCGATCATTTATGATGGAGTCTGCAAGATCATGAATCTCAATTGCAATTAGTTTTCTATCAATTTCTTCAAAAGAGTAATTATAACTAGAAATTCTTTTTTTATTATCAAAATAAAGCGATGATATGTCATCAAGCTGCCAATTTGGAATCAAATCTAACAGATCATCACCTGTTATAGATATAGGTGGTTTTTTCGGATCTCCGGAATCTCTATATATAATAGGACTATTACCATTTCTGCTTCCAGGCAATTTTATAGTCCCTTTTGATCCATGAATTGATTCATTCCCAAATCCATAGCCACTTGCTGCGCTTGTCATTGTCATTTGACCAAAAGAACCATTTTCAAAATCGATTACTGAAAAAGCAGTGTCTTCAGCATCAATTTCAACTTCATTATTGCCGTCAAGCTGGTCTTCAACTCTATGCCCGTAAAAATTTTTTAATTGCTCATTAAGCATTCCGTGAGTCTTTCTTATCGGACTATTTACTGCGGTTTTTGCATATATACTTATTGCCTTGCCCATAAAATAAAGTATTAAATCAGAAGTATGCACCCCTTGCTCTAATATTAAACTTCCTGCTAGTGATTTTTTTGCTCTCCACCCTGTTCCATGCATTAGATAGCCACCTCCAGATACTGAAATATCCACTATCATTTGGAGGTCACCTATGGCACCAGAATCAATAAGAGCTTTAACTAATCTATTCATTGGGTCTCTTCTATAATTTTCTGCAACAGATAATTTAACTTTATTTTTTTCTTGCACTTCTTTCATTTGTCTGCAAGCTTTTAAAGTTACGCCCATCGGTTTTTCAGTTAACACATGAATGCCTTTATTCATTGCTTTTACAGCAAAAGAATGATGGGTTTTGGTATCGGTTACTATATCCAGGACATCAATTCCTGATTCATCAATCATTGAATCAAAATCTGTATAAATCTTAGGTCTATATCCATTATTTTTTTCAGCAATATCTGCTACATGCTTAGCTGCTGATTCATGCAAATCGCAAATAGCTTCTAGTCTAGCAATATCACTATACCTCATTAATTCTGATATACCCTCCATATGTCGAAATCCCATTCCTCCGCAACCAACAATTCCTAAATTTAAAGTCATAATTATCCTTTTGCAAATCTATTAAATCATTTTAATAAAAAAATAAGAGGGCTGGCTACCCAGCCCTCTTATTCAGTTGAAGTAGAGTCGAACTATTGAGCCTTACTTACGTTCAGTACAACCTGAATAAATGCTGCCCATAAACTATAAGGGGCAACATATGGATCATTAGCGCTCATCATGCCTTTCCAATAAGTATCATTAAAAGTAACAACATGCCTTTCTTCAGCTAGAGTCACTTCTGTAATATCTTTCAGAAAGTATTCCAGAGCCTGATCAGCTAGTGCCATATATTCAGCACTATTTGGGTCACCTGGTATGGCATCCATCTGATCAATTATTGCATCATAATCAGGGTTATTGTAATGACTGTTACCCCATATATATGAGTTCATTTCTCCTTGGGAAGGAGCGGCGAACTTACTGTGATAATGTTGCAGTGTTCCCCAAGGTTCATTACTACTTCCGCAATGTACTACTACCCATGCATCCGCATTACCTGTTCGAACTTTATCGAACATAGGAGCATTATCAGGATCGTGAAGTACGAAAGTTGTATCAAATCCACCATCTTTAAATTGCTTTTCTAATACTGGACCCATTGGCTTTAACCAACCTGGAACATGAAGATCAAAAGTGAATTTTTCACCGCCTTTGGTGTACATTCCATCTCCATCTTTTGTCCATCCTGAAAGAGCCATATGTTCAGCTGCTTCAGCTAGGTCATGTTTTGTAGGGTCGTATTTTGCAATTAAGTCAGCTTGCTTTTGTTCGTATGCAATTAATCCACCGTATGTAGAATAAGGTATACCTCTAGCTACAGTAGAGCTTTCATACGCAAGCATAACAAGCTTGTCTCTATCAACAGTTCTGTTAATAGCTCTTCTAACGTTTACATCAGACATCGCGCCCCATTGAGTATTAAGACCCAATGTATATAGACATGCATCTGCTGCACCCCAAGATGGACCTTCTACAGCCCAACTCTTCACGTTAGGATTCTTAGACTTTGCTGCTAAGAAAACACCTGGTTGCATAATTGAAGCAACATCAAACTCATTATTAATTGTTCTTGCAGCTGCAGTGTCTGCACTACCAGGCGGTATGTAAGCGATCCTCAAAGGAACTGGCTGATGAGAGAATCCAGTTTTAGATGCCCACCAAGCGTCATTCCTATCAAAAATTTGGCCCTGTGCGGTAGCTTCTACAGCAACATATGGCCCTGTTCCTACAGGATATCCTTTATCAGGATCCCAGTTATTAAACTCTAAAGGATCTTCCTTTTCCCAAACATGCTTTGGAAGTATCTGAATATGAATTTCAGAGTTTTCTACGAAATAGAAGTAGAAAAATCTTACGTTTGGCTTATTTAAATTGATTGTAAAGTTATGATCATCCTTACAATCAACATCTTTAACCCATTCATTCATATCACTTGCAAAAACAAGTTCTTCGGTATCTCTTAATAGCTCTATAGTGTACTTCACATCATCACACGTAAAAGCAACACCATCAGACCATTCAATTCCGTCTCTTAGAGTCACATCAACACCCATGCCGTCTGCATGAGTATCATAGCTAGTTGCTAGCCATGGTATTTGCTCACCAGTATTGTGATTGTAGTAATACATGTATTCGTAAATTGTTTTATTAAGAATACCTCTTACTCTACCCAATCCACCAAGTGAATAAGGGTTAAGATTTTCAAAACCTTCCCATTGTGTTGCTCCAGGACCAAAAGCTGAAATTATAAGAGTGTCATCTCTTGCAACATCACCTCTATTTCCAGGCTTATAGTCTGGAGGAGGGACGATTTTCTCAACGACCCTTTCTTTAGTTACTACTTTCTCAACTTCTTTTATAACTTCTCTATCAACAGGCACTTCAACAATTTTTTCTTCAACAATTGTTTCTGTTACTGTTTCACCACAAGCTAATGAAGCTGAAATAATTAAAGACGAAAGTAATACTAGGTAAAAACTCCGTTTCATAGATTATCTCCTTTCAACAACATTTAACTTAGATACAAAAATTTCAGTACCAAATATAAAGTTGTATGAAATAAATTTAATTAATTGTTATTTTTATTGTAATTAACAAAAAAAGTATATACAAAAAAAATTAAGTTAATAAAAATATTATTCAATAAATATTTATGTTATTTTTTTTTAAATAATTAATTTTTAATAAATTTAAACTTAATTTATGCCTAATTTAAATATTTTTTTTATTAATTAAATAGCATTTATAAAGTTTATTTTATTCTTATTATTTAAAAAAACATTTTACACGCAATTTTTTTTTATTGGCTATTAACGCAATTTAAAAAAAAATTAAACTTTATAAAAAAAATTATTTTGTTAACATTTCATTAAAATACTATATCTACTCTGGTTTGAGGAAATTTATGTCTTGGGATTACGTAATAAAAAGATTTCTATTATTTTTAGCTGTTATATTTGTAGCTGTAACCATAAACTTTATTATTCCCAGATTAAGAGATACCAACCCAATAGAAGAACGTCTTTACCAATTAGCTGCGCAAGGTGGAGTAAATGTTTCTAAAATTAAAGAACTTACTGCAATTTATGAAGCAAAATACGGACTTGATAAATCTATAGGTGAGCAATACCTTAACTATTGGAATGATATTTTTCATCTAGATTTTGGCTGGACAATTGCTGACAGAACTCCGGTAATAAATGAAATAATGAGAGCAGTTCCCTGGACTATTGGACTTTTGTCCGTGGCAACTTTTATTGCGTTTGTAGTAGGAACTATATTTGGAGCATTGCTTGCATGGCCTAAAACGGGAAATTTTGTAAAGTATTTTGTCCCCTTATTAATGACTCTTTCAGCTATACCTTATTATTTATTAGGAATTGTTTTCATATATTTGTTTGCTATAAATTTAGGAGTTTTGCCTACCGCAGGAGCTTATGGATTTGGAGTAAAACCGGGATGGACGTTAGAGATGATAACAAGTGTTTTGTGGCATGCAATAATGCCTGCAGCTTCGATAGTTTTAACTTCAATTGGTTTTTGGGGGCTTGGCATGAGAGGAATGATGATCACCACAATGGGTGAAGATTATATGAAGTTTGCTGAATATAAAGGGTTAAAAGACTGGAGAGTTTTTCTATCATACGGGGTTAGAAATGCAATGCTTCCTCAAGTAACTGGGCTAGCTATAAGCTTAGGAACTATTCTTGCAGGGTCGGTGCTTGTAGAGGTTATTTTTGCTTACCCAGGATTAGGCAATTTGCTTTACAGAGCTATAACTTCAAATGATTATTTTCTCCTCCAAGGTATTATTTTATTTATCATAGTTTCATTGGGCTTCTCTCTATTTCTAATTGATTTAGTTTACCCGCTTGTAGACCCAAGGATTAATTTGGAAGGCGGAGAAAATGGATAAGGTAAAATTGTTATCAGTAACAATTCTTAATAGTAGACTTTTAACATCTGGAATAATTTTATTTTTATTTGTTAGTCTTTTCGGAGTAGTAGGTGGGTGGTTTATAGATCATGAAATGGCAGATGTTGGAGCTGGATATCCATCACAACCCCCTTCTTGGGAACATTGGCTTGGCACTGACCAACAAGGAAGAGATGTTCTATCAGATTTATTATTAGGTACCCCTCAAACTCTAAAGATAGGCTTAATTGCTGCAATTGTTGGCGTAGGCATAGGTACTATTTTAGGTTTTATTGGAGGGTATTTTGGAGGAAAAGTAGATGTTTTAATTAGGCTTGTTTCAGATGTTTTCATGACTATTCCAGGCCTACTAATATTAATAGTAATAGCTTCCCTTCTCGATATAGTAAGTACTACTTTGCTTGGATTTGTTATTGCTTTTTTTGGATGGATGGGCGCATGTAGAGTTACTAGGGCGCAAGTTTTAACAATGAGAGAAAGAGCATATGTTCAAGTAGCCAAACTTAATGGTGTAAATGACTTTGAAATTATTTTTAAGGAGATGCTACCTAATCTTTTGCCATTTATTGCAGCAAGCCTTACAGGCGCAACCGCAGGAGCTGTCCTTGCATCCTTAGGTTTATCTGCATTAGGCCTTGGTCCACAAAATGAACCATCAATAGGTTTAACGATTTATTGGGCTCTACATTATGGTGCATTAATTAGAGAGCTTTGGTGGTGGTTCATGCCTCCTGTAGTAGTAATGGTTTTATTATTTTTAAGTTTATTTTTAATTACTGCTGGCCTTGATCAAATTGCAAATCCAAGACTTAAGGATAAAATTTGATGCAACCTATTTTAGATATTAAAAATTTAAAAGTTTATTATCATACTTCTCTTGGTCCTGTTAAGGCGGTAGAAGATGTTTCATTTTCTTTAAAACCTGGTGAAAGGATGGGGTTAGTTGGTGAATCTGGGTCTGGCAAATCAACTATTGCTCTCGCGCTAATGAAAGCACATAAATATCCTGCAAACATAGAATCAGGAGAAATTATCGTTGACTCAATTAATATAGTCGATTTAGATGAAGAAGAAATGAGAAAAACTAGACTAAACAACATTTCCATGATTCCCCAAGGAGCTATGAATTCCTTAAATCCAGTTAAAAAAATAAGGCCGCAAGTTATAGATGCTTTAACTGACCATGGAGTTAAATTAGGAAATAAAGAAGAAAAATTTTTATCCGAATTAATGGAAAGTGTTGGTTTGCCTAAAGATGTTTTAAAGCTTTTCCCACATGAATTAAGCGGTGGTATGAAACAGCGAGTATGCATCGCAATATCTATATCAATGAAACCAAAAGTAATAATTGCTGACGAACCTACAAGTGCACTAGATGTTATTGTTCAAAGACAAATTATGGAAACTCTTTATAAAGCTCAGGAAGAGTTAGGTGCTGCTTGCATACTTATTGGTCATGATATGGGGCTGATGGCTCAGTTTGCAGATAAAATTGGCATTATGTATGCAGGAAAAATGGTTGAATTAGGCTCAGTTTCTGATATTTTTAAGAATCCTCAACATCCATATACAAGACTTTTAATTGATAGTTTGCCTGATACTTCAGGAAAGAGAGATCTAATTGGTATTCCTGGGGTACCCCCTTCTTTATTAAACCTCAAAGATGGTTGTAGTTTTTGCCTTAGAATTGGCAAAAAAAATACTAAAGAAATTCCATGGATCAAGGTCTCTGCAGGACACTATATACAAAAATGCCCTAATTGTTTTGATTACGGATCAAGAAAAAAAACAGCAACAAAGAGAACAAGGAAATAAATTGGGATCATTATTAGAAGCTAATCAAGTTAGCAAAGAATATATAAGTGGAACTTTCATTAAGAATAGAAATTTAGCTCTTAAACCCATTTCATTCTCTATAAGCGATGACACTCCTTCAATAACAGCGATTGCTGGAGAAAGTGGTAGCGGCAAAACAACATTTGCAAGAGTTATTGCAGGAATTTTAGATAAGAGTTCAGGATCTCTTCGTTATAAAGATAAA
>MDTB01227522.1_pt1 | contig 11315 bp, 11 predicted proteins | sample 811161 | NCBI WGS metagenome assembly MDTB01 (sample SAMN05326650, study PRJNA326480) | marine metagenome | isolation source: seawater | place: Mediterranean Sea | collected 2009
AATAATCACAATATTTCTTATTTGGTGCTAATTTTACTAACTTAACATTATTTACAAACAATATAGTACTAACTGTATTCATTGCCAGTTTAACAGATTTAATCTGATAAGGGCTATCATCAATAAACCAAATATTTTCTTTAAAAAATTTAGATATAAATTTAACTGCAACTCCTTTTGGACCTTTATTAGCAAAAAATGGAAAGTTTAAGTTATAATTAATTAATGCACTTTTTCTTTTTTCATAAAATTCAAAGGGTATATTTGATAAAATTATAATATTAAAATTTTTTGATAGTATTTTTAAGCTATTTTTAGCTCCTTTGATTAACTCCATACTAGAAGTGTTTTGCTTAAAGAAATCTGTGATAATATTTTTTATTTGATTACTATTTATTGCTTTACCTTTATCATCTAATATATTTCCGTCTAAAGCATAACTTTTCCAATTAAAGGTTAGTTTATTTTTATAAAGATGTTTTTCAAAAGTGTTCATAAAGTCAAAAATGACTTGATCAGCATCACATATGATTAGTGGTTTATTTATATCAAATAAAAAGTTACTTATTTCTGGAAAAGTGAGGGGCTTCAATTTTTATGCTAAATTACTTTATTTTGCCTTCTTTAAAAAGAACGTGTTTTTTTGCAACAGGATCATATTTACGTACCTGCATTTTCTCAGTCATAGTTTTATTATTCTTTTTAGTAACATAAAAAAAGCCAGTGTCAGCAGTACTGTTTAATCTTATCTTTATTGAAGAGGGTTTAGCCATATTTATTAATACAATAATAAGCAACTTATTGTCAAGAATTACCTCTTTTTCTTCTTGTTTATTATTTCTATTGCTTCAGCCAAAGATAAATCCTCTGTAAAAGATTTAGGAAGGCCAAAGTTAACTCCTTTATATTTTAAATATAAACCGTATCTTCCTTTAAAAAGGGTGATGTTATCCTTATCGTCAGGATGTTGTCCTAATTCTTTTAAAGCTTTAATAGATCTTCCAGCATTTTTTTTAGGTTTAGATAGAATATCAACAGCTCTATTAATTCCTATAGTTAGAGGACTCTCATCTTTAGGTATTGAATAAAAAGCTCCGTTATATTTTAAATAAGGTCCGTATCTGCCATTATTAGCTATTATAACATCACCACTATCAGGGTGCTTACCAATTTCTCTAGGCAGGGCTAAAAGTTTTTTTGCAGTCTCTAAATTAACTTCATTTATATTCATATTTTTAGGTATCGAAGCTCTTCTTATATTTTTTTTATCTTTTTGATCAGGACCTAGTTGTACATAAGGTCCATAAGGACCTTTTTTAAGAAAAACTTCTAAATTATTATCTATGCCTAATACTTTATCTTCTAATAAGGTTTCTTCTTTATTTTCTCCAGGAAAAACTTCACTTCTAATAAAATTACAGTCAGGATGACTTGCACAGGCTACAAATGGACCTGACCCATTTTTTCTCATTTTTATCGATAAATTAGACTTTTTACATTTGGGGCAAAGGTTAGGTTCACTATCATTGGCATTATTATTTTTTGGAAATAAATATTCCCCCATAGCTTTATTAATATAATCATAAACATTAGTATTTGATAATTTAAGAGTAGTTTCTACACTAATATTAAAGTCACTCCAAAATTCACTTAAAACTGACTTCCACTCTTTTTCTCCTTTTGATACTAAGTCTAACTCATCTTCTTTTTTTGCTGTAAAATTGTAATCTAAATACTTTTCAAAATAATTTTCTAGAAAGCATGTAACAATTCTTCCACTAGGTTGAGGGAAAAATCTTTTTGACTCTAATGCTACGTAACCTCTTAATTGATTTTTTTTCATAATATTAGCATAAGTTGAAGGTCTACCAATCCCATATTCTTCGAGTTTTTTGATTAAGGAAGCTTCTGTATATCTAGGTGGTGGATCAGTGAAATGTTGTTTAATTTCATTTTCAACTTTTATAATTAAAGTATTTTTTGTTAATTTTTCAAAATTTTGATTTTTATTTTTATTTCCCAGTTCATTATCTTTATAAATTCTCTTAAATCCATCAAACTCGACTTCAGAAGTAGAGGCACTTAATATTATCTGATTAGATTTATCAGCAATCTTAATTGAGATAACTTTAGTAATAGATTGGTTGGCCTGTGTAGCTAGAGTTCTTCTCCAAATTAACTCATATAATCTTTTTAAATCTTGTTCTAAAGTAGAAGGAAGATCTGTTGGTTTTATCAACGGATCACTTGGTCTAATGGCTTCATGTGCTTCTTGAGAATTTCTAACTTTATTTTTAAAAGTTCTGATGCTATCATACACATATTTATTACCAAATTCTGTGCTAATTACCTTTTTTGCCTCTTCTATAAATACATTAGAAAGATTTGTAGAATCGGTTCTCATATACGTGATTAACCCTTTATTTTCTCCATTAATACCTATTCCTTCGTACAACTTTTGAGCTAACGACATAGTTCTACTAGGACTAAACCCAAGCTTATTACTCGCGTCTAGTTGAAGGGTGGATGTAATGTAAGGTGGAAAAGGATTAATTTTTCTAAGATTACTTTCTATTGAAACTATATTTAAATCAGCACTGGATATCTTATCAGCAATAATATGAGCCTGATCTTTATTTTCTATACTTAGTTTAGTAATTTTTTTTCCTTCTATTTCATAAACTTTAGCTTCAATTTCTTTTTTATTATCGAGGAGTAATAAACTTTGAATTGACCAATATTCTCTAGGTTGAAATTTTTGTATTTCTTTTTCTCTCTCAGTAATTAGTTTTAAAGCAACTGATTGTACTCTTCCTGCAGATTTACATCCCGGTAAACGTCGAATTAATAGTGGTGATAAAGAAAACCCCATTAAATAATCTAGTGACCTTCTGGCTTGATATGCATTTACTAAATTCATATCAATTGATCTTGGAGCATCTAAAGACTTTAATATGGCTTTTTCAGTAATTTCATTAAATGTAATTCTTAGAATATCTATTCCTTTTAAAAGATCATCCTCTTCTAGTATTGTTTTTATATGCCAAGCAATAGCTTCTCCTTCTCTATCTTGATCCGTAGCTAGGTATAATTTCTTTTTATTTTTTATACTCTTTCTTATGGTATTTAAATGCTTAGATTCTAAAGTATTTTTTTGATAATTTATTTTAAATCCTTGATCAACATCTATACCTTTTTTTTCTTCAATATCTCTTACATGACCATATGAAGCTATAACTTCATAACTTTTGCCAAGGAATTTATTTATTGTTTTGGCTTTTGCTGGAGATTCTACTACTACTAAATACATATTTATTGTAAATTAAAAAAAAGTATCATTAGACGCTTCTAAGTCAAGCCAATAATTATAGTTTTATAATAGATATTATATTCTTACGATGTTTAAGCAAGATTAAACTACTTATGAATAAAGCAAAATGAAACTCAATTGGTTCTCCTGGAATCCATAATAATTTTGATAAATTAAACTGTACATACAGAATAAAATTAAAAGCTAAAAGTTGAGATATAATAGCAATAATAGCTCCAAGAGCTGAATATTTTAAAACTTTTACAGTTAAGGCCCAAATAAATATAAATAAGCAACATAATGGCCAAGATATAACTAAAATAAATCCAATATAGCTTGCAACTCCTTTTCCACCTCTAAACCTTAACCAAAAAGGAAACATATGACCAATAATGGTAATTATTCCACAAACTGCTCCAAGTTCTGTTCCAAAATATTTTTGTATAAAAAAACAAGGAATAAAAGTTTTGCTAAAATCTAGAAAAAGAGTTAGCGTAGCAAACTTTTTACCTAAAAGTCTATTTACATTAGTAGCGCCTATATTGCCGGATCCATATTTTCTAATATCATCATTTTTATTTATCTTATAAAAAATATATCCAAAGGGTATAGAACCTAAAATATAACTACAAAAAAAAAATATATAATTTATTTTATTTGATATTAAAATTTCTAGCATTATGAATTATTTTTCCGTCTACCATTGTCAACATAACTTTACCTAGACCATTATTATTTTCATATGGAAAATTATTTGATTTACTTTTTACTAGTGATGAAGAAAGTTTAATTCTTTTTTTATGATCAATAACAACTAAATCTGCTGGACTTAGTTTTTTTAAATTACCTGTTTTAAGATTAAGAATATTTGAAGGATTATAGCTTAAAAGCTCAACAAGTCTATTTAAAGAAAGCTTATTAGTCGTTATTAACTGCATAGTAAGTGGGAGCAAACTTTCAAAGCCTATTATACCAGAAGATGCTTGTTCAAATGGCAATCTTTTACTATCTGTATCGTGTGGAGAATGATCTGATGATATACAATCAATTGTATTTTCTAAAATACCCTTTATAACTGATTCCACATTTTTTTTATTTCTTAGGGGCGGAGAAACTTTAGCATATGTTCTCCACTTTCTAATATCATCCTCGGTTAAATTAAAATAATGAGGTGAAGTAGAACAGGATACTTTTACGCCCCTTATTTTCGCCTCTTCTATGCTTTTTAAAGCTAAAGCTGTAGTAATATTAAAGAAGTGAATTCTCCCATTAGTCATTTCTGTTAATCTTAAATCTCTATCAACTTGAATAACCTCTGCCTCCTCTGGTATACCACTTATTCCAAGTTTCGTAGATAATAAGCTTGAATTCATACTTCCACCTTTAGCCAGACTCTTTTCCTCAGGATGTTGCATAAGTAGAGTATCAAAAGCACTTGCATATTTTAAAGCTCTAAGCATTACAGTAGCATCATCAACCGCTTTAATTGCATCAGTAAAACCAACAGCTCCTGCCTCCTTCAAAAGACCAAATTCTGTTAAATCTTTTCCTAGTAATTTTTTTGTTATAGATGCTGTGGAAAAAATTTTTACATCACTTTCTTTTCTAGCTTTTCGTTGTATAAGTTCAACCATTGAAATATTATCAATAATAGGATCAGTATTTGGCATACATACCAAGCTGGTGATACCTGCAGCTGCAGCAGATTGACTAGCGTAGGATAAGTTTTCTTTATGTTCAGCACCAGGAACCCTTAAGTGACACTTTATATCTACAAATCCTGGACATAAGATTAAGCCTACACAATCAATAATATTATAATTTTCTTTATCAAGTTGTATATTTTTTTTTATAATTAAATCAGATATTACTTTATTATCTATTATTATGGTTCCTATAGCATTAATCTTTTGTGAAGGGTCTATAATAAGAGCATTTTTTAAAGCTAATTTTTTCATAAATTTTATTTAATTAATTCCTCTATTACTGCCATTCTAATTGCTACACCCAATCTAACTTGCTCCAAAATTAAAGACCTACCTATATCATCAGCTACGTCACTATCAATTTCAATACCTCTATTAATAGGCCCTGGGTGCATAACTAAAGCATTTTTTTTAGCATTATTTAATTTTTTTCTGTCAAGACCCCAAAATTTAAAAAACTCTTTTTCTGATGGAACAAAAGTACCTGACATTCTTTCTTTTTGTATTCTCAAGACCATAATAATATCTACGTTTTTAAGACCTTTCTCTAAGCATTTAAAAACTTTTACACCAAGCTTTTCAATATCAGGTGGTAATAATGTAGGAGGAGAAATAATTCTTATCTTTGCACCAAGTTTTTGAAGTAAATATATATTAGATCTTGCTACTCTACTATGAAGCACATCTCCAAGAATGGCGACTTCTAAACCAGATATTGTCTTTTTATGTCTTTTTATTGTTAAGGCATCTAATAAAGCTTGAGTAGGATGCTCATTACTTCCATCTCCTGCATTTATTACGGAACAGTTTACTTTTTCAGATAGTAAATAAGGTACTCCACTCATATTATGTCTTACTATTAATATATCAGGATTCATAGCATTGAGTGTCATAGCAGTATCAATAAGAGTTTCTCCTTTTTTAATTGAAGAGGTTGAAATAGACATATTGATAACGCTAGCTCCTAATTGTTTTCCAGCAAGCTCAAAAGAAGTAAGAGTCCTTGTAGAATCCTCGAAAAATAAATTAATAATATTTTTATTAGAGAATATTTTATTTTTTACATTGTTCTTTTTTTTAAGAAAAAATTCAGCTTTAGAGAGGATTTTATTTATATCCTTGATGCTTAAATTTTTAATAGATAATATGTGCTTTTTTTTCATTTAGTACTTTTAATGTTATTTAAAGAATCTAAGGCACACTGTAAAATCCAAGTCGCCGAAGCAGAGTCTATATTTTTTTCTATTTCTTTTTTTTTAATACCTGCTTTTTTCATTTCTCTAATAATACCAATTGTTGAAAACCTCTCATCCCAAAGGAGTATAGGTAATTTAAACCTTTTAAGCAAAGCATTAGCAAAAGTAATTACTGATTGAGCCATGGGTCCTTTTTTTCCGTCTTTATTAAGAGGTAGCCCTACAACCAAAGAAACTATATTATTTTCATTAATTATTTTTTCTATAATTTCTAGGTCTGAATGAAGTTTAGTTCTAAATATGGTTCTATGGGTTAGGGCAATATTACTTGAAGGTTCTGATATAGCTATTCCTAAAGTTTTTTTTCCTACATCAAATCCAATTATTTTTCTATCTTGACTAAATGCTTTCTTGAAATTATTTATATCGTGTGTGATTGTATTAGTATTTAAAGTTTGATACATACTAAATAAAAAAATTAACATAAAAAAAAAAATAAGAAACAAAAATGTTTATAGATGATAAAATAACGAGAAAAATAGCTGATCTAGCTAAATTAGATCTTTCAGACCAAGAGATTAAAGAATACTCAAAAGATTTATCAAATATTCTTAAATGGATGGAAGAACTCAAAGAGGTTGATGTATCAGATATTGAACCTATTACTAGTGTAATAAAAAATAAATTATTTGAAAGGGAAGATAAAATCCAACAAAATCATTTAGATAAAGAGAAAATCATATCTAATGCTCCTGATAAAGCAGATAATTATTTTACAGTTCCTAAGGTGATTGAATAAATATGGTAGATATTTGTAACCTTGATATTAAAAATACTATAGAAAATTTGAAAAAAAAAAAATTTTCTACAGTTGAACTTATTAATTATTACATTAAAAGAGTAGATAAACTCGACAAATATAACCTGGTTTCAGAAAAAGTTTATGATGATGCTTTGTTGCTCGCAAAGAAAGCTGACGAAAAAAACATTGCAGAAAGACTGCCATTAGAGGGTATACCAATTGCTGTTAAAGATATATTTTGTACAGAAGGTAATCTAACTTCTGCTAGTTCTAATATTTTGAAAAATTTTAGGGCTCCGTATGAGTCTACAGTTACTAAAAACCTCAAGGATGCGGGAGCAATTATTTTATGTAAAACAACTATGGATGAATTTGCTATGGGGTCTGCTAGTGATACTTGTAATTCAGGAAAAGTTATCAACCCGTGGACAAAAGATATTTTAGAACCTATTACTCCAGGGGGTTCATCAGGAGGGTCTGCAGGAATAATTGCTTCTTCAGGAGCTTGTTTCTCTCTAGGAACAGATACCGGAGGTTCTATAAGACAACCTGCTTCATTTTGTGGAGTAGTAGGAATAAAGCCTACATATGGAAGATGTTCAAGGTTTGGTATTATAGCTTTTGCGTCATCATTAGATCAAGCTGGTCCATTTACGAAAACTGTAGAGGATGGAGCCTATGCTCTTAATCATATAGTATCTTATGATAAAAAAGACTCAACATCATCAAAAGAAATAATGCCCGATTTATTAAAAAATTTGAAAAAAGGCGTAAAAGGACTAAAAATAGGAATTCCTAAGCAATATAATATTGAAGGAATTCCCAATGAAATTAATGAACTTTGGAATAAAGGTAAGGAAATATTAAGCAATATAGGAGCTGAAGTAGTTGAAGTTTCACTACCTCATACAAAGTATGCATTACCTACTTATTATATTATAGCTCCGGCTGAGGCATCAGCTAATTTAGCTAGATATGATGGAGTAAAATATGGGTATAGATCTAAGCATAAGTTTGAAGATTTAAATGAGATGTATTGCAGGACAAGAGGTGAAGGTTTTGGAAGTGAAGTTAAAAGGAGGCTACTAATAGGGACTTATGTTTTATCTTCAGGGTATTATGATGCATATTATTTACATGCTCAAAAGGTAAGAAGGAGAATAATTGAAGATTTTGAAAATGTTTTTACTGAGGTAGATCTTATTTTAACTCCCACAACGCCTAGCGATGCTTTTAAAATTGGTGAAAAAAATGATGATCCTATAGCTATGTATTTAAATGATATTTTTACAGTACCGTCAAGCTTGGCTGGCTTACCTGCTTTATCATTACCTGCAGGACTTAGTAAAAATAATAGACCATTAGGATTACAATTGATTGCTAATACTTTTTGTGAAGATGTACTATTAAAAGGTGCACACGCTATAGAACAAGAAATAAAATTCAAAAATGAACTTTTGTTAGAGAATTAAGTATGGAAATAAATAATCCAATTAAAATTAAGGGTACTACAGGTGATTGGGATATTGTTATAGGCTTAGAAGTTCATGCTCAAGTAATTTCTAATCTTAAATTATTTTCTAATGGGGCTAGTGACTTTAGAAAAGAAGCAAATTCTAAATTGGATCTGCTTGATATAGGCTTGCCAGGAACTCTTCCAGTAATCAATAAAAAGGCTGTAGACCAAGCAATAAAAACAGGGTTAGCCTTAAATGCTAAAATTAATAAGACATCCATTTTTGATAGAAAAAATTATTTTTACCCTGATCTTCCATTAGGCTATCAAATTAGTCAATTCAAAGACCCTATAGTTAGCGGAGGTTACTTAGATATAGATATCAATGAAGACAAAACTAAAAGAATAAGAATAGAGCGACTTCATTTAGAGCAAGATGCAGGAAAGTCTTTACATGATCAATCACCAGATAAAACTTTTATAGATTATAATAGAGCTGGTGTAGCATTGATGGAAATTGTTTCATGCCCTGACTTAAGTGATTGGAATGAAGCAGGTAGTTATTTATCAAAATTAAGGAGTATATTAAGATTTGCAGGTACTTGTGATGGTAATATGGATGAAGGGTCATTAAGGTGTGATGCAAATGTTTCTGTTAGAGTTTCAGGAAAGCCGCTTGGAACTAGGTGTGAAATAAAAAATCTTAATTCCATAAAAAATTTAATGAAGGCTATAGAGTATGAAGCTAAGAGACAAGTAAAATCTTTAGAAAAAGGTAACACAATACGACAAGAAACAAGATTATTTGACGTAAATTCAGGAACGACCAAAACTATGAGATCTAAGGAGGAAGCACATGATTATAGGTATTTTCCTGACCCTGATTTATTACCCCTTGAGCTAACAGAAGAAAGAATAGATAATATTAGAAAAGGTTTACCTGAACTACCAGATGAATTAAAAATAAGACTAATTAAAGAATATAAATTAGGTGCATACGATGCTAGAGTAATATCATCTGATCAAGAAACAGCAAAATATTTTGAGACTTTAACAGTGAAAAGAGAAGCAAAACAAGCTGCAAATTGGATAATATCAAATTTATTTGGAAAATTAAATGAAACAGGTAAAGGTATCAAAGAATCACCTATACCAGCCAATGAACTCGGAGAACTTCTTGATTTAATTAATAATCAAATAATATCTAATAAAATCGCTAAAGAGGTTTTTGAAGAAATGTTTAAGACAAGTAATACTGCAGGAGAAATTATAGAAAAGAAGGGTCTGAAACAAATAAGCAATACTGATGAGATAGAAGTTATTGTAGATAAGATTATCCATGAAAATCAAAGCCAAAAACAACAATTTAAAGGCGGTAATACTAAAGTCTTAGGGTGGTTTGTAGGCCAAGTTATGAAAGAGACAAAAGGCCAAGCTAACCCAGAACTTGTTAATAAAGTAATAATTAATAGATTAAAGAATTAATGTTCTATGATACTAAAATTAATAATCACGGATTGAAGTATAACCCTTTTAAATCTTGTATTATTCCTAGACCTATAGCCTGGATAACTACATTAACTGAAAATGGAGAAGATAATTGCGCACCATACAGCTTTTTCAATGGAGTAGCTTCCGATCCACCTATGGTTATGTTTGCTAATAATGGACCTGCTCCAAATAAAAAAGGACCAAAAGATACATTTTCAAATATAAAGAACAATAAACAATTTGTAGTAAATATATCAACTTATGAAAATAAAGATAAAATGAATTTGACTTGCTCTCCTCTTGCAAAAGGTGAAAGTGAAATTAATTTTGCCTTACTTGAAACTTTTACTAGTAATTTAGTTAAACCAAAATCTTTAAAAGCATCTCCAATAAACATGGAATGTGAACTTTTTAAAATAATAGATTTACCCATAATAAAGGAGAACGAATATAATGGAATTATTATTGGAAAAGTTTTAGGAATAAATATTGATAATGAATATATAAAAGATGGTAGGATAGATGTATTGAAGTTAAAGCCTTTAGCAAGGTTAGGATATATGGATTACTCTAAAGTTGAAGATTTTTTCGAAATGAATAGGCCTAAATAAAATGATAGATTTATATACCTGGTCTACTCCAAACGGAAGAAAAATTTCTATTCTATTAGAAGAGTTAGGTATTGATTATAATGTAATCCCTATAAATATTATTAAAGATGAACAATTTAATGAAAATTTTATTAAGATAAGTCCTAATAATAAAATACCTGCTATTTTTGATCATGAAGACGATATATCTTTGATGGAATCAGGGGCTATATTGCTATTTCTTGCGGAAAAATACAAAAAGTTCATACCTGACAACAGTAAACAAAGATTAAAGTGTATTGAATGGTTGAATTTTCAAACTTGTTCTCAAGGACCTATGCTTGGACAAGCACATCACTTTCTCAAGTTTAATAAAGGTAAATCTAAATATGCAGAAACGAGGTATCATAATGAGGCCAATCGACTATATAAGGTAATTAATAATCAATTAAAGAATAATAAATACTTAAGTGGTTCTAATTATACTATTGCAGATATTGCTACTTGGCCCTGGATAGCAAGATTCGAATGGCATAAAATTAATATTAAAAATTATGTACACATAGTTAGATGGTATACAGATATAGCTTCACGTGAGGCTGTGCAAAAAGGTTATGATGTACCTATTACAGGAGCAAATATTCCAATATTATAAATCATGCTTGATTTCTATATATAATAAGGCAGAATTGTAAATGGATAGGTGGCCGAGTGGTCGAAGGCGCCTCCCTGCTAAGGAGGTATACGAGTAATCGTATCGAGGG
>MDTB01134651.1_pt1 | contig 11314 bp, 10 predicted proteins | sample 811161 | NCBI WGS metagenome assembly MDTB01 (sample SAMN05326650, study PRJNA326480) | marine metagenome | isolation source: seawater | place: Mediterranean Sea | collected 2009
GAAATCTGATTTCCATAAATAAAGATAAAAATACAGGATATATTAGATTATCTGTTACACACGAAGATCCGATGTTTGCTAAATCTCTTCTTGAGTTAATAGTCGACCAAATAAACATTCAGTTAAAACAAAAGGACATGACTGACTCAACCAACGCCATTAATTATCTAAATGAGCAATACGTCTTAAATACTCTAACTAATATGAAAAGCTCTATTAATAACCTTATTGAAGAGCAGCTTCAAATACAAATGCTATCAAATGTAAGAAAAGATTACATTTTTTCTTATATTGATAAACCATTCATCCCATCGAAGAAAGTAAGTCCAATAGGATATGTATATTTATTTATGGGTATTTTTTTTGGATTCAGTTTTGGCTTAATATATATTCTTGGCAAAAATTTTCTGTTTAAGAAATAAAAATGAATATTGTTCCAGTTATTTTATGTGGTGGCTCTGGCACAAGATTATGGCCATATTCTCGTGAGGAGTATCCTAAGCAGTTTTTGCATTTAGTAGACAATGATAAAACTTTATTTCAAGAAACTTTGTATCGTCTTACAAATTTTAATAGTACAGATGATTCAATTAAAGATTCAATAGTTGTTACAAACGAGAACCAAAGATTTTTGGCAAAAGATCAAATTTGTGATTTAGGAAAAAATCCTGACATTATTTTAGAACATAGCATGAAGAATACTGCTCCTGCTCTTACGCTTGCTGCATTTGAAATTATTGATAGATTTAAAGATGAAGAAAGTATTTTAATAGTATCTCCGTCTGATCATTATGTTGATAATCTTGAAGAATTTAATAAATCAATCAGGATTGCCATTGATAGGGCAAAAAAAAATAATATTGTTACATTGGGCATTAAACCTTTGTCGCCCGAATCAGGTTATGGATATATAAAATTTGACAAAACAGAATCAAATGAATGGTTTAAAGTCAAAGATTTTGTTGAAAAACCATCAAAAGAAAAATCTATTAATTTTATTAATTCTGGTAGTTACTTTTGGAACAGTGGCATGTTTATTTTGAGTGCTAAATTATGGTTAGATGCAATCGAGAAAATTAATAACAAAATGTTTAATAGCGCTAAAGAATGTTGGCAATCAAATATTAGGGATGAAGCATTTTTAAGATTTGATTACAAAAAATTTGAGTCAATGCCATCTGATTCCATTGATTATGCTGTAATTGAAAAATCAATTGAAAATGGATTATCTGTAGAAATGGTTGAACTTGATGCTGGTTGGGATGATTTAGGTTCATGGGAATCTGCAAAAAAGTACCATACTAAAGATAATTATAACAATAGAACCAAAGGTGACATTCATCAGGTCGATTCACGTAACAATTTCATATACTCATCTTCAAATAGGCTTATAACAACAATTGGTGTTGAAAGTTTAAATGTGATTGATACACCAGATGCACTAATGATTGTAGATGCAGACGAAACTCAAAAAGTTAAAAAATTAGTGTCTGAGTTGAAGAATAATGAAAGAAAGGAAGTCACTATAAATAGGAAAACATATAGACCATGGGGATGGTATGACAATATCGAAGAAGGACCTCTCTTTAAGGTAAAAAGAATTGGTGTATATCCTGGAGCAGTTTTAAGTCTTCAAAAACATCATAGACGCTCTGAGCACTGGGTTGTTATCGAAGGAACAGCAGAGGTTACTAAGGGCGAAGATGTTTTTGAGTTAAATAAAAATGAATCGACATATATTCCTTTGGGTGAAATCCATAGGCTGAGAAATAATACTAGAGATCCTTTAGAAATAATTGAAGTTCAATTAGGGGATTATTTAGAGGAAGATGATATTGTCAGATATGAAGACACATATGGAAGGGTATCGAGTGACTGAGTTATTTTTGCAAATATTTTTGGAGTACATTCTATGAAAGCAGTAATTTTAGCAGGAGGTCTCGGTACTAGAATCTCAGAAGAAACAGATTTAAAACCAAAACCAATGATTGAAATCGGAGGTAAGCCAATCCTTTGGCATATTATGAAGATCTATTCTTTTTATGGAATTAATGATTTTATAATATGTTGTGGCTATAAAGGCTATTTAGTTAAAGAATATTTCGCAAATTATTTTTTGCACATGTCAGATGTTACATTTGACATGAAAAATAATGATATGAGAGTACATAAAGAATATGCCGACCCATGGAAAGTTACCGTGGTTGATACTGGAGAATCTACAATGACTGGTGGAAGGTTAAAAAGAGTTCAGGAATACCTCAAGGGTGAAGAATCATTCTGTATGACATATGGAGATGGAGTGTCAAATGTAAACATTTCAGAGTTAATCTCTTTCCATAATGAAAATGCGAAGTTAGCAACCCTCACAGCAGTTTATTCTCCAGCAAGATTCGGTGCACTTGATATAACTAACGATAATACAATCTCGTCGTTCCTTGAAAAGCCAATAGGTGATGGAGGAATGATAAATGGAGGATTTTTTGTTTTATCTCCAAAGGTTTTAGATCTTATAGAAGATGATAATAATATCTGGGAGAGAGGTCCATTAGAGAGTCTTGCAAGATCCAACAATTTAATGGCATTTAAACATGAAGGATTTTGGCAACCAATGGACACTTTGAGAGATAAGAATTATCTTGAGAATCTTTGGATTAATAACGAAGCACCATGGAAGATATGGTAGATAATTCATTTTGGAAGAGTAAAAAAGTATTTATAACTGGTCACACTGGTTTTAAGGGTGGCTGGTTGTCAGTATGGCTTAATAAACTGAACGCGAATGTAAAAGGATATTCTTTAAGCCCTAATACAAAGACAAATTTTTTTGAAGTTGTTGGTGTTGAAAAAATATTAGACTCTGAAATTAATGATATTAGAAATTACTCGGCATTAAAAAAATCTTTATTAGAATTTTCACCAGATATTGTTTTTCATATGGCTGCTCAGCCTCTTGTAAGAGAATCTTATAAAAATCCTATTGAAACCTACAATACAAATGTGTTGGGCACTGCAAATTTGTTAGATAGTTGTCTTAATTGTAAGTCAGTAAAGATCGTCATAAATATTACAACAGATAAGTGTTATGAAAATGATGGAAGAAAAAATGGGTATAAAGAAACAGACCCTATGGGTGGTTATGATCCTTATAGTTCAAGCAAGGGTTGCGCGGAACTTTTAACGAAAAGTTACTATAATTCGTTTTATAAGAATGAAGGGATGGGATTGTGCTCTGTAAGGGCTGGCAATGTTATTGGAGGTGGTGATTGGTCTAAAGATAGATTAATTCCAGATATCTTGAGTGCTTTTTCATTAAATAGAAGTCTTTATATAAGAAATAAGCATGCAACAAGGCCATGGCAGCACGTTCTTGAACCTTTATCAGGCTATCTTAATTTGGCACAAAATTTATATTCTGATCCCATTGTTTATTCAGGTGGTTATAATTTTGGTCCACTCGATGAAGATGTAAAAAACGTAGAGTGGATAGTTAATAAAATGTCTGAATATTTTGAAGATTCTCAGTGGACTACCGATGAATCTGAAAATCCTCATGAAGCAGATTTTTTAAAGCTAGATATAAAAAAAGCTGGTAAAATACTCAACTGGAAGCCAAGCTGGAACATAAATATTGCGCTAGAAAAAATAGTTAATTGGCATAGCGCTTTTACAAATAATCAAAGTATGATTTTACACACCCTTGGCGATATCAATGAGTATGAAAAAGATTTGAATAAGAATTAATAAATTATTATTTAAGGAAAGATTATGAATGAATATGAACAAATCTCTTATGCTAAAACTGTATATGGAGAAGAAGAAATTGCAGCAGTAGTGAAATGCTTGGATGAGTCAACTCAAATGGGAAATTATTCAAGACAATTCGAATCAAAAATTGCAAATTTATTTGAAAAAAAACATTGCTTATATGTTAATTCAGGCTCCTCGGCATTATTTATCGGAGTAGAGGCTTTTAATTTTAAACCTGGATCTGAAGTAATAACCCCTGCCCTGACGTTTTCGACTTCGGTAGGTTGCCTAGTTAAAAATCAACTTATACCAGTTTTTGTTGATGTGGAGCCGTTAACTTACTGTATCGATCATAATCAGATTGAAGAAATGATATCTGATAAAACTGTAGCAATTCTGGCACCAAATTTAATGGGAAATCTTTGTAATTGGGAAAAGATTAGAGAAATTGCTGATAAACATAATCTTATTGTGATTGAGGATTCTGCTGATACGTTAGGTGCAACTTTGAATGGAAAATCAAGCGGCTCTTTTTCTGATATGTCTATAACAAGTTTTTATGGATCACATATTATTAATTGTGCTGGTAATGGAGGAGCTCTTGCTATAAATGATGATGATGTTATGGAAAGAGCGAAACTATTGAGATCATGGGGAAGAAGCTCTTCTCTTTTTGATGAAAAAAGTGAATCAATTGAGAATAGATTCAATGTTGATTTAGAAGGCATTGAATATGACGCAAAGTTTGTATTTGAAACTGTTGGATATAATTTAGAAGGAAACGAATTAGGTGCTTCTTTCGGACTTGCTCAACTTAATAAGTTATCTAGTAATATCCAAACAAGGCAGGATAACTTTAAAAGGCAATGCGACTTTTTCAATAAATATAATCAGTTTTTTGATGTTCCTCTTGAAACTTATGGATCTAACACGGCTTGGCTAGCCTTTCCTATTCTAATTAAAGATGATGCCCCATTTAGTAGACGTCAATTTCAAATATATCTTGAAGAAAGGAATATTCAAACCAGAGTTGTTTTTACTGGCAATATATTAAAGCAACCTATGTGTAAAGATATTGAAAAAAGAGAGTCTAAAAATGGATATCCAAATTCTGACGCTGTAATGGAAAGAGGAGTTCTTCTACCAATTCATCATGGACTTACAGAATCAATGTTTAAAAGATTTCATGAAACAATAGATTTATTTGTAAATAAATATCTATAAATTACATTATGAGTAAAGTAGTTTTGATAGCTAATGATTATGTTGGCTTAAGGATAAGAAAAGATATTGTTTCAGGAGGGAATGAAACAGTATCTGAATTTATATAGAATTTCAAATAGTCTGTAAATATATAAATTTTAATTTTATGAACAAAATAAACAACTCAATACAATACGAAGAAGCTATAAAAATTAGATACACTGAAGAATGCTTTCTTTCCCTTTTTAAAGAAGGCAAGATTAATGGAACTGTTCATACATGTATTGGACAAGAGTTCTCTGCTTTAGCATTTGCTGGTCAAATTAGTAAAGATGATGCTGTATTTTCAAATCACAGATGTCATGGCCATTTTTTATCATATACAAAAAATTATGTTGGCTTAATATCTGAATTACTTGGCAAAGAGACAGGAGTTTGTGGTGGTGTTGGTAGCAGTCAACATCTACATCAAGATAATTTTTATTCAAATGGTATCCAAGGCGGTATTATGCCTCTTTCAGCTGGCTTCGCATTAGGCTTTAAACTTCAAAATAAAAAAAATATTGCAATATGTTACATTGGAGATGGAACATTGGGTGAAGGAGTAGTATACGAGACATTTAATATAATCTCTAAGTGGAAGATTCCCGTACTTGTGGTATGTGAAAATAACGGAATTGCTCAATCAACATTAATAGATGATGCAGTATCTGGTTCAATCTCAAAAAGAGCTGAAGCATTTGATATTAAAGTTTTTGAAGGTAATACAAGCAATAACCTTCATTTATTTGAAGAAAGTGAGAAAGCAATTAATTTTGTAAGAAAAAATTCAAAACCTGCTTTTTTTAATTTAACCACAAAAAGATTAAAGGCCCACTCTAAAGGAGATGATACAAGGCATACTCATGAAATCGAAGAATATGAAAATAATGATCCTATAAATATATATAAAAATACTTACCCACAAAAATATAATGATATATATAAAAAAGTTAAAAATGAAATTGATAATATCATTTCTAAATCATTAAAAGATAAGGAGCTTGATTATAGTAAATATCTTAAAGAAGATGATTTTAAAAAGAATTTAGAATGGAAAAAACTTGAACAAAAAGATGGAAGAATAGCCTCTTTGATTAATAACTTCTTCCAAAAAGAATTAAAAAAAGAAAAAACTGTTTTTATAGGTGAAGACATTTTATCGCCATATGGAGGCGCTTTTAAAATTTCAGAAAATCTCTCAACAAAATTTCCAGATAAAGTTTTTTCTTCCCCAATAAGTGAAGCAGGAATAGTAGGCTTAGGAAATGGTTTAAGTTTAAATGGCTTCAAGCCATATGTTGAAATTATGTTTGGAGACTTCATAACACTCTGTATGGATCAATTAATAAATCATGCATCTAAATTTAAACATATGTACAATCATCAAGTTAATTCAAATATAGTCATAAGAACACCAATGGGTGGACATAGAGGCTATGGTCCAACACATAGCCAGTCATTAGAAAAGTTTTTAATAGGTATAGATGAATTTAATATTATTGCAACAAATAAGCTACTAGACCCTTCTATTCTATATGAGGAAGTTTCAAAAAGATCAGATCCAACCATAGTCATAGAAAATAAATTAGATTATGCCAAACAACTTCAAAGAGATGCTATTTCATTTTATGACTATAAGTTAAATAACTTTATTTTCCCCAGCGTCAAAATTTCACCAAAAAAAATTAATCCTCTCATTACATTGGTGACCTATGGAGGCAGCGTCGATTTATGTGAGAAGGTCTTAAACCAAATTTTTAATGATGAGGAGATCTTTATTGAAGTTATTATTCTATCTAGTTTAAGACCAATCGATTATGATGCAATTATTGAATCACTAGCAGTTACTCAAAAATTAATTACAGTAGAAGAATCTAGTAGATTCTCAGGAATTGGATCAGAAATAGTTTCATCACTTAATGAAAAAATGAAAAATTCATTTTCCAGTATTAGGATTGCATCTGATGATATTCCAATTCCATCCTCTAAAACTTTAGAAACTGCATCTCTTGTTAATTCAAATAAAATAATTAAAGGTATAATGGATCTATTATGAAGTTATTATCAAAGATAATAGTGCCACAAGAGAATGTTAATGACGAAGAAGTCAAAGTCACTGAACTGCTTTTTAAAGATGGCGATGCCGTCGAAAAAAATCAAGAAATAGCTGTTATTGAAACTTCTAAAGCTGCAGTTGGTCTAGAATCAGAAAGTGCTGGATATATTCATTATTTTTGTAGTGAGGGCGATAATATTCCTGTAGGTTTTGAATTAGCTGAAATATATAGTGAATATGACACTAAAAACAAAATCCTTAATCGGCAAAAATTTGAACAAGAATCGAATTCATTGCAAACAAATATATCAAAAAAAGCATCACTTTTAATTGAAAAAAATAATATTGATATTCAGCAATTTTCTCATTTAGAAGTCATTACTTTAAAAGATGTTGAAAAATTTATCGCAAAAAATGATGTTGATTATGAACAATTGATTGAAAATCTTGATATTGAAGCAAATTCAATTTTGCTTTACGGAGCAGGCCTTCAGGCCCAAGTTGTTATTGATATTCTTGGTGAGATTAATATTAATCCAGTTGCAATAATCGATACTTATAGTAAAGAGACATCATTAAATAACATACCAATATTTCCAGAAGAGTACATTCAAAATTTTTATAATCTTGGGCTTACTAAAGCTCACGTCTGTATTGGAAATGCTAAAAGTAAAAAAGAGGTATCTTCTAATTTATTAGATTATGGATATGAGCTTTTAAATGTTATTCATCCAAGTGCAATAATATCTAGTTCTGCAGTTTTGGGTTCTGGCATTTTTATCGGTCCTTTATGTTTGATAGGTCCATATGTTGAAATTGAAGATTATGCCCAAATAAATAATGCATCAACTATTGCTCATCATTCTAAGATTGGAGAGGGTGCAATGATATCTGATGCATCACATATTGGTGGTACTGTTGTCGTGGAGGCTGGAGCATTATTAGGAATAGGTGTAACAGTTAATAGAGATTTAACCATAGGATCAAATTCAACTGTAATCTCTGGATCTAATGTTTACGGTAATATTGAACCAAATTTTAATTTTAAAAATAGGAAATAAGAATTATGATTTTAACAGCAGGACCTTCAATCACTCAGTTAGAAATTGATTATGTTAATGATGCAGTATCAAATGGTTGGAATAATAATTGGAACTCATACATTGTTAAATTAGAGGAAGCTTTCAAAGACAAATTTAATGCAAAGCATGCTCTTTTAACATCATCCTGTACCGGTGGTATGCATATGGCAGCGAGGGCAATGGATATATGTGAAGGAGATGAAGTTCTTGTTCCAGAATTAACTTGGGTTGCCACCGCGTCTGCTCCATATTATCTTGGCGCTAAACCTATTTTTGTCGACGTTGATAAAGATACATGGACTATTGATCTTAAATCAGCTGAGAAATATGTCACCAACAAAACTAAAGCAATAATGCCTGTACATTTATACGGACATCCATCGAATATGGAAGAAGTAATGCAATTTGCAAAGAGACATGACCTTAAAGTTTTAGAAGATGCTGCTCCTGCAATTGGTGCAAAATATAATAATAATCTTGTTGCAACATATGGAGATGCTTCGGTCTTCAGCTTCCAGGGTGCTAAAATGATGGTTACAGGCGAGGGTGGCATTGTTCTTACTAATGATGATGAGATATTTGCAAAAATTAAACAATATTCTGAACACGGAAGGAGTAGGGACCCCTCTAAAACCTTTTGGATTGAGACAATTGGATACAAATATAAAATGTCAAACATTCAAGCTGCACTAGGCCTAGCTCAATTTGAAAGACTTGATGAGCTAGTATCTAAAAAAAGAGAAATTTTTTCTTGGTATGAGGATAGACTCTCACAATATGACAATATTAAGTTAAATAAGGAAGCTGAATGGGCTTACTCAATATATTGGATGACTTCTATTAACTTGCTTGGCAATTCAATGGACAGAGATGATTTAATGAAGCAAATGAAAGAAGATGATATTGACACTAGACCTGTATTTCCAACTATAAGCAAATACCCAATGTGGTATTCTGATTGTAATAATCCAAACGCCACTGCAATAAGTTCAAATTCTATTAATCTACCCAGTGGACATAATCTTTCAAAAAAAGAAATAGATACTGTCTGTGATTCAATAATCAAAAATTTAAATATTTAAAAAGTTATGACTATCACAAGCAAAGACCTTGCCCAAGCGGTCAGGGTAAGTTCTTTAAAAATGGTAAGTAATGCTAAAGCCTCTCATATTGGGAGTGCTCTATCGATAGTGGATATTCTTGCGGTTTTATATGGAAAAATCATGAATTATGATGCACATAATGAAAATTTTTCTGAAAGGGATAGGTTCATTCTAAGTAAAGGTCATGGATGTGTATCTGTCTATGCAACTTTAGCTGAAGTGGGCTTTTTTAAAAAAAATGAGTTAGACACATACGGAATAGACTTTTCAGACTTAATGAATCATATTAGTCATAAAATAAAAGGTGTTGAATTCTCAACAGGTGCTTTGGGTCATGGCTTGTCATTTGGAGTTGGCAAAGCACTTAATGCAAAATTAAAAAAAGAAAAATGGAATACTTATGTTTTGCTTAGTGATGGTGAAATGGATGAAGGTTCAAATTGGGAGGCTTTAATGTTTGCATCTCATCATAATCTAAACAATTTAACTGCAATCATAGACTATAACAAGCTACAGAGTTTGGATACTATAGAGAATACACTTAATTTAGAGCCACTAAAAGAAAAACTAGAATCTTTCGGATGTCATGTTATCGATACAGACGGCCATGATCATAATCAACTTTGTAGCGCGTTTCTTGAAAGTTCTGAAAAAAAACCAAAAGTAGTAATCGCAAATACAATAAAGGGAAAGGGGGTTAGTTTTATGGAAAATAGCGTTGCCTGGCATTATAAATCACCAAATAAAAATGAGCTGGACTTAAGTTTAGAAGAGATTTTAAATGAGAAATAGGTTTATAAGTGATTTAACTGATAAAGCAAAAAAAAATAAAGATATTGCTTTAGTAGTTGGCGACCTTGGATATGGTGTCGTAGAGGAGTTCGCGGACTTATTTCCAGAAAGATTTTTTAATGCTGGGGTTGCTGAGCAGAATATGATGGGTTTATGCGCTGGTCTCGCCTCAGAGGGGCTTCACGTATTCGCATATTCAATTGCAAATTTTCCTTTATTCAGATGTGCTGAACAAATTAGAAATGACGTGGATTATCATAATTTACCCGTAACCATAGTTTCTGTTGGTGGAGGATTATCATATGGAAATCTTGGATATTCCCACCATGCTGTTCAAGATTATGCCCTAATAAGATCTTTTCCAAATATGTTAATCGCATCGCCGGGAGATCCAATGGAAGTATCTTCATGCTTAGATTATCTTACTAAAAATCCTCAACCTTCATATCTTAGACTTGGAAAATCTGGTGAAGAATGTTTTCATAAAACGCCACCCAATATAAGACCAGGTATTTGGCAGAAGGTAAAATTTAATGAAAGTGCAATTAAGACAGTCTTAACTACCGGTGCTGCAATGTCAGTTGGAATGAAAAGGTTAATTGCCAATGAAGGCGAGTATAATTTATATACACTTCCTTTATGGGGTATGAATTTCAAAAGCTCTCAATCAGAGCAAATAATGAAACATAAGCACATTGAAATTATTGAAGACCATCTTCAAGATGGAGGTTTTGGTTCTTGGATAATGGAATCAATTGACAAAAACGTCGATTTGTACAAAAAGCTTAATTTTGAATATTTAAATTCTAAAGTCTGTGGTGCGGTAGGTTCTCAAGAGGCTCTTAATAAATTTGGTGGATTAATTCCATGACATTATTTTTTTGATGAATAACACTTTAACATTTGCGATTCTTGCAATTGGTAGGTTTATTCAATTTGTTTTAGTTTTTTTAACTATAAAAGTTCTTACTACTTTATTAAATCCAGAAGAAGTTGGAAAGTTATATTTTGTTTTGGCAATTATTACTGGAATAACATTTCTTGCTGTGAATCCAGTAGGATTATATGTAAATAGAAAAATCAATTCCTGGCAAAATAAAAATAAGTTAATCAATAATTTTATTTTTATATTATTTTATCTTTTAGTTATTTCATCTTTTGGATCTTTAATTGCAGCACTATCTGTAATGTTTTTATCAGAAATTAGTGTTACTTTAATTTGGATTGCAACATTGGTAAGCGCATCAATTTTTTTTAACAATATTAATACAATTTCAATTCCTGTA
>MDTB01143893.1_pt1 | contig 11313 bp, 5 predicted proteins | sample 811161 | NCBI WGS metagenome assembly MDTB01 (sample SAMN05326650, study PRJNA326480) | marine metagenome | isolation source: seawater | place: Mediterranean Sea | collected 2009
AAAACAGTCGAAGCTAATAATATAAAAGCACCTAGTTGATGAATAACTCCAAGCCAAATAGGTACTCCAAGAACAAGAGTTATAATTCCTAAAACCATTTGAATAAATACTGTTATTAACAAAATATTTATAGCAGTATTTTCAATTTTATTTAAATCAAATTTTTTAGATTTTATAAATAGATAAACTATCAAGCCAAAAACAAGGTATGCAAAAGTTCTATGTATGAATTGTACGCCTGCCAATCCGTTAATAAAATTATTCCAAAAAGGTGTCATGGCATAAACAGATTCTGCTATCCACTGATCATGCATTTTAGGCCAAGTATTATAAACTTTACCAGCATCTAAGCCTGCTACAAAAGCACCATAAATAATCTGTATTAGAACTATAAATATGAGTGCAAATGAAATTTTATACAAAGTTTTATTACTAAATTCTTTTTTGGGAAAAACAAGAGAGAGCGCTATCCAAAAAGTATATGAGAAGGTCAAGAATGCTGTTGTTAGATGCGTGGCAAGCCTTATATGGCTTACATCAGGATTATCAACTAATCCACTTTTAACCATCCACCATCCAAGAAAACCTTGAGTTGCGCCCATGAATAGCAGTATTGTTGTTTGAAAAATTAATTTTTTTGAAAATCTTTTTTTAATTAAGAAGTATAAGTATGGGATGATAAATACTAAGCCTATAAACCTTCCAAGTACTCTGTGAATGTATTCCCAGAAAAAGATATTTTTAAAATCTGATAGGGAGAACATGTAATTCCTTTCTTTAAACTCCGGATACTGCTTATACTGTTCAAAGGCATCTATCCATTCTTGATGATTTAATGGGGGTATGGCTCCCATAAATAATTTCCAATCTACCATAGAAAGCCCTGAGCCAGTTAATCTAGTTACCCCGCCAACAATTACCATGCTGAAAATCAGAAAACAACCAGCAAACAACCACATTATAATTGAAACGTCCTCTCTTCTAATGTGTTGCATTAATAGACGTAATAAGGAGAAATCATCAGATAAACTACAACTCCTGTTATAGCAACATAAAGCCAAATTGGAAATGTAATTTTCGATATTTTTCTATGTGCTGGAAATTCTTCTTGAAATGCTCTAACATAACTTATTAAAACTAATGGAATTAGGGCGATCGATAAAAGAATATGTGATATAAGAATGAAAAAGTATATTGACTTAATGAACCCTTCACCACCAAATGGTGTAGGGTCTGTAGTCATGTGATAAGCAATATACATTACAAGAAAAACAAGAGATAAGGCAATACATGTCTGCATTAATCTTTGATGAATTTTAATTTTTTTCGATTTAATTGCAACTAATGCTAAAACTAATAATACGGCTGTAAGTGCATTTAGAGAAGAATAAATTGGAGGAAGAAAAATGGGTAATTCATAATCTACTCTCACTCCAAACAATATTGCAACTATTACAGGTATAGCAACAGAAATAATTTTTATCCAAACTCCATATTTGTTTTTCTCGCTCATATTTATAAACTTTTAATTCTTAATTCATCAAGCTGATCTTTTGCAATATAAGACGGTGAATCTATCATCATATCTCTTCCAGAATTGTTTTTTGGAAATGCAATAAAGTCTCTAATCGATTCTTCTCCTCCCAATATAGCACATAACCTATCAAAACCAAAAGCAATACCCCCATGTGGAGGAGCACCATACTCAAAAGCATCCATTAAAAAACCGAATTGTTCTTTTGCTTCTTCATCAGTAAACCCTAGATGTGTAAACATTTTTTTCTGCAAATCCTTATTATGAATTCTAATAGATCCTCCTCCAATTTCATTACCATTTAACACAAGATCATAGGCATTTGCTCTAACTGACTTTGGGTCAGTTTCAATTTTCTCAATATCTTCTAATTTTGGAGCAGTAAAGGGGTGGTGCATAGCATGATATCTTTCTGACTCTTCATCCCACTCTAACAGTGGAAAATCAACAACCCAAAGGGGAGCAAATTCTTTAGGATTTCTCATATTTAAATCCTCAGCTAATTTTAATCTGAGGGTACCCAAGGCTTTTCTGGTTTTGTCGGTATCGCCAGACATCATTAATAATAAATCTCCTTCATTACAATTTGCATTTTCTTTCCATATTTTTTTTGCCTCCTCATTAAAAAACTTATCTACACTAGATTTTGTAGTTCCGTCTTCATTGAATTTACAATAAATTAGCCCAGTAGCACCTACTTGTGGTGTTTTAACAAAATCAATTAATTTATCTAGTTGTTTTCTTGAGTAGTTGGCACAATCTTTAACAACTAAACCGATTATAATTTCTGCATCATCAAACACTCTAAAATCATGCCCCTTTGAACTGCTTGTAAAATCAACAAATTTCATATCAAAACGAATATCTGGCTTGTCAGAACCATATAACGAAATAGCATCATCATAAGAAATCTTTGGAAATTCATTTATATCAACACCTTTTATTTCTTTTATTAAATGCTTTGTTAATCCTTCAAATGTCATTAAAATCTCTTCTTGATCTACAAAAGACATCTCGCAATCGATCTGTGTAAATTCTGGTTGTCTGTCGGCTCTTAGATCTTCATCTCTAAAACACTTTACAATTTGGTAATATTTATCCATACCACCAACCATTAATAATTGCTTGAAAGTTTGAGGGGATTGTGGGAGTGCATAAAACTGTCCTTCATTCATCCTTGAAGGCACTATAAAGTCTCTAGCCCCTTCAGGAGTTGATTTTATTAGGTAGGGAGTTTCCACTTCAATAAAATCTATATTGCTTAAATACTTTCTTGTTTCTAATGAAATTTTATTTCTTAAAATAAGATTGTTTTTTATTAAATTTCTTCTAATATCAAGATATCGATATTTCATTCTTAACTCATCTCCCCCATCTGATTGGTCTTCAATTGTAAATGGTGGTATTTTGGAAGTATTTAGGATGTTAAGCAGTAAAACTTCAATTTCAATTTCTCCTGTAGAGATAAGAAGGTTTTTAGAACTTCTTTCAATCACCTTACCAACTGCTTGAATGACAAATTCCCTTCCTAAACTTCTTGCTTTCAAGCATAAATCACTATTTTTTTCGAGATTAAAAGCTAACTGTGTTATCCCATATCTATCTCTTAAATCAATAAATGTCATACCACCAAGATCTCGTGTTTTGTGTACCCATCCACATAAGGTCACTTGCTGATCTTTGTTGGTGATATTTAATTCTCCAAGATTATGTGTTCTAAACATTTGAAAGATTTATATTGCAAAATTACAAAATTGCCTTTTAATAAACACTATTTTTGTTAGATGGAAATAAAGCCTAAATCAGATGAGTATTTCATGCAAAAAGCACTTGAACAAGCTCAAATCGCCTTAGAAAATGATGAGGTTCCAGTGGGAGCAGTAATTGTGTGTAATAATCAAATTATTGCCAGAGGTCATAATTATATCGAACATTTAAATGATGTTACTGCTCATGCCGAAATGCAGGCCTTTACTTCTGCTTCTGATTATATTGGGGGGAAGTATCTAAGGGAATGTACCTTATATGTAACTCTTGAACCATGTATAATGTGTGCTGGCGCATCATATTGGACCCAAATTAGTAGAATTGTAGTTGGAGCAAGAGATTTAAAAACAGGCTTTTCTTCTTTGAAAAAAAAGGTTCTTCATCCAAAAACTAAAATAGAATTTGGAGTTTTAGAGAACGAATCAAAAAAATTGCTTCAAAATTTTTTCAATCAGAAAAGAAAATATACATAAATTTGTAAAAAATAATAAATATGTATCCAGAAGAACTTTGTGCCCCAATGAGAGAAGACTTAACATCTATAGGTTTCATCGAAATGAAAGATCCTGAAAAAGTTTCAGAAATTTTAGATAAAAAAGAAGGAAGTGTTCTTGTGATGATTAATTCCGTATGCGGTTGTGCCGCAGGTAATGCACGACCAGCTGTTAAAATGTCTACAACATATTCTAAAACTCCTGATATTTTTGCTACAGTTTTTGCTGGTCAAGATATTGGAGCAACTGCTGCTGCAAGAGAATATATGTTGCCATACCCTCCTTCTTCTCCCTCTATCGCTCTTTTCAAAGACGGAGATCTTGTGCATTTTATAGAAAGACACCATATTGAAGGAAGACCGGCAGAAATGATTGCAGAAAATCTACAGCAGGCGTTTAATGAGTATTGTTAAGCTCTAGAAAATTAGCTTAATTTTTACTATTAAAAAGTATCTTTAATTATACACTGTAATTATATTAATTTACTAGATGTAAAAATGTAATTCTGCTATTTAGGGATATAAGGGGTTTTTTTGTATCTTGCAGCTTTTTAAAACAAACATTTAATTTTTTACACTATGATGAAAAAATTATTATTGCTTACTTCTACATTGTTTTTTGTTTTGTTTTCTCTTGAAATTACAGCTCAAACTAATTATGTGAGTATTGATTCTCTTGTGATTACATCTCAACCTTCGTGTTTTGATAGCACCTCTGATCTCACTGCTTATGTAGACAATGATACTAGTACAACTGCAGGTACAAATAATTATGTTCCATATCAGATGAAAGCATTTAAATCCACAACATTTGGTGTTATTACTGCATTTACTACAACTGTAACTCAAGGCAATCAAGTATCGGCTGTTGGTTTACCAGCTAATGCACCGGGTGAATTTTATTATGTTTTACTAGTCGATTCGGTTCAATTTTATAATGCATATGCTAGCCCAGTAGCACCTCCACCTGGCGTGCCTCCATTTACTCAATCATTTTTCACAACTTCACTGTTCACCAATACCGTATTAAATCAGCCTTTTGTTTATAGTTATGACACAATTTTTGTTTCTCAGCCTGAAGAGTTAATCAGTTCATTATCTGTTCAAGATATTAATCAGTGTTTCGGTGATTGTAACTCATCCGCATTAATAACTATTTCAGGAGGTACACAACCGTATTTTGTTGATGGTAATCAAATTTCTTCAGATACTATTTCATATAATAATTTGTGTGCAGATGGTTACAATTTTATAATATCCGATGCAAATGCATGTACATTAATTACGGATTCAACAGTTGTAAGCTCACTTGATTCATTCACTATTACTCATCCAAATGATATATCATTTTCTATAGATTCTGTTTTTAGTTATAATGGAGAAGATGTGTCATGCTTTGGAGAAGATGATGGGGGGGTGATTCTAACTGCTTCAGGTGGTACTGGTGGTCTTGAATATTCTATTGATGGATTCACCTGGGTAAGTAATCCAGAATTTTCAGCTCTATCTTCCGGTACTTATACTTTTTATGTTAAAGATTCATTTGATTGTTCAAAAGATACTACAATTACCTTGACTGACCCAAGTGATCTGAGTGGTACTGTGAATATAAATTCTATAGTATCTTGCTTTGGGGTTAATGATGCTCAGATTCAATTTAATGTTGACCCAGTTTTAAACGGAACTTCTCCTAACTCATACTCTTTAAATGGCGATAGTACGCAATCTAATTTTATTTTTGACAACTTATTTGGTAATCAGATGTACGAGATTACTGTTAGCGATGCAAATGGTTGTACATCAAGTGATTCTGTTTTTGTTATTGAGCCAGACGATATTACCTTTAGTGCAAATGTAACCTCAACAAATATTTACAATGGCTTTGGAGTTAGTTGTAATGGTTTAGCTGATGGTGAAATTACTTTTTCAAATATTTTAGGAGGAACTCCTAACTTTTCGTTCTCCATTGATGGAGGAACGACTTTTTTTTCTGATTCTGTATTTAACAATGGAAATGGTGCTAATATTTCAGAAGGAACATATACAGTTCAAGTACAAGACGGAGCAGGTTGTTTAACTAATACCACATCACTAATAGTAGATGAGCCAATGATTTTTACTGCAACTGCTATAGAAACTCAAGGAGCAAGCTGCTTTGGCTCATGTGATGCTTCATTAACAGTAAATGTTTCAAATGAACCGACACTTATTAGTTCCCTTGTTTACGATTTAAGCGGTTTTATTCAGTTTCAAAATCCATCATTTAATAATTTGTGTGGTGATTCCACAAATTATTTTTTAACCGTAACTGATGCTAATAATTGTACTGCTTTCGATACACTATCATTATCTGAACCACTTGATTGGTCATATACTTTGACTTCTTCACCAGAATACTGTGGCTCTGGACAAGGATCTGCTACTGTAATTGTAGATACAAATACAGGAACTCCGCCATTTACTTATGCTTGGTCCGATGGTCAAACCACAGCAATTGCAAATTCTTTAGTATCAGGGACATATTCTGTAAATGTAACAGATGCTAACGGATGTAGTTTCAATGAAACTGTTTTTGTTTCTTCAGATGATTTAACTTTAAATTATAGCCTTATCCCTGCTTGTAATGGTGCTGATAACGGAACAGCAACTGTAATTGCAACGGGAACCCCAACATATCAATATCAATGGAGTAATGGAGACACAACAGCTACTGCTACTAATCTAGCTAGTAATTCATTTTATTATGTTTTTGTTACTGATACTTATTGTTCAGATACATTATTTATAGCAACACCTCAAAGTGCGTATGTTGATTTAACACCTGATTATGTAAGTTCTGATGATTCTTTATCTTGCTACGGAGATGCCTCTAGTGGTGTTTTGGTTACTGCTAGTGGTGGAACAGGTCCAAATACATATCTATACAGTATCCCATCCAACGGTATTGTAAATCAAACAACTGGATTATTTACAGGTCTCTTTGCAGGAACATATAGTATCTATGTAGAGGATGGTTACGGATGTACAGATAGTACAACTTTAAATATTTTTGAACCTCAAGAATTAAATTTATACACAATCTCTGATTCTTCAGTTAGTTGTTATGGTGGTAATGATGGAGTTGCAACTATTGGTACTATTATCGGAGGTATTGGAAATAGTGTGTATGGAGGAACATATCCTTACATATTTAATTGGTTTAGTGGAAATAATACGACTCCAATTTCCACTTTATCTTCTGCAGATAACTTAAATGCTGGTTTATATTCTGTAATTATTACTGATAACAACGGATGTACATCAACTGATAGTATTAATATAGATGAGCCTTCAGTTTTACAACCTTCTACACATGTTTTAAGTAATTCTTATTGTTCTGGAGTTCAAACATTAGCTTCTGGAGAAATTGAGGTTTCAGCATCTGGAGCAACTCCAGGGTATTCATATTTATGGGATAATGGATCAACATCTCAATCTATAAATTTTTTATTACCTGGGGTTTATGCTGTAGTTGTTACAGATGCAAATGGATGTTCTGTATTGGATAGTGCAGAAGTTTTAGCAGGAGAAAATCCTGTTATTGTAACTAATGTTGAGGATATTAGTTGTTTTGGTGCTAATGACGGAATTATTACTCCTTCCGCAACTGGTGGAGAAACACCATATCAGTTTAGTAGTGATGGCGGAAATACTTTCTTACCTTCTGGATTTAGTTTTAACAATTTACAAGAAAACTTTTATTTTGTAACAGTAGTGGATGCCTTTGGTTGCTTAGATACTGATTCAATTTTTATTACAGAACCAGATTTACTTGAGGTTACAAATATCAATATAACCAATATTAGCTGTAATGGGGTAAATGATGGTCAATTAACTCCGATTATTTCTGGTGGTAGGACTCCTTATTCTTATTTATGGAATGATTTAAATAATCAAAATACTGCAACTGCAATTGGATTGTCTGCTGGTAATTATAGCCTTACAGTTACTGATAACAGCGGATGTATAGCCCTATCTAATGCTTCGATTACAGAGCCAGACATTTTTGAAATAACATCTATCTCTTCCGATAGCGCTCTTTGTTTTAATGATTTTTCAGGAAATGTATACTTAACTGTTTCTGGCGGAACACCAACCTATAACTTTAATTGGGGTTTTGGTGGAACTACAGCAAATTCTAATGCACCAGCTGGCTTACAAACAATAAATGTTACTGATGTAAATGGATGTACAGTTGATTCTGTAATTTTTGTTGATCAACCAAATCAAATACTAATAACTTCCTTTGCCAAGGACTCAGTTTCATGTAAAGGGTTGTCAGATGGTTGGGCCTTAGTTTCTGCTATTGGTGGTACGGGAAATTTATCGTATTTATGGTCAAATGGAATTGCTTCTGATTCTGGATATGGTCTTTCGGCAGGATATCAGCATGTTTCAATAACTGATGAAAATATGTGTGTTATTACAGATTCGGTTGAAATATATGAGCCTAATTATCAATTAACGATTGATTCAATAATAAATACTGAAATAACATGTTTTTCTGCAAATAATGGAACTATAACTGTATATTCTTCCGGAGGATTAGGTTTAGAATATTCTAAATCTAATGGATTTGACACAACATCACAATCAAATAATTTATTTAGCAGTGTTGCTGCTGCAACATATATTATTTCGGTTGAAGATAATAAAGGTTGTATTGCAAGTGAAACATTTACTTTAACACAGCCAGATTCATTGTATATTGATACTACAATTTTTTCTCATGTTCAATGTTTTGGTTTATCAAATGGATCAATTGATAATATAGTAGCTTTTGGTGGAATAGGATCTTACCAATTTTCTGTTAACGGTGGTCCAGTGTATTCAAATACAGCTTATTTCAACGGATATAGTGCTGGTACTTATAGCGTAGAGGTATTTGATGATAATAACTGTATTGCACAGGATGTCTTAATTATTGATGAGCCACCTATCTTAAATGTATCTATAACTCCATCATCATGGAATAATTATCAAATCAGATGTTATGGGGATAATTCTGGAACAGCTGATTTTAGCATCAATGGAGGTATAGCTCCGTACTTAAAAACAACAACATCCAATGGAGATACGGTAATCACATCCAATGGAGATACACTTTCATCATACAATTCAAATGTTACTGGATTAGCTGTTGGAGTATATGACTTTATTGTTGAAGATGCTTATGGCTGTGTTTATCTAGAAAATATTACATATGATGAGCCAGATTCAATAGTACATTCATTTGTTACAAATCATGTTACATGTGATGGGTGGAATAATGGATCATTAACAGATGTAGTCTCTGGGGGGGTAGGTAGTCCAACAACATACCATTATCTATGGAATACAGGAGATACTACTTATTCTTTATCTAATTTATCTACAGGAGTTTATGAAATTACAGTTACTGATGAAAATGGATGTTCAACATCTGCGATAGATACTATTAATGATGATAATAAATTATCTGCTGAGGTAGATTTATTATTAACAAATGACGTAACTTGTTTTGACTACTGTGACGGTGAAATAGTCTTAAATGTTTCAGGTGGAATACCAAATATTACGCCTAATGGTAATGCTCTATATTTATACCAATGGAATGATACTTTATTACAAACTACTTCTACTGCACTTGGTTTATGCGTAAATAACAATACTAATTCAACAATTTACACATGTGTTATTTCTGATACTCAAGGATGCTACGATACCATATCATATTCTCTTGCTCAACCAGAAAAATTACACACAACCATTGATCTTGTTGATCCAATAGCATGTTTTGGTGAAAATTCTGGAGAAATAAAAGCTGATGCGCAAGGTGGAAATAGCCCTCCTCCATTTACTTATTCATGGAACAATGGTGTAAATACTTCTACAAATAATAATATTATTTCTGGAAATTATGTAGTAGTAGTTACCGATAACAAAGGTTGTAGTGATACAGCTGAGTTTGTTCTTGAAGAGCCAACATCATTATCAGTAAGCATTTCGGCGGAGTCTGATGTAACATGTTTTGGTTACGATGATGGAGAAATTACTGTTACACCAAGTGGTGGAACACCAGAGCCTGGAATACCTCCAACCTATTATTACCTTTGGGATGACGTTGATGGCCAAACCACCAAAACTGCTGTAAATTTATCTCCAGGTGTATATTCTGTAATTGTTGAAGATGCTAATGGTTGCACTGTAAATAGTCAAACAGTAAATATAAGTGGGCCAACTAATGAGTTAGTTGTTACAGCTGATTCAACTGACGAAACATGCTTGTTAAATGATGGTTCTGCTCAAGTATTTGTGCTTGGTGGTGTACCAAATTATGACTTTGTATGGAATGGTCCAGCTGGGTTTACTAATACCAATTCAAATATTTCAAATCTAAACCCAGGTTTATATACCGTTACTGTTAATGATGCAAATGGTTGTGAGGTTTCTACAACAACAATTGTTAATGGAGTAACAGAGATATTCTTTCCAGAAAATGTTAGTTTATTAGATACAACTATATGCTTAGGAACTACTATTATTTTAGATGTTCAGGAAAAGCCCGGATTATTTTATGCATGGGATAATGGTTCTACAAATGCAGATAGAGAGATTTCCCCTACAGAGCCAGTTAACAATTATTTCTTAACTGTTGTTGATCCTAACTGTTTGAATCCTTACACCGTTGAGGCTGTTGTTAGGGTTTCACAAGTTGAAAACACTATTTCATCTGATGCTACAAAAATCGTAGGTGATAATCCAATTATAACTTTGGATGATCAAATTAATTTACAATCTGATAATTTATTTGACGCTTACCTTTGGTCAAATGGTAGCTCATCAAGTAGTATCTCAGTACAGCCTTTAGAGTCTACATGGTATTCTCTAATGGTAGATTCTTCTGGATGTTTAGGTGTAGACTCTATATACGTTGTGTTAGGGGTAATTCCTTATGATGCAATAACGCCAAACGGAGATCAGATGAACGATGTTTGGGAAATTTTAGATATTGAAAACTATCCAGCAGCTGTAGTAAAAGTTTTTAATCGTTGGGGAGAAATAGTTTTTGAAAGTAATGGTGGAGATTCTTATATTGCTTGGGATGGAATGTTTGAGTCTGAAGAATTGCCGGTTGGAACCTACTATTATGTTATAGATTTAAATAATGGTGAGGATGCTCAAACTGGCCCAATAACAATTGTAAGATAAATAAAATAAATATGAAAAAAATATCTTTTTTACTTTTAGCTTTTGTTTTTAGTGGATCACTGTATAGTCAGCAATTACCGCAGCTTACACAATTTATGGACAATGGTTATGTTTTAAACCCTGCATTTGCTGGAATGGATGATTATTACCAAGTACGTACCACTATTAGAAATCAATGGACAGGAATAACTGACGCACCAAGCACAACAATCTTAAGTATTTATGGAAAGCAAGAAGATAATGTAGGTCTTGGAGGAGTGATTTTTAACGATCAATATGGTCACACTAG
>MDTB01026305.1_pt1 | contig 11312 bp, 8 predicted proteins | sample 811161 | NCBI WGS metagenome assembly MDTB01 (sample SAMN05326650, study PRJNA326480) | marine metagenome | isolation source: seawater | place: Mediterranean Sea | collected 2009
CGCGGTCACCACTGACTCGTCAGCGAAGTTCAACGCGTCATACGCGGTGTCCACTCGGGACTTGAACTCCGATGCGCTGATGCTGTTACTAATCAAGTTCGTGAAGTCATCCGGCGAGTCGTAGAAACCCACCGGCATGTCACGATCCGCGAGGATCGTGCGGTAAGTGTTCTCCGCCTCAATGTACTCAGCAGGCGTCAGCATGCGGTCACCCGGTCGCCCTTGCCCGTCAGCGAGACGCTTACGAATAACCTCGTTCGCCTTGAACCGTTGCTTGTACGGCTCACTGCTGTACACAGCGGAAAGGATCTCGGCGTCGGTTGGCTTCACGTTCGTCGTGTAGAACCCATCGATGATGCCTTTAAGGCTTTCCGCGAAGGCGTCACCCATGCCAAGGTTGCGGAACATGTCACGCACCGCGTCACCAGCGGTGCGTTCACGCACACGGCTCCGCTCAGTGCGAGAGCCATCCGAGTAAATGTTGTAGGTGACGTTGAAACCAGCCTCATACACGGTTTCAACGCCAACCAGACTAGGTGGCGGAGGAGCCGACCTTGTGACCGCATTGTTCGCCGCCGCGAACCCCGGAACCTCATAGTCACCGGGTGTGTAGGTCGGTGGTCCCCCTCCCGCCGGGAACGTGACACTCGGCGCTTGACCGTAGTCCGTGAATCCGGGGTAGGTTGTCGTCCCACGCGGAGCCGCAGCCGCAGCCGCACGGTCAGCGGCACTAGCCCCCTTGTTCCCCTGATTGGGCTGATTTATGAAAAGAAGATCGCCGTAACCCATGCGCTACGCCAAAAATCCGAAGTCTTGCGCGATCCTCTGCGCCATACCCGTGTACTCATCCTTCGCCTGAAACGTCCGCTGCCAGCGAGGATCCTTACGCGCCTGAAGGCGCGTGTCATACAAACTCATCGGCGTCCAATTCCCATCCGGGCCTTTATTGTTCAAAATTGATTGCACTAGATTGTCGTCAAGTTCAATACTCGGTAACTCCAACTCGTTGGCAATCGCCGTCAAGTACGGGTCAGCGGCAGCCCGCACCGTCTGACCACGATTAATCGCATCAGCCAAGCCGGGGAACCGTGAGATGGCCTGCTCCTGCATGTACTTAGAAATGTCCGTCTCATCCATGTCGCCACGCATGACCGAATCGAGAGTGGTACGGAACCATGACTGGTAACCCTCGTTCGACATTCCGTAATCGATGCCGTAATCGTTCGCGAGATTGTTGATCAACTGCGAGTTAGAGAGAACGTCACCCTCGTAGTCGTATACCTCTACGCCGCCGATCATCTTCGTCTTGTCGAAGTCAATCGCGTCGACGATCTGGTCAGCCAGCCACTCGTTGTCGAAGAACTGCAACTCGCCAGCCTCGTTACGGCCACTGCCGTAGAACATTTGCTCCGCGTACTTACGAGCCGCCGCGAAGTCGATATCAGCGCCAGCGTCCTCGTACTGCTCGACGATGTCGATGGCTCGTTCCCGCATCAAGTCATCGAACAGCTCCGGCGTGTACTTGGCACGCTCATTCTCAGCCTCAACGTAAGAAGTGAGTTGCCCACGGAACCAGTCAGAGTTCTGAATTCTTAGAGAGATGTCAGCGTTAGTTGGAGTTCGTCCCTCCGCAACCTCTGCAAGAATCTCGTCGAGGATCGCCTGCAACTCCGGCTGTTTCCGCAACGTGGAGGCGGATATACCGAAAGCCTGACCGAGTTCCTTTTGGTTCAGGTCATCGACCTGAAAGTCATAGCCGGTGGTCACTGCTGCACGCCCTTCGCAAACTCCTCAAGAACATTGCCACGATTAGCCAGCGCGTCATCGAGCGCCGACATGAAGTTCACTGCAGCGAACCGTTCCGCGTAACCCTCCTGCGATTGCGCGTACTCACGCGAAAACCGCGTCGCGTCGAAGCCACCGGACGTGACATTGTTTGAGCCACCCGTGCTGCGAAGCGGATTCGCACGCTCCTGCTCATTCAACAGTTCCTGATACGTCTGCACCTCATCGTCGGACGCTGTGCGTCCGAGATACTGAGTGAATGTCGCATCGAGTTGCGCTCCAGCCGCAGCCTCATTCGTCAGGACAACGGTGCTTCTTGGGCCTCCGCCGCCCCTGCCTCTGTCACCTTCACCTAAGCCAGCGCGGAATACGAGGTACTCCCGCCACGGTTGGGTTTGACGGCTTGCCGAGTCAAAGAACTCTTCCCATGAGTTGAATCGGGTATCGAGCAGCAGTTCTTCCAGATCGTCGTACTCTTCCGGCTGCTGCGCCATGCGGTCACGCATCTCCTCAAGGAGTGCTTCCTGCGTCATGTAATCCGGCTGATTTTCTGCAACACGACGAATGTCAATCGTCGGTGGGCCGCCAGTAATACGCGACGCCAGCGACTGATCGCCGTACTGCTCCCGAAACTCCGGCGCAGCCAGATACTTCGGGATTGACAGTTGCTGGTCTACATCCTTGAAACCAACAATGACGGGAAGCTGCGTGCTTGCGCTATCCCCATAATGTTCAGGCACTCGATTCCCCTAACGGTAAACGCAAGTCGTCCTGCTCAAGGAAGTTGTCGTAAAAGTCCGAGAACTCCAGACTCACCAGTCGATAATCCGCAGCCCACGCCGCGAACTGCTCACGAACGGTGGCGCTATCAGCACCATCGGCAATGGCTTGCTCGGCCAGTCGTCGCTCACGCATGTAGTCGTCGATGTGTCCCCACAAGGGCGATTGCCCTTGCGTGTCCATAAAGTTCCGGTCATTCAGCGCCTTATCAATGCCAGTCAAGTAAGCCGGAGTCATATCCATGTACATGCGGTACTGCGTGTTCCATGTTTCCCCGTACTTCTGCACCATCTCCACCTTCACGAAGTTGTCCCACTTCGCTTTCACTGACGCTGCAGCGTTCGCCTGAATGCTCACGCCCATCATCGCCAGCGCGTCGTCACGCGCTTCCTTCTCCTTGCGGTACTCACGCCACGCCTGCGACATCAACAACTCGACCTGCATCTCAGCAGGAGTCAACCGACGAGAGAAGTCCTCCGCTGTACCCGGCACGTTCTCCATCGTCCAGTACTTGTAAACACCCTGATCGAACTCTGCTGCCTGCGTACCCGCAGTCAGCACGCCGATGGCACGCGGATCAGTGCGCGTCGCGATCTCACTCACGAGCGTGCGGTTGTTGTCGATGACATCGAACGACTCGATGGTGTAGCCGACAGTCGGCGAAACCTTCTTCGTCGTTGACTCGATCATCGGCAAGAACGCTGTGCCGAACTTCTCGACGAACGTGTCGACCTTCTGCCGGTACGTCATGTCCGGGTCGGCCATCAGTTGCCGCCAGTAGTCCTGCTGGAACTGGTACTTGCTCGTGCGCGTAGTCGCGAACGGAGCGACCAGCGAAGCAAGGATGCTGAACTTGTAGAAATCGTTGGTTTGATCCATGATCTCGCCAACGTCCGGCATGTCCGCAGGGTTAGCGCCATTGGCGTACCAGTCGACGAACGCTGACTGCATCATCGAGTCAGCGATCCCCAAGTACATGCGGTCGTCTTCGCCCTTACGCCACTGGTTCACCTTCCGAGCGAACGACGGCAAGATCGCGTCAGTCGGGCTGGGGATCACGCCGAAAGGCGCGATCTGGTTGTAGATCGGCTCAGGCAGTTGGTCACGCAAAGTGCGCTGCAAGTCAGGCTTACCCTGCATGAACACTGACACCGGCACTTGCACCACCGGGCCGAAGCCCGGAAGGAACGGAGTCTCACCCGGAGTGACGACGTTGATCGCGCCCTGCGGGATAGCCACAGGTATCCCGCCGGTCACGTTATCGGCAAGCCACTTGTTAATACCCGATGGCAGGCGAATGTACTTCTCCTGAGAGCCAGTCAAGAAGTCCATCCGGTCGGACTCGACCGGCTTACCTTCCGAGTCAACGACCATGCCCAACTGATTGGGCAAGTTCCACAAGATCGAGGCGCGAGCAGCAATCGAAGGATCGTTCACGATCATCCGGCTCCACACCCTCAGGCTGTTCTCCCACGCAGGGAAGAACGGAACGAGGAAACGCAAGAGCGCAGCCGGGTTCGACAACCGCTCAATCGTGTACAGCGTGTCCTTCAGGTCACGCAAGGCCCGAGTCTGAGCGGTTCTGTTGATCCGATCCAACACGTCCTCGGTCAGCTCCACGCCCTGACGCTGCGCGATACCAATCATCGAGTCGAACTCACGCGACCACACAGAAGCGAAGTACGGATGCCGGACAAGCCCCGTCTCAGGGATATTGCCGAGCCACTTAAATATCGTGTCGATGGGCTTGCGTGCATACTCACCAAGCGATGCGGGACGGAGAACCTCGCGAGCCGCACGCCCGTGAACGGACGAAAGTAACTCGTTGTAGCCCTGCAGGTTCACCTCGATAGCCTCACGCAGCGCCAACGCTCCGGGTTCATCTCCCGTCGCTACGAGTCGCCGTACCTCCTCCGTCGGGAGGTAGCGGAACAGCAGGCTCTCAACGTCGACAACGTGACCCTCGATCTCGTTGCGCTTAATACGCATGTCACGCCGCCAGAAAGCGGCGTCACCGGAACGCGCCCAATCCAGAGCGTCATCCATCGGATTCGGTTTACCTGCAGCGATTGCCTTTAGCATTTGCTGCACCAGCGCGTCATTCTGAAACTGGATGACTGCTTGGTTTAACTCGTCGTAATACTGAGGATCTGTCGGCAGAACTTCCACATAGTTGCGAGCGTTTAGGACAAGATCCTGCTCCCGCATCAAAGACGACTCAAGGAACTGTTGGTTCGTCTGACCCATCGAGGATAGTTCCCGCAGCACCGGACCTTCCGGCCCACCGAAAGCCTCATACTCCCGGCCTTCGATCTTGCGGCGAGCGGTTGCTCGCTCCTTCGTCTGCATCTTCTTGCGACGAGAGCGGATCTGAGCGATGCGAGCCTTCTGCTGCTCCAGCGCCTCTTGCATGGCGACCATTTGCGGATCGTTCGCCTTGACGCCCTGCTCGATGTACTCCTCGATGCCTCGCTGCTGCTGCACCAAGTCATCTATCAGTTGCTCTTCCTGCTTCAGCAGGCGCTTGCCGTTAACCCGACGGTTTGACCACCGACCAGCGTTCTTTGGGAAGTTCACGCTCCACGCCGGGACACGGGAAAGCATTGGCAGCAAACCAATGGAAGCCATCGAACGAAGCCAACCCTCGGCGACGTTACGTTGCGTGTAACCAAGTCGCATCAACACTGACGCCTTCCACAGTGACACCGCTGTGTCCAGTCCACCCTTGTAAAGAGCGCCGCGACGCTTACGGGCGAAGTCGCGAGACGCCGCCATCAACGGATCCTTCTCATCAGCGAACTTCACGAGGATCTTCGCGGTTTGCTCCAGAACGCTCATGTCGAGCATCGGAACCTTGGTCTCCAACTGCGAGCGCAGTTGCGGGTCAACCCTGATCAGGTCGCCCTTGTCGTCCACCAAGTACGCGCGACCGCTACGGATCTTCTCAATCGAGTCCGCTCGACGCTCATCAATGAGGCGGTACGCCTCATCCAGTAACTCCCTGCCCGGAAGATTGTCAGGGTCCAGAGTCGTCGGGTTATCGGCCAACCGGCGCTGATACTCGGCTTCATCGATCTTGCCCTTGCGGTACAGGTCCGCTGCCTTCTTCTGCTCTTTGGCGTTCTTCTTCGCTACCTCAACCGCGTACATACGCTGGAACGAGCGAACCTCGATCTCCTTCACGGCAGTGAAACGCTCACTGCCGCCAGCAGAGTTACCCCACCTGTTCATCATCTCTGTCGTGAACTGTGGATCGTCGCGCAACATCTTTGAGTCAGAGAGTGCTGCCCTCATCTCATCCGATGAGTGGCCCACCTCAAAGCCACGAACATCAATCAGTCCAGAAGCTCGCGAACCTTTGATCCACGTCCACAAGCGAACCTTCGGCAAGTAACTCGACGCCCGGTACACCGTCTCGTGCATCAACGGCTGCGTGCCCGTGCGACCCACGTCGAGCAGAAGTTCCTCATACTCGTCAGGCGTGATCTTGCCTTGGTTCCGCGCCTGATCCAGATCGCGCTTGCGAGCGCGATTCTTGCGAGTGTTTGATGCGCGGCTGCCTTTACCGCGACGCCAAGCCGCCGCTATCCGCGCAGCCTTCGCGTTGTTCTGACCCCAGCGTTGGATCGGCTGGAACGAGTCTTCTGCCAGCATCACCGCGTTATCGATACCGGCGACGGCCTCGTCCAGTTCCAGCGACTTCAACAAGTCATCGAACACGGAGTCATTCGCACGCATCTGCGCGATGACATTGTTCGGGTCTACTGCCGCCTCTAGTGGCCGAGCGAACAACGCCGGTATCTTCGATGCTCCCTCTGACATCGCGAGCATTTCGTACTGGTCCGGTGCTGACGCACGGAGCATCTGCACGAACAAGTCAGCGCGAGTGTCCTGCAGTCGCTTGATGTAATTCGGGTCACCGAGGGATGCGCCAAGGAAGTTCAGTGCATCTTCCCTGTTGTTGATGCGAGCGCCAGTCTCAGCAAGAACGTCACGGTACGCGCCACGGAACTCATACAGGTTCGTCAAGTCATCAAACGAGCCGTCGACGATCTCGTCGGCCAGCACGCTGGCGCGGTTATTCGCGCCCATCCGTGCCGCCTCGATCTGAGACGTAGCCATCCGCGTGACCTGAGGGCCAGCGATGTTCATGCGCTTACTCGTCAAGCCACTGAACGCCAGAGAGTTACGGGGCATACCCGTGACCTTCTCGATGGCGCGACCACTACGACCGAAGTTCGTGCCAAGGCGAGCAACCTTCGTTGCCTTACCCAGCAACACCAGCGGGTCGAGGAAAAACATGACCGTCGTGTCGATCAGGCCGGAAGTCCAGTTGACGTTGAAGTCCTCGTCGAGGACGTTCAGGTTCGTCGGACCCCACTTGGATTGACGCACCTTCGGATTGAGGATGTTGTCCCCGGAGATCCGCGACTCAACGATCTGACCGACGGTCACGTCGCGAGCCTGCTCACGCGTTAAGCCAGCGCCAGTGACGTTCGACGCGAAGTACGAGTACTCGTCACCTACAGCGTCGTAGAAGTTCGTGAAGCCGCGAGCGGCTCCACTAGCCATCGGCCCGATCACCGGGACAGTAGAGAAGTCGTCGAACCAGAAACGATCAAAGATCGAGTCGTAGCCCTCATCCTTCTGCATCGCTGCGGCCTTCTGCCGAGCGATGCGCTGACGGTCAAGTTCCGCTTCGGCTGCTTCCGACTGCGCCTGCAGGTTCGTCCGACCGGGCGGTGCGTAGAGCGGCGTCAGTTCAGGCAGAGCCATTGGCTTGCTCCTCACCGATCAGACGCAAGAAACCGTCCCGCTCTTCAGCGGACTTCCAGTTGGTCATGCCAATACCGAAGACGATGCCTGTGGCGTGTAGGCCCAGAACATCCACCGCTGCTGCGATGTCTTCTTCAAGTGACGGCATTAGGCAAACGACCTCAAGTGGCGAACAAAGCGGACAAACGAAGTGGGAACACCGGGACGGTTAGCGGCCTGCTCAAGGGCAGGCAAGTACGCAGCGATCTGCGACGCGTCCATCGCGGACTGCTGCTGCGACGTTTTCGTCATTCCAATCGATGCTCGACCCGGCCCCGGCCCACGATCCATGCCAGAAGTGACCGGCTCATCGGGACGCTGTGTTGGAGCGTCAAGTGGCGTGATCTTTGGCATCGAGGCAGCAGCCATAGGTGCTGCACCCTGAATGCCACGCATCTCTTTCTGCTCCCCGTAGGCAGCATCAGGCATGTCCATTGGTGACTGCGACTTGATGCCGTCGGTGCGCTTGCTCTGCGCGCCGGGACCAGACACAGGTGCTGGGTTCTTCGGGGCGCGGTAACCGCCCGGACCTTCAGCCATTACGAAGCCCTCACAAACTGTCGTCGAGCCTTCTGGGCAGCGCCGCGATCACCCTGCTTGCCGAGTGCCTCCCGCATCAACTTGTTGACTTCGCGGCTGGACACGCCTTCCTTCAAGTCAAGGTTGCGGGTGGCTTTCGTTGCGGCCTTCTTGAACAACTGCTTGCCGATGCTCCCGCGCCACTTCTCGCGGCGATCCATCTCCTTCTTCCGGGCAGCCTTACGTTCTGCAGGCGACATGCCTTCCAGCTTCTTGCGGTAAGCCTTGCGACGGTTGAACTCCTCGCGAGTGATCTTGCGCCCGTACTTGTCGCGCAGGACAGACTTGGCCTCTTTGCTCTTCGGCTCTTGGTCTTTCTCTTCCGCCGCTACTGCTTCTTCCGCAGCCTCTGCCACGCCTTCCTCGGATACCTTCTTGACGTTTTCGTCCATGATCTGGTTAACAATCGTGGCAGAAGGGAAGGCAAGACCAGTCGCCCCAAGAACCATCATCCCGGCGAACTTTTTGCCTGCGTGCTTGGACTTCTCCCAGTTCTTCACCCGCGCCGCAAAATCCTTGTCAGACTCTCCAGCCCTTTTCTTCTCAGGCTTCGGACCGCGTGCGCCATATATTTCATTGGCGCGATCCTTGATCGCCTTCTCCTGCTCGGCCTTCAGGTAACCCTGCTTTGCGCGAGTGCTTTCCTTCGCCTTCGGCTTAATGACTCCACGCGTGGCTGCATCCATGCCACGCAAGCGTGCCTCTTCGGCAGTGCCCGGATCCATGTCGTTTCGGGCAGCGCGACCCCGCGCTGCAGCGTTGTCTCTTGTGGCGTCCTTCGCTACCTGCGTCGGGATAAACGACCGAGGTTTTTCCCCGCCTGAGCGTGGGTTCTCGCCACCGGAGCGGACATCCTCCGCCTTTGGCTGCGGATCTTTCGCCTTATCCTTCGGCTTGGCAGGCCCAAAGGGCTTCTTGCGAGCCTTGTCGTTCGTTGCCCCCGTCGCGTAGTCAGGCAACTTGGCTTTTTGCGTCTTCTTTTCAGTCTTCTTCTTAGTGGTCTTTTTGGTGGTTTTCTTTACCGTCGACTTCTTAGGAATCGGAATCTCCTCCGGCGTTTCCGCCGGAGTCTCTACTGGCTTCTCTTCCTTCTTCTGCTTCGGCTTACGACCCTTTGGAGTCTTCGCGGCAGGCTTCGCAGGCTCAGGCCCACGGTTCAAGAACGCGTAAGGGTTGTAGTCGGCTGAATCCGCGACGTTCGGCGTGAACCCCGGTATCTCGCTCGCGTCACCAGTAGGTGACGGGCGAGTCGCGAGATCATCCATGCGACGTTGCACGAACTCTTCGCGGCCCTCATTCCACTTCGCGAGCGCCTCCTCGTACCGAGCCTTCTGGCCCTTACCGGGGAAGTCCTTCTTCACCGGCTTCGGGTTGATCGCGTCGTAAGCGACCTCCGCCTCAGTCTGCGGGTTCAACGGCTTCTGGTTGCGCGACGGCTTTAAGCCTTGCTCGGCCAGTTCCTCACGCTCAGACTGCAACCCAGCAAGGCGCTCCCTGTCCCGCGCAACCGCTTCCGCTGCTGCACGGTCAGCCTCGGATCGAGTCATCGCGCCCCCCGTGCGACCAGACACAACCTCCGTGCGGTTACCGCTCGCGGCAAGATCAGTCCGAGCCATCAGGCTCTCGGTCCTAGCACCCAGCCTCGGGTCAACGCCTTCTTCCGCCATCACCTCACGCTGGGCTGCGTCCTGCCGCCGCTTCTCCGGGCTGTCGCGCTTGTCTTTGAACGCTTTTTCCGCCTGTTCCTTACGCGTTGGTGACGCGGTTTCTTTCAAACGGCGTTGCGTTTCCGCGTAGGCAGCCTGCTGACGGGGAGTGGTGAAGCCACCTCCACCGAAACGGTCGTAGTCAACATCACCGCTTTTCTTCAACGGAACCTTTGCTGCCTGACGCGCCTGTGCAGGTGTAACTGTCGGCACTGCCTCACCAGCAACCGGCAACCCCCCGGTATCGAGGGCAGTTTGTGGCCGAGGATCATCCGTGCGCGGAGTCCTACCCTCAGGGAAGCGAGCCGGTGGTGTGGGCTGCGGTGCAGGCGCCGGACGGTCTGGCATACGAGCGCGACCACTCTGCAGCAACGCCTGAGCGATCTTGTTCTTGTCACGCGCCCGTTGTGCATCAATCATTCTTTGAGGCTTAACGGGAGGCTTCACCTTCGATGCAACCTTTGACGTGCCCTTCGCTACCAATCCAGCGGTCTTACCGACAGGCAAAGGCACAACGCCAGCGGCAATGATCGCCGCACCCAGCGCAGGGGAAATGTCACCACGCTTAACCGCGTCAATCGTGTCCTGCTCCGTGAGGAACCCAAAAATTTCCTCGGCATCTCGGCGCAACTGCTCGGACCTAGACAGGGTCGACGGCATGATCTGGTCGACCTGCTCCTGCAGGCGTGCTTGTGACGCACCGATGCCACCACCCGGCCCGAATGTGGGCATCGATGAAGACGGGTATTGCCTCGCCATCGACGGTCGGTAGGTGCTGGCAGTCGGGCGGCTCTTAATGAACTGCCTGCCGGGTGGTTCTCCCCTTGCCATACGTTTCCTAACTACTTCTTCTTCTTGCCTTTTTCGTAATTTGGGTCGAAGAGGCCCGGATAGTTTTTGTTTCTCGCGTTACCGGGACCGAACGGGTACGTCCTGTTCGGCGGCTCACCACTCGGCTTCGGCTTCGGCTTCATCCTCCGCCGGGTCGGCGCCTTCGTCACCGTCTCGCCCTTGATGCGCTTCGCCTTCGCCACGCGCTTGCGGTAACCACGAGCGTCGTCCTCGTTGATGGCCTTCTTCGCGTCGGCCATGCCTTTCTTGGAGTAAGGGAACTTCTTCCCTCTTACGTTCGGCACTGCTACTTAAGTTTGTGGTTGTTTCCACCAACGGGCTTCGGATTGGAACCCGTGGCGACCTGACCTCCGCCAACAACACCACTTCCGGGGTTGCCCTTCGGCTGAATAACGCCTCCACCTGTAGGAGCCTTGCCCATTCCGCCTTGCTTTCCGATCATGTGTTTCTCCTCTATGCGGGAACTTGTCTGGACACTGCGCCAGACAGAACGGGCTTACCTGTGCCCGTCAAACCAGCGAGCAGCCGCTGCATAGGCGGTGGCGCTGGAAGAACTTCGTTTTGAACCGGCCCCTGCTCGGAAGCCGCTTCGGCTGCAGCATCCGGTGCGCCCATGTTGGGCAACTCGTTCGCCTCGGGCTGCTGCTGTTGCTCTGGAGGCTTCGGAGGCTCAAACGCTTTCTGCACGGCATCCTCCAAAGGAGTGCCCTTCTTGCGCTCATCGATGACGGTCGCCAACTGCTGCACGATCTGCGTCGGGTTCTGGCCCTGAGCGGCCATCTGCGGGATCGCCGC
>MDTB01111628.1_pt1 | contig 11312 bp, 5 predicted proteins | sample 811161 | NCBI WGS metagenome assembly MDTB01 (sample SAMN05326650, study PRJNA326480) | marine metagenome | isolation source: seawater | place: Mediterranean Sea | collected 2009
AACAAAAGATTTGATATTACAAGGTGGTGATGTCATAAAAGTACAAGCGGGGGTTGCAAACAGACTTATTATTGTGGCTAGTATACAAGAGCTAATTAAAACTAGAATCACAACAAGTGCGATATCGCAGATATAGGATTGAACAAGTAAAACTTTCATGGTAAGGTAGTAAACATGAATCAAGCGCTTAAACAACAAGTTATCCCTGCGGGCGGTATTGCTGATTTTGTAATGTCCGATGAGCAGATAGAGCAATTAGAGGCTGAAGAGCTCCGAGAGCAGTTCGGTACGAATGGTATTGCTCAGTTCTCGGAAGTAGGTAAGAAAATGGCTAACTTTGGTCGTTATGGGGATGACACCGTAGCTCACGTTGAAACAGGCGAGCTCATCGTCCCACGGGCCTTGATTGAAAAGAACCCTGCTTTAAAAGAAAGTATATTTAGTCATTTAAGAGAACTAGGTGTAGAAGATCCTGAAAGATATGTTGTTGGTGAGAGCAAAAATAGTTTGAACCCTACAACAGGATTACCAGAGTTCTTTTTTAAGAAGTTATTTAAATCTGTGAGTAAGATAGCTAAGGGTGTAGGAAAAGCTTTAAAGAAGGCTGCTCCTCTTATTATACCTATGGCGCTTAATTACTTTGCTCCGGGTCTAGGTCAAGTTTATTCTGCTGCATTAGGTGCAGGTATCGGCACCTTAGTTCAAGGGGGTAGTATTAAAGATGCATTTAAGTCAGCCTTAGTTGGAGGAGCTACTGGTGCAATATCCGCTGGTTTTTCCGGCCCTAATTCAGGTATTGAAGGATTTGGTCAAAACATTGCGGCTGATGTAAACATGGGAACTACTAACATAGGAAATGCTTTTTCTCAAGGTAGCTTTGCTCCTTTAAAAAGCACCGCTATACCAAGTATTAGAGATTTAGTTAGTGGAGAAACACCTGTTTCGGGAGATGGCATACAAAAAGCAAGCTTTAGCACTTCTGGTGTAAAAGAGCCTGCTTTTATAGATATGACTAAACCAACTGGTGAAGCTATACCTTTAGATTCTAGTATGAAGCCTATAATACAAACAAATGTACCGCCAAAACCAACTAGCATGTTTGATACTCTAAAAGAATATGGTAGTAAAGCAAGTGATTATTTATTTCGTGGTGGAGAAACTGAAGCAAGTATTTTGCAAGCACAAGATTTAGCTCAACAAAAATATTTAGCTAATGCTAAACAGTTAGGGATCACACCTACTCAGGCAGGTATAGATGCTGCAAGAAAAGCTGCGGGTCCAAGCTTTTTAACAAAATACGGACCGAGTGCCGCGTTGCTTACTGCAGCAGGCGCAGCTGGTGGTATGTTTGACGTTCCTGAACAGGAAGATCTAGGACCTACTCGAACAGGCATGGATGTTTATGAAGAAGATCCTGATAAGTATAACGTAGCGGATTTAGATCCTATTTATGCTGACGGAAACCCTAGGATTTCTAGTAGATACCCTTACTATGTACCTCAAGCTGTGGCAGAGGGTGGTGAAATATTTCCAAGACGGGTAGGCGGTATTATGCCTGATGAAGGTATACCAAACAAAGATAGCGTAAGAGCTATGCTAATGCCAGGAGAGTTCGTAATGACTACCGATGCTGTTAAAGGTTTAGGTGGTGGAGATATGAACAAAGGTATAAGCAACATGTATAATGTTATGCGCAATCTAGAACAACGTGGAAGGGCGATGGCATAATGGCAACAGAAACCGTCATACAGCAGGTTGGTGAAACCCCTGAAATAGAAGCCTATAGAATAGGCTTATTAAAGTCCGCTAAAGAGCTGGCTGACAAACGTGTCGGTATGCCTAAGATTGGTCCTGATGGGCAACCGGTTCTTGATGCAGACGGTAATCCTGTTTTAGAACTACCCGGACAGAAAGTAGCAGGCTTTTCTGGTTTACAAAGTGGTGCTTTTGGTCGTGTCGCAGATTATTATGGTCAAGATGGAAGAGGTATCGCGGGTTATCAACCTTATATGCAAAGAGCCTCTCAAAATCTTCAAGCGGGTGCAGGCTCTGTTGGTAGCGGTATTCAAACATTAGGTTCGGCTTTAAGTCAATTACCTGAAGCTCAACAGGCTTACGCAAGACAGCAACAAGCTATGTTAGATGCTCAAAGACTGGGACAAACAGGTGTTGGTCAAGCCCAAGCAGAGACAGCTGGAACTCAAGCGTTAACTTCTCAAGCAATGGGTATAGGTCAACAAGGATTAGGTCAAGCACAAGATTTAACAAGAAGTGCAATGATGCAGTCAATGATGGGTCAAGGACTAGGACAACGAGGGCTAGGACAAGCACAACAGATGACAGCAGGCGCTGGTTATGAGTTTGACCCTACATCTTATAGAGATTTTATGGATCCTTATATGGAAGACATTGTTCAACAGCAATACGCAGATATTGCAGAACAAGGAGACATTGCAAAAAATAGAGCTTCAGCTCAAGCGGTAGGTGCAGGAGCTTTTGGTGGTTCTAGAGGGGCTATTGAACAGGCTGCTATTAATCAAAATGTTTTAGAGCAACAAGCAAGAACGGGTTCACAGTTAAGATCACAAGGTTTTCAACAAGCTCAAAACATTGCGCAACAAGCTGCTGCAAGACAAGCACAACAAAGACTTGCACAAGCAGGTCAGTATGGACAATTAGCAAGTCAAGCGGGTGCTTTAGGTCTTCAAGGTGCGGGTCAGTATGGACAATTAGCAGGTCAAATAGGACAGCAAGCTGGTCAAATGGCTGGTTTAGGATTCCAAGGAGCCCAGCAAGGACTTGCTAGAGCAGGCCAAATGGGTCAATTAGCTGGTCAAGCAGGGGCTTTAGGGTTTCAAGGAGCTCAAGGTTATGGACAACAAGCTGCTGGCATAGGAACTTTAGCTCAATTAGCGGGTCAAATAGGTGAATCAACAGGTGCTCTTGGAGCAAGACAAGCCGATATAGGAACTAAGCAAGCCGCTCTGGGTGAGTTAGGTCAGGCTATGCTTGGAAGAGACGCAGAATTAATGTACACATTGGGCGGAAGACAACAAGCCCAACAACAGGCTGAGTTAGAGGCACAGAGATCTAACCAGATGGCTCAATTATATGAGCCTTATCAAAGACTAGGTTTTCTTTCAGATATATATAAAGGAACACCTACAACACAACAAACTGTAACACAATCAGCATCTCCAAATGTTTCGCCATTTCAACAATATCTAGGATTAGGTATTGCTGGATTGTCAGCAGGTGCTGGAGCAAGACAAGCGGGGTTATTCGGATAATGAATAGAAGTGTAATGCAACGACAGATGTTTGCAGGAGGCGGAGCCGCAGGGTTGAAGCCTATTCCAGCAGGAAATCGAGGTTTACCTAATTTACCTGAGAATGTAAGGAATAATATGGGTTATATGGCAGAGGGCGGAGATCCAATGATGATGCCGGAAGCTGCACAGGGCATTATGGCTACAGCCCCCGCAATGGGAGCCCCTTCGCCAGAGATGTTAGCTCAAGAAGGTGCCAATATGATGGACCCAAATGCTTTAGCGGGTATGATAGAAGGTGCCGAGGCTTCAGGCTTTTCTGACCCTGAAGCTGCAGGAAGTTTTGAAGAGATGATGAACAGTGTTTCAGGTGAGGATAAAAGTGCTGAAGAAAGAAGGTCAGATTTAGCAAGCATAGTTGGACCAGAGGATGCCAGTCAAACACCAGAAAGTGTTTTGGCTTTAGTTACTCCGGTGGTTGAACTAGCATTAGTTGATCAAGGCATAGGACCAATGGCCCAAGAACAGATGAACACTCCAGTCGAAGGTGACATGGGGCAAGGCATTATGACAATGGCAGCTAACGGGAATATGGGGGTTGGTAACGAGCCACCCGTAAATTTTAACTTAGGCGGCGAGGTTCGCCGCCGAGGTGATGAAGATCCAGTTCCTGTGTTTATGAATGGTGGTCCTGTTCAGTATATGGAGGAAGGTGGAGTTCCTTTTGAATCTTTACAAAAATTTATGGGCCCTAGAAGAAACATTACACCTGAAGCTTCTCAACTTTTAGCAGACCGTATTAACCAACAATCGCCCACGGATCAAAAGGTTAACAGATTAAAACAACTTTTTGAAGATAAAAAAAGTGTCTACAGGGATGTTCTAGGTGATCCTGAAGAACAAAAAAAGATGGCACAAGCACAAATGTTATTTGATATAGCTAATACTGCCTTAACTTTTGCGGCTCCTATGCCCGGAGAAAAATCAGGATTAAGTCCTGCGCAAAGGTTAGCTATGGCCGCATCCACCACTAAATTACCTCAAACCATCGGAGCTCGAGCAGCTGAACTTAGAAAAGATCAACAAAAATTTGATGCAGCCGCTCTTACTGCCGCGGAAGCTGCTTTAACCGCCGAAGAAAAAGCTAAATCAGCTTATAAACAAAAAGAGTTAGAACTAAAAAATAAATTATATAGTGTTCCTTCTGGTGGTAAGTTAGTAACATCTAAGGGTGTTGAAGTGGCTGTAGGAGAAGAGAAACCTATAAAATTAAAAAAAGGTGAAACCTTAATTAAACCTGATGGCGAGGTAATAACTAGTTTACCTGAGGATTATAAACTAGGCCCAAATGAAATTATTAAAGATGCTACTGGCAAAGTGATAGCTACAGGTCGAATTATGATAAAAGGTTTACCTGAAGATACTTTTAATAAATTTAGTAAAACAGATCAAGCTACTTTTCTTGGAATGATAAGTAAAAATGTAAAAGGTGTTCCTGTACAATTCTTTAACAAGCTAAGTGCAGAAGGTCAGAACAAATTATTATACGGTTCTGAAAAAGTTAAAGGCATTCCAAAAAGTATTTTTGATGGTTTAAGTGAAGATGAACAAGGTAAAATTATGGGTACTATTCCTTTAAAAGAAGAGACCATAAAAGGAATACCAGCCAGTATTTTCAATAAATTTAATAAAAATTTACAAAACACTATCTTAGGTGCAACTAAGACTATGAAACCTGGAGATAAAATAATAGATATAAGCACAGGAAACGAAATAGCGTCTGCGCCAGAAAAAACTATTTATAAGCAAGTAAATGGAGAACTTGTTGCGGTAAATCCAAATGATAATTCTGTTACACCTATTTTTGGAGAAGCTAAAATTGATCCTGAATATATCAATGTAACAATCAACGGTGTAACAACCACTGTAAATGGTAAAACTCAACAAGGATTTGATTTGATAGCTCAAGCCAATGAAGCTAATAAAGCGACTCCTGGAAGTGCTACCATTCAAAAAATGGGTACAGAAAGCACTACTCAAATTAAACCACAAGCTTTCTTACTAAAAGACGACAATAAGCTCGTTACAAGTTACGATAACGGTAAAACATACGTCGAAGACGGAACAATTAAACCTATTATAAATGGATTTCCTGTAGCTTCTAGTGTTGCCTACGATGTTCACAGTAAAGAAATGATAAAGTTTAAGTCTAAAGAAGCTTTAGCTGAGGTAGATAAAACTCTTATTAAAAACTTAGGACCTAATTTTGAACAATCTGAAATAAATACTGTTGCAGAAGTTTTAGAAAAAGCCCGAGATGGAACAGGTTTTGGAGCACAGGTGATAACTTTAGGTATGAAAGTGCAAGGGCTTTTTCCTGAGTTTATAAGACCTTCCGAATATTTTGATGTAGGTAAACAAACTTTAGATGCTAACAATTATATGAAAACTATAACAGTGTTAGGTAGATCTGCTTTGGTTGTTAATAATAAGTTTCCAGTAGCAGAGATGCAAAATGTGGCTAAATTGTTTCCCGATGCAGAATCTTTCTTTACAAGTCCAGACGTAGAAGCAAGAAAAATAATTAATTTAAGAAACGCTTCTATAGCCCAATATAGACGTAATTTAAACATGCTTAAAGAAGGCGTCGGAGACAAACAAAAAGAAGCTTTACTTGCCAATAATTTAGAAATACAGAGATTAATATCTTTGACAGGCGGATTTACTTCAGGTGCAAGTTCAAACACTTCAATGAAAAATGATGCAATTTTAAAATCTAAAGAAGCTATGGAAAGAAAATAAAATGGCAGATCAATTAACTTGGAACCCTGTTACTGTAGACTTAAATCAACAATATGAGATTTTAGGGTCAGGAATAGATACTGAGGATAGAGGCTTCATTCCCATTGATGAAATTGTGGCGGAAAATGTTGCAGAAACTGTCAAATTAGATTTTGCTCCTGAGCTACAAAATAATATTTTTAATGAATTAAAAACAGGTGAATGGCAAGGTTTTGATCTTATGCCTGAGTTTAAAAATTTATCTACTTCAGAAAGAGCTTTATCTAATGATGATATAATAAAATTATTTGCTAAATCACCTAAAGGAGAAGTTTTTGAAGAAGGTAGTTTTACAAAAGGTTTTGCAAGGGACATCCTACCTCAAACAGGAGGTGCTGCAGCTTTCGTAGGTGGCGCTAAAACCGGAGCTAAAATTGTTTCAAAATTACCGGTTCCTCCTATAGTTAAATTTCTTGTCCCAACTGTCACAGGTTTAGCAAGTTCTATAGCAACTTATAAAGGTGGAGAAGAGTTAACTAGCTTGATGATGGGAGATGAAAATCCTATTCTTCCGGGAACACGAAACGCTTATGCTAAAGGTAAAACAGCTGCGGGTGTTCCGGCATGGGCGATTCTACCTTTTACTGTTTCAAAAAATGTTAATTTTAATGCTGCTCAATATCTAGACAACCTAGCTTATTTAAATTTAAGCAATGTAGGTGCAAAAGAAGTAGCTCCTAAAAATATAAGAATTTTAGCTGGGGTAGAAAAGCTTCTCACAGGTGTTGGAGAGACCGCCAGAAAAAGACCTATTCCTTTTGCTCTTGTAGAAAGTATTGCTGGAACGTCTCAAACTATTTTAGGAGGACAGGCTGAAGAAGATTTTCCTCAACAAGCTTTACCTAGATTAGGTTATGAAGCAGGTGGTAGTTTAATTCCAGGCGTTTTAGGTAGTGTTTTAATTGAAAGAACTTCGACTATTGTTTCTGCATTAACTAATACTTTAAAAAACATAAAAACCGAAGGTCTCCGAGGTTTAGATTTTATAAGAAAAAAAAGAGAAGCTCAAGGCGTTCAAAGAATATTAGAAATTATACAAGCTGAAGGTGAAAACGTAGATGAGATAGTTAAAAAATTATCTGACCCAAAACTACTTGTAGACGAAAACGGACGGCCTATTGAAATGACCGCAGGACTAAAATCAGGTAGTCCTGTTTTGATGGCTATTGAAGCTTCCTTAGCTCAAACCAGTAGAGGTTTAGGAAAACAACAAAAAACTGCGGTAACTCAAGCAGGGACTGCTCTTAGAAATTTAATTACTGCTTTAGCCGCCTCTGGGGATAAAGATTCTTTAAAAGAAGCGGCTAAATTATCTGAATCTTTGTTTTCGGCAGCTTTAGTTGATCGTTTAAAAACTAGAAGTGCAAATGTTTTATCAGCTTTTGAAAAATTAAAAGGAGATGACCCAAAAACTAATTCTCAATTAGGTGAAATTTTATATAAGACTGTTTCAGATTTATTAGAAGAAGCTCGAGGTCAAGAAAAAACATTGTGGAGAAACGTAACAAGTCAAGAATTGACCACTTTTAATAGACCAGACGGTCAAACTAGTAGTATTCCTAATTTTATAGAGGCGTGGTCTAAATCTATGCCACAAGAAGAGGTTGCAAAAAAATACTATTTACAAACAGGAAGATTAAATCCTTTAAACGAATTTGTTGAAAAAATATCACTATCTTTAGGAATAAAACAGCGACCAGTTCAAAGTAGCTCTAAGATTTTGAATCTTCAAGCACAAAAAAAAGATATGGAAACACCTGGACTATTAGCTTCTTATAGAAAGCTACAGAACGAGATAGATGACCCCGATAAAACAAGGTTGTACAACTTAGGGGATAAGTATGTGTATGATGAATCCTTATCTTTAGATGATAATATAATTGGTTTAGCAGAACAGTTAGCAAAAAAAGAGACAGGTAAGTTTGGCTCTGCTACTCGAAAAGCTGAGTATAATAATGTTATTAAATACGCTAAAAAGAATAGACAAATAAATTCTTTAATAAGTCAAGAACAAAAAGATTTAGTTCAAGACTTAACAAAAGAAAGAGTACCGGTTAGTGTCAACAGTTTGGTAGAAATGAGAAGTTTAGCCTTAAATATTGGTTCAGCTCAATTAGCTGTGGGAGACAGAAACTCTGCTAGAATAGCTTTTGATTTTGCTGATGCTATATTAAAAGATATAAATTCCGTACCAGAAGGTCAGGACATAGCTTATGACACTGCTAGAGCTTATTCTAAGTCTCTAAACGACGTTTTCACAAGAGCTTTTGCAGGTGATATTTTAGCCAAAGATAAAACAAGATCTACAAGACTAGCCCCCGAGCTTCTTTCTAGCAGCTTACTAAGAGGTGGAGCTGAACCTACTTTACTTAGAATTAAACAAATAGGGTCTGTAGGAAAATTCGCAATGGATGAAGGCTTACCTCAAGCAGAAGGTTTAAGCAACACTGTTTCTGGAACGCTTGAGATGATGTTAAGGAACGCGAGAGTAGCTGCAGTAGACCCAGAAACGGGAGAAGTTAATACAAAACTTTTAAAAAGATGGATGGATCAAAACAAAGAAGTTTTAGATCAACAAATATTTCAAGGTTTAAGGGATGATTTAAATAATGTAAATTCTGCTAATGTTTTATTGGGAGACACAAGAGTTAAAAACAAAAAGTTTAAGAAAAAATTAGATGATCAATTTTACTTTAGCAAACTTTTACCAAAACTTGGTGGAGCAGAAAGCCCTACATATGCAGCTGGATTAGCTGTCAGAGGTAAAAATCCAATACGAGACATAAATAATTTAGTTAAGTTAGCTAAATCTTCAGATGACCCTAAAGCAGCTATGAATGGTTTAAAATCCTCTATTTTAGAGTCTACTTTGACTTATGCGGGGGGTACTAGCCAAAGTTTTTCTGTTAGAGCTTTAGCTGACTCCTTATTCTCAAATTTGCCTAATGCTCGAATAAAAACAAACTTAACAGATTACATGGTTAGCAAAGGAATAATGACAGAACCTGAAGCAAAAACCATGAAAAAATTCATTACAGAGTTAGTAAAATTGGAAGCTGCAGATGAGCTTAACAATCTAGGTGGTATGCTTGAAGATGGTTTAAATCCTATGACGGATTTGTATTTAAGATTGGTTGGTTCTCAGTTAGGAGCTTCTGTGGGAGCTTTAATTCCGGGAAGATCTGGTGCAGGACAAGGAATAATAGAATCTGGTGCGGGTGTTAGAGCAATGATGTCTATATTCAGGGATGTTCCTCAAAGCATGAAAATGGATGTTATGGGTGATTTGATGACAAACCCTACTAAACTAGCTGATTTGTTGAAAACAAGTAAAGACGAAAAAATACAGTTAAGGATTGCAGAAAAAGTTAGTAGGTACCTACAACAGATGGGATTTAAACCTATAAGAAGACTAACACCTGCTATTGTCAGAGAAGTAAGCCCTGAAGATGACGATGAAGCTCTTGAAGTTGAAGAAAGAGATGAATTTATCAACAACATACAACAAAAGATTAATAAAAATAAAGTGAGTTCGGTTGAACCGAGTGTACAAAGGGGTCTTCCCACCACCCAAGTAAGCTCAAATCAACCATTTTTGAGTGGACTGAACACCGCTCCCGCGGGAGGTGGTGGCTCCTCCGCCACCTCCGCGCCCACAGATAGAAGTAAATATGCTTCGCTGTTTCCAACAGATATTGTATCAAGCATGATACAACCCACAGCTACTATGGCTGACGGCGGTGAAGTAAAATATATGGCTAACGGTGGTCCTTCTGAAAGCAGTGTTGGAGATGACTCAGATGACGATAGTACTAATGCCGACCCCTCACAAGATATGGGTATGGACTCTAATGTTCAAGACATGCAGAGCATACAAGATGGTTTAGATCCAAGTGGAGACACTTCTAATGTCCCAAGTTTAGATTACAATATTCAAAAAGGTTTAGTTACTAATTATATGAAAAATCTTTTAAAAACAAATCAAGTAAGAGATATTCAAAGAGATAAACAAGGTAGAATAACTGGTCTAACAAGTACACATAATCCTTTTTCTCCACAAAACATAGGCATGGGCGGAATAATGAGTGTGTTAGGGCAAGCTGTCCCAGGTTTAAGCACTGTTGGAACCGTCTTAGGTGGACTTTTTGGTCCAACTACAACATACACAGGATATAATGATCCTAATCAAAACAAAGATAATTTTGGAGACGATAGTCCTGAGTTTGAGCGTATAATACCTCCGATAAATCCCGTTCTTCCAAAAACACCTCAAACTGTTTTTGATCAAAATCCTAATCAATATACCTTGAACATTTTAAATGTAGCTAACTCTTTAAGGAATAGATAATGCAATTAAGTCAAAACTTTACTCTGGCTGAATTAACAAAAAGCCAAACAGCTGAACGTAGGGGTATTAAAAACATACCTGACGCCGAAGCTATCACAAATTTAAAGCTATTAGCAGAAAACATTTTACAACCAATTCGTAATGAGTTTGGTAGCTTTATAGTATCAAGCGGATACAGATGCCCGGAGCTTTCAATAGCTATAGGCAGCTCCAAGAACTCACAACACTGCAAAGGTCAAGCAGCCGACTTTGAAGTAGCTAATGTAGATAATTACTTGTTAGCTCAATGGATAAGAGACAATCTTGTTTTCGACCAACTTATACTTGAATGCTACACAGGTGGTAACACCGGATGGATTCATTGTTCGTATGCCCAGAGAGCTCGTAAAGAACTCCTTACATACGATAGAGTTAACAAATACAGACAAGGTTTAATTAAGTAACCATCTTTTCTGTTCTTCACCCAAAACTTGACCAGCTAAATCTATCTTTTCTCGCAAAGATCTGACGATCTTCTCATCTATAGTATCTTCTACAATCAAGTCTATATATGTTACGGCATTCTTTTGACCTATTCTATGAGCTCGGTCTTCCGATTGCAGTCTTATTTCTAAGTCGTAACTGTTACTGTAATATATCATAGTGTTAGCGGCTGTAAGCGTAATGCCATATCCACCTGTCTTGGGCTGACCTATAAAAAATCTTAATGGACTATTGACATCTTGAAATCTATCTACGGTCAGCTGACGATCTTCCTGTTTAGTTTCACCATAATACGTTGCCACCGAATCACGGCCATACTTTGAAGCCAGAGCTTTTTCTATTTCTTTTATATCGTGAGTATAGTTACACCAT
>MDTB01065642.1_pt1 | contig 11311 bp, 4 predicted proteins | sample 811161 | NCBI WGS metagenome assembly MDTB01 (sample SAMN05326650, study PRJNA326480) | marine metagenome | isolation source: seawater | place: Mediterranean Sea | collected 2009
ATCAAAGTATAAGAAATTTATTCATTTCATAATCACATATTGATATCTTTTAGTATTCAAAAAATATCAAAGTATAAGAAATTTATTCATTTCATAAGCACTTTATTAATTGCAAGCAAAAAGAAAAAGAAAAAGTTATGGCGACTTCATCCGCAGTCAAAGTATGTGTGCGTTTACGACCTTTGAATAAACGTGAAAAACGTGGGAATACTATTCCAGTTGTTACAGCAAATACAGAAAAAGGTGAAATTAACGTTGTCAAAGGATTATCCACAAAAGCTACGAGACATGGTTTTAATTTCGATAATGTATTTAGTGAATTTGCTACTCAAGAAGAAGTTTTTAATCAAACACTACTTCCAATAGTTGAGCAAGTTATGAAAGGCTATGAAGCGACTGTATTTGCATATGGACAAACAGGTACAGGTAAAACATATACCATGGAAGGTGACATCAATGTCGATAGTCAACGAGGGGTAATTCCCCGAAGCTGCGAATCAATTTTTGATCAATTGGAAAATAGTGGCAAATTCGCTAATTTTAAAGTCACTGTTTCTTATTTAGAAATATACAACGAGGAATTGAGTGATTTATTAGTTGAAAAAGGAAAAAATTTAAGAGTTTGCGAGCAACGTGGTAAAATTCATTGTATGGGATTAAGTGAAATGAAAGTTAATTCAACGAAAGAAATCATTAACATTATTCAAAAAGCACAAGAGAGGCGGCAAGTAGCAGAAACAAAAATGAATCGTGCATCATCACGATCGCATTGTCTATTTACCTTGCGAGTAATATCAAAAGAAAAAGTTAAAGATGGAGTTATTGAACGAGAAGGTAAATTGCATTTAGTTGATTTAGCAGGATCAGAATGCGCTAAATCTACGGGTGAATCGGTAAAATCTGCCCGTTTCCGGGAAAGTCAAAATATTAACAAATCACTTTTGACTCTAGGACGAGTAATCACAGCATTGCGGGATCGACTTCCACGCATACCGTACAGAGATAGTAAATTAACTCGACTGTTACAAGAAGCATTGGGTGGACGCTCACAAACCTGTATAATTGCTACGCTTTCACCATCGATATTGTGTGTTGATGAAACTTTAAGTACCTTAAGTTACGCTGAACAAGCTCAAGGTATTAAAAACAAACCCGTCAAAGCACAGGTAAGAATGCAAGCTAATGTTGGGTCCTCCCTTTCGAAGGGTAACAATGGTAGCAATCTTGATGGTGCAAGTCGGGAAACATTTGCAGAAATGGAACAACGAATGTTGTATATGCAAGCACAATGCAAAGAAGCTCAAGCAGCGCTTGGTAGAAAACACGAGGAAGTTAGCAAATTAGTAACTAGAGCAGAATTAGCTGAAAACAAAGTGGAGGAATTAAGTATAAATTTACTTGAGGCTAATGATAATATTGAAAAAGCAAAAGTTCAAAATAATAAAATATGTTTGAAATTGAAAGAAACCATGCAAGAGTCCATGAATAAAACGTATATTATTAAGGCTAGAACAGAAACAGAAAGTAAATTAACAAAAGAAGGCAAAAAATTGATTGAATCATTAAAAAAATCGATTGATACATCGAATCAAATTAATGATACTTTAATTCATGCCAAAGAAAATGAGCAGTCGTTAAGAAATTCAACTAAAACGTTTTATGAAACATTTGTTAAAGATTTGAACAATGTGCGGGAACAATTAAATGAGTTTAAAGAAAATCATGCAAATTCTGTAAACACGATTCAAGAAAATATGAACAAAAGTGTAGAAAAACAAACAACTGTTATGGAACACTCAAGTACAAAACTGCATTCATTTTCTGAAGAATCTAAAATGAAATTAAAAAATGCAAAAATTGAAACAAAGGAATTTTCTGCTGCTCATGCAATATCTACTACAAAGTGCCGAAACGAAATTAAATGTCATTCTGAAAAGCAACAACAAGATGGTGCTGAATACAACAAAATTTTCAATAGTAAATTGAAGGAAATGATGGAATCATTAACAAATCATAAAACGGAAATAGTATCATGGATGAAAGAAATGGAAGAACAATCAACAACTGTTGAAAGTGAATTAGCTGTTTTAGTTGGTGTGCAAAGTCAAGAAACTACAGCATTTGTAGATTCACAATTAACCATGCTTGAAGAATTAAGTAAAACACAAATAAGTGAGATGGAAGAAACATTAAGTACTTTCAGCAACGAATTGAAGAAAGTCATTAAAAATGAATATGCATTTTCAAAATCAATGACGGAGACGCATGAAAATTTGAATATGGAATTAGGACAACATATTGCTGCATTGACTGAACAAGATGACCTATTTTCCAAAACAATAACAAAACATGAACAAATGCAAGAATCTTTAAAAAAATTGTCGCTAAAAATACAAAATGAAAATTTAAAAAATGTAGAGAAACGTGGCGCAGAATTTATCAATACATTTGAAAATGAAATGGATACAATAACAAAAGCATTAAATGTACATGCTGACAATGCACTTCCAAAGTGTGAAATATTGACAAACAAAACTAATCAGTTGAGCAATTATTTAAATACAGAAACTGCCAATCAAAAATCATTGCTTACAAACCAGTTGAAAGAATTAAAAAATATATGTGGTACTAACATGCTTGGTTCAACAATCAGTAGGGCAGACACTCAGCGAGAACAATTAGCTGAGCTAAATAAAAATGTATGCAAAAACACGGACATGCAAGTGAAGACACTGAACAAGCAACAAAATGAATTGGAAGAAACGTTGACTCACCACAATGCAAATGGTAGCACATTAACGGAAGAGAAACATGCCAATACTATTTCTAAATTGGATAAACATTTTGAAGAACATGTTAGCCAGCAAACGTTTAATTTTAATAATCAAATGATGAATTTAAAAGATACGGTAGATTTTCACAAGGAAAGTCGCAATGCAAGGCAACAAGATCTAAACGTAAATATCCAAACATGTGAAAATGACGTTAAAAACACACACAGGTACGCACAAAAAATTGATTGAGGAACAACAAAAACTATTTCAAGATTCTTTAATGGAACATAAAGCGAAACAGGAAGCCATTGTAAAAAACGTTGTCACTGAAATGCAAAGATTATTAAAGCAAGAAATGGAAGAAATGACAGAAATGTTTTCTGAAAAAGTTATTTCATTAACGGCAAAAGCCAACTCCATGGAGAAAAATGCTCAACATATGTCTGAAAAGATTCTTGAACAAACTGGAAACATTAGCAAACAAACAAACAAATGGGTTGATGAATGTAACGAAACAGTTTCTAAATTAGAAGTAGTTATTGATGAAAATGATAAAATGCAAAATCATTTAAAAGAGTCAACAATCATTGTTACGAAAAATATTGATGAATTGCAAGGCGAAACAAAAGATTGGGGTACTTGTGGTAGGAAGGTTGCGGAAAATTTAGTCAAAGTTACGAAAGCAAGCGAAGATGTGGAACAGAATGTAAAAGATATGAATCTCAATGTGCAAGAACAAGTGAAAACATTAAGCGAAGGTACCACTAATTGGGAAGAAAATAATATACAAACCTCAGAAAGCATATGCAATGTTCAAGATGAAATCACGAAAACGGTAGGGATAATTGATACCGCAAAAAATGAAGTTCATATCATAGCTACTAGTGTACTAAATGAAACAAAAGCATGGGGAAATCAATCAAATATATTCAATGATAGTATTGGCAACACACTCAATCAATTAAAAGGCATAAAAGAACAATATATATCAGATCAGTCTTCAACGCAAAATAGCATAACAAAAGGACATGATAAATTTATGAATTCATTTGAAACATTGAATGGTGAATTGAATGTAAACATGGAAAAACAACAATCACAATTACAAGAAAAGAAAGCAAATGTTACCAATATTATCGTAGCAAATGAAAAAGTTGCATTTGAAAAACTAAAATCAAAGTTTGAAGCTTTGCAAGCCCATACGAAAAATGTAAGCGTGAAAACAGTAAATGACATGCATGCTATGAATGTGAATATGGAAAATACGTGCAAAAACTTGCAAAATCAAGTCGTAGAATTTAATAGTAGTAATGAAAATCAAATAGTAGATATTCAACATACAATGATTGACTATTTCAACAATGCTTCAACTGAATTTGTTAATTTAAATGCGCTGTGTGGCAATTTTACTACTATGTCCATACAACATGAAGCGGAAATGCAGAAAACTATGCTTACGTATGAAAATTTAAACAAAGAAATGACTGAAACATTTGTCTCAACTATAAATGAGATGATACAAGAAGACATTAACGATACACAACTATTCTGTAAAAATCGAGAAACGTTTATTGTTAATTTTGAAACTGCAACGGAGAATATACACATCGACTTAAATGGACATTATGCTGAATGTAAAAAGTTACTTGAAGATTTAGACTCATCTCATAAAGACCAAATGGCAACAATGATATTATCAACAGCAACAGAATTTAAAAATGTTCATGAGCAAAATCTTGATGAGTTTGAAACTTTAACAAGTACCTTCTGTAATGACACTGTAGCTATGAATGCAATGGTAGAAAAAGTGGCTTTGCCTGCTGTAATTAAGTATTCAGAAGATCTATCATGCACGTTGGCAGATGTCTTAATATTGAAAGATGTCCCAGATGTAGTTATACCTGAAGAAATTCAAGGCAACAACGAAGAATCAAAGAGTTTAATTAAAGACGATGAAAACCCACCAGCACCATCTATTGATATTGAACCTAAAATTCCACCAAATGGCACACCTTCGAAGAAATTGCATATGAAGACAATAGAAGTATTATCAAAAAGTGAAGAAAATGAAAATATCATTCCAAATAGTGGACAGAAAGTAAAACGAACTCCTGGTAATAGAAACATCAAAGGGTCCATCAGAAGAAATAAGAGAATCAAAAAACCATTAGGAAATCATCGTTAAAAGCAAAAAAATCTTTTTAAAAGTTTAAACTACATACGAAGTACTTTCGTACGTATATCGTACGAACGCTTCGTATACGTATTAATATTTAAAAATACACTCGTATCATACACAGCACGATATTTTATTTTATTTAAATTAATGCAATATATATGAGTAAGAGAACATTTTATATATATAGTTTTTAAATTATGAGTAAGAGAATTTTTTATACGAAAGTACGAGTATTATATATAGTTTTTTATTGGACTTCACAACATGCGTTAGGACCACAACCATCTGATACGTTTGCAAGGTTTTTTGCAAATTGACCTTCTGGAACATCTTCCATGATATCCCAAATAGCTCTTATTTCGCCTTCTAAATATGCTGGTTTCTTCATATCTGCACCTTCGCAATCTTGTCCATTCAATTCTAATTTTATTCTAAATGTATAAGTTGTTGATTCATCGCCATTACCAGTAGTGAGTGCCACTTCTCTGAGGGATAATTGTCCATGAGCTAAATACGAATCGTGTTCTCCTAACGTTTCTTGTAATAGATTATCATGATGCAATAAAGCAAAAATAATACTGCAATCCTCCATTGCTTCAGGGTTATCTAAATGGCAATGCAATATTGGGATTTGCGAATCATCTAAAGGGACACTAGGAAAGAATTTATCAGTTCGCGGAACTCCTGATTTCATTTTACTGACTTTCATTTCTTTGAATACACCTGCTGGCGCAGAGTAAAAACGTAGAAACATATCTTTATCATCACCTTTCAGATTTACTACACTCAAATCAGTGATTTTTAATCTAGCTACGGTATGATCGAGCAACTCTACTTTATTGGGAGTTGCAATATTGAAGGTAGCGTAAGCAGGTTTATGATCACTTGTTGTGCTTTCTTTGCATGCATTTAACGTTAGCTGTGAGATGTCATTTTCAAAACCGGGGCGACTGTAATACAATATTCTATCGCAATACGAGGGTGTTCGATGTTTGTGTTCAGTGTAAACAAATTTATTTTTCCCCGTTTCGCATTTAAAGGTCGGTGGGTGGGAAATTTTTCCTTCTTTAAAGTTGGTGAACGTTAAACCAGCATTTTTATGAGCATTTAACTCATCGTATTGCAATAACTGTTTATACTTTTTTCTAAAATCTATTTGCTGCTGAGCATCACGAGCCTTTTCTGTTTTTTCAACAAATTCAATTACTAATTTCCATTCCTCTTCTGGCGTTTTGGTCCTATCGTTATCTTTCTTTGATGCCTGCTTTTTATTATTATTATTTGTAGGATTATTTTTTGCATGTTTCAATTTATGATTTTCACCAAGAACTTTATTGAAATCCACTTTCGGTGCTTTATTATTAAATCCATTGCGCAAGTCTAAACGATAATTTAAATCCCCCATAAAAATGGTATGGTGATGCTGCACATACACTGGTAACATTGGGATATCAAATTTTTGTTTGGACCTAAATATTTGAGTCACATCGTCATTCCTTTCATATGGGTTGGATTTTAAATTATCATGTTGCGCATTTAAATGGGCACTTACAAAGCACAGTTTTAGCCCATCAATGGTCACACTGATTAAAATACCACCCTTGTTTGGTAATAAATGAAACAGCCCTGTAGCCTCTGTATGTTTGTGTACATTATGCAACCTTCCTTTATGAGCAACATTCATGAATAATCTCAATTTCATTGGTCCGAGACTTTCGGAACATGCGGTACGGTAGTGAAAGCCTAAAGTGGCTTGTACCATTTGATCAAATGCTTGCATACTTTTTGCCTGTTTTTCAGCATGATCAGTCTCACGCCTCAAATCATCCACATCTTCGTCCTTAATGATTTTACTACCACGTTTTTCTTTTCTCCACCGTGGTGAAGTTTTTTTCTGGTTATTTTTATTATCTATATCATTTTCGTCGCTATCTTTATTATTGTTATTATTATTACTATTATTATTATCTACTGTATTTCTTGGAGAAGATGTTTCACCAAGATCTTGATTTCTTTCTAATTCAAGTGCCATCTCCTCTATTGTTTGGCTACCTGTTTTTTCTGCCATTTTTTCAATATTTTCCATCGATTTCGGTTCCTCGTTATCATCATCCTCGTCATCCTTTTGCTCTCCCACTTTGATCTTTCCAAGTTGCTCTTGTAATTTAGCTGCATCTAGTTCCCCAACAAATTTAACGCTTTCACGTCTTATTCTTTTATTGACCGAATTTCGCCCTGCTGCTGTAGAGGTATATGTTGATTCTTGAACTCCTAATACCACTAAATCATATTTGGCTTCATCAGTTTCACTGTTTGGCAACCATTGTTTCAACTCGCTCAACTTTGGCTCTGCATTTCCCATATTCCATGTTCCAACCCAGACTTTTAAAGTTGATCCAACTTCAGCGGTATGACTTCTTAACAACATATTGTTCATAGGATTTGCCTTTGGTTTCACCAAATTCATGACACTGTCTATTTTCAGCATGTCTATATATATGTATGTATTTTATATCTATTTATTATACGACACTTCCAGCAATATTATATGATATATATTCACTAATGTATATATACATTAGTATTTTTCACTATGGTATATATGTGCATGTATATTATTACTCTTTATTCAATTATAGTTTCAATAAAGATATAAATATTAATAATAAAATAATAATTGAATATTATTATTTGGTGTTGTTGTTGTGTTGTTGTTCTTGTTTTTTTTTTGTTTTTTTGTTGATGTTCCTCCCCTTCTGGCATTCTGGCATTATTAGAATTATAATATTATTTGCTAGTACTATATTATTCCAATTACAGGTATAGTAATAGTACATACCACTTGTTATTAATATCTGGCTCTAGTCGCCTTCATATTCAGTGTTATTAGACTACATTCTGTATAACATTAACATCTCACAGCATTAAGGCCCTATTAGCCAATAGCGACGATCAGCGTTTTTACAAAAGTATTTTGCAACTAATGCAACTAATGTGCTATTATTGTATAATCTAAATACTTTTTATTATTAACATTTGTGTAAGTTGCAGCATTTATCAATTTTTATGTAACAAAACAAATAACAGTCGTCATAGCAGATTATTTTTTCTCTTTTATAGTGAATAGTAGCTTTGTACATATTTTAATAGATGTTATTTAAAAAATGTTACTACAGCAGCGAGGTTTTTGGTTTTTACTCTTAACTATAATAACATATGCAAATAAATGTCCTGGAAGACCAACTTGTAATGGTCACGGAAAGTGTTCAAGGGATACATGTTATTGTGATAATCGAACCGAGACACATGATGATACAATTACAGAAGTTCCAGCATGGACAGGTGGGGATTGTTCGTTGAGAACTTGTCCTCAAGCACGTAGATGGGTCGCTGGGAAAGAAAATCCAAACAATGTCTGGAAATATTTTACCGAGTGTTCAGGAGTTGGTAATTGTAATAGAGAAACTGGTTTGTGTGAATGTTTTAACGGTTTTACAGGGAAAGCGTGTATAAGAGATGAACGAATGTGTTTTTATGACGAAGAAAAAAAGCATTATTGTTCCGGTCATGGAGACTGTATCGATTTGTTTGACCATATGGTAAATATACGCCGAGATTCATCAAGTGATTTAAACGATAAAATGCATGACTATAATTTCCGGGATGCACCAAATATAGGTGCTAGTTTTGAACGTTCGTGGGACCCGAAACATATATATGTTTGTAATTGTTATGGAATTTATTTTGGGGCAAAATGTGAAAAAAAAGCCTGCATGAGCCCAGGAGATGATGTTGATCCACTGTGGCGTGATAGCTGGGATAGAGTAGTTCATTCACCTGGTGAAGTGCCGGAAGGTCATTTTCAAGGACGGGAATGTAGTGGTAGAGGAGAGTGTGATTATACGGAAGGGGAATGTTCATGTTACAAAGGTTTTAGCGGTAATAAATGTCAAAATATTGATTTTTCATACTTGGATGTTGATAATCCAAATTCTGTCCATGAAAATAGACATGATACAGGTCACGGTGGACCAGATTTTGATGATCGTGAAGTTGTTTATAATGAAAATTGGGGAAGATATAACTAAAATATGTGTGTGGTACGAAGTTTCGTGCGAGTACTCTATACTAATATACGAACGTAACATAAATTTAATTTATCCTTAGCTTATATAAAATGTTCTCTTGCTCATATCCTTAATATATAAAAATTTTCTCTTACTCATGTATTATTATTAAGGATATATTATAATATTTTATATACTTGTTTTATTTATTTATATTCGTACGAAGCGTCGTATAATTTAAATAAGAAGTATAATATTATTTTTTTTTATTTTTAAATCTTTCTTAATATTTTCTTCAAAAAAAATTTACACACCCCATGCATCCTTTGCGTTAGTAGGATTATTTCCCTTCCTATTTGGACTTACTTGCTTCGATTTTATTATAGCTTGTTGATTTTTAATAGCTGCATCCGCAATATTTCTCTTTGTTTCTAATGCGGTATTATATAAAGCCCGTATTGCCATTTTATCGGATAGATCCGGACCTTCTTCTTCTTCTGCATCTTCATTAAAATGTGGTAACTTATCAAAAATAGAATTTGCCATGGGTATTACATCTTTCTTTTCAACACCGATTTCCTCTAATAACTGCCTTAAAAATGCTCGATTTGCATTGAAATGAATAAATCTATCTTCGACATCTAAATACTTTGACAGACGTACGGTGCTAGACGCTTCGTGGTCTAAAACTTTACTCATAGCTGTATGCAAGTGCATTGGTGTAATTTTTGAGGCTGCATCCTTAACGCCCTTCGTAACTTTTATCCTTGTTTTAGAGCAACATGCTCCACATAAATGATGCACGCCAACAGATTTTTTTTTCTTCTCCTTCGTGTTTGTCTCTAATGCATCTTCAAGAATTTCAACAATATCTCCATCACTTTGGTACTTTCTTGGATTTTTCATAAAACGCAAAAAATTATTCAACATGCATGTAAGTTCTTGAGCTATGGTTGGTGCTTCTCCTGTTTGACTACTAATGTTTACATAGCCATCTATAATAATTGCCAGGAAAATGTTAAATAAAACAAAATATGAAATTAGCAAATACGTAAAATAAAAATATGTCCAAATCAATGAGACTTCGGAAACCGTCATTCTACTATCGATATCACTATTTCCTATTAAAACGCTAAATAAAGTTATAGCCGAATCGCCAAATGTGGTAAAATCTTGAGCATAAATGCCAAACAAAATCATTGAGCATAAACTAAATCCAGTATGCAATGCAGTGAATAAAATGGAGAAATGAAATAAATCAGATGCTGCAGCTTCAATTGTTTTAGTAACCAATGCAATTCTTGGTTGAAAGTCTAAAATTTTTAACATTCGCATCATCATTAATAAAATATTCCAAAGAGCGATAAAGTAAATAAAATGTTGATATTCCACCAGTTCCATTACTTCATTTTTTTGCGCTATTAATTTCATTAATTCCTTTGCTTCTCCATCTGCAGACACATTTAATTTTAAAGGTTGGGCCTTTTGTATATTATAATTTAATTGATGATAGACATCATATCGCAAATTAGGATTAAAATGACCAAGTTTTTCAGAAGCAAATATAAATGTTCCAATAAATTGTGTGACAAGGAGGATAATATTGGCTAAATCGAAGTAATTCCACAAATCTTGTCTAAAGTATGAACAACACCCATCTTCACGCGCCATGTCGAAAAATTGCTTGATTTCCCCTAGGAAATCTAAACACACAAATATACACAAAAATATTTCCAAGTAAAATCTATAATAATTTTCATCCGTTTTTGCATACAAGCCTATGTTAATCATGTCTGTCTGCGTCTCGCACTTGATTAATCCATTATTTTTAAATATAAATTTGACTTGGGTTAAGACGTATGAATGCAAATCAGCATTATATAACTGGATGTACGTGATTAATTTCTTGGTGTTTTGATCAATGAAGTAACCGTCTTTCAAATAAGTCAACATATTCTTAATCCACGTCTCGTCTGCATTTATATCGAAAAATACATAAAAACCGTGAACACCCTTTGGTGGGTGCTGAAATCCGTATGGCACTCCATATTCATTAACAAGGTTAGTATTGTTTACATTATAATATTCTCCTATCTTGTCTATAAGTTCAGGATTATACAGCATGGAGTGAGAGCTAAGAAAAGGGTCTACACCAAATTCTCGCTCACTTTTTTTCGATCCCTTGCATTTAGTGGACATTTTTTGAAACGTATGATGCTTCTCGCCTATAAAATAGTCCCACTCTGCACCTTTACAGGCTTCCGGTTCAACTCTTTCTTGGTATATAGAGA
>MDTB01149974.1_pt1 | contig 11311 bp, 11 predicted proteins | sample 811161 | NCBI WGS metagenome assembly MDTB01 (sample SAMN05326650, study PRJNA326480) | marine metagenome | isolation source: seawater | place: Mediterranean Sea | collected 2009
AATAACAATCAATTTTATATTGAGATCGTAATGAGAAAGATGCATTAATTCTTGTATATCCATTAACAACCCTCCATCGCCTGATAAACATATTACAGTTTTATCCGGAGAACCAAATGCTGCGCCTATTGCACCAGGTAAACCCCAGCCCATTGGCGCATGTCCAGCAGCCGTAAATAATTGTGAACCACCACATTTTAAAAAAGAATGAGTTGCTGTAAATGATGTCCCCATATCAGTGCAAAAAATATATGATTTTGGATTATTTGAATTTGATAATAATTTGTTAAGACAATCAATTAAAGAGAGATATATTGATGATTCAGCAGATTTTTTATCAATTTCGTCAAAATAATTGAAGAGATTCCTAAATTTTTTTAGTGTGTTTTTAGTTTTAATTTCTGAGTCTTTTAATTTTTCAATTATTTCAATTACACATTCTTCCGCAGCAATTTGATATTTATATGCATCTTTTAACTCTGGTTTACAAAATTGAGAAGAGTCAATATCAATAATATGCATTGCGGAGGGATTGATATTTGACACTCTATAACCTGTATGGGTATACCCCAAAGAACAACCAATTGAAATCAAACAATCTGAAAAGTATATTAATGAATTTGCTTTTCTACCACCAAAAATACCTGGCGATCCAAAATATAAATCACTTGGATCCATTCCCTCGATTAAGTCTTTCGATCCCCATGTTGATAGGTACGGAAATTTATGAGATTTTAGAAAACTTATAAAATTTTCAATTACAGTTTTTGAAGAATTTCTAATACCATTACCAATGAGGAAAACTGGAAGATTTGATTCTCTAATAGAACTTATTAATGGATCAATGTTTATTTTGCTTTGGCAATTGGATTTACTTAACTTATTTTTTTCTAAAACAATATTTGATTGATCTATCTTCTTGTATGACATATCTACAGGAAGTTCTAAAACAACTGGTCCGAATCTATTTGTGGTGGCATCTATCCAAAGTCTTTCAAGAATTTGAGGAAATTCTGAAGGGTTTTTAATTGAAGAATATGATTTAACTATTGATTTTACAAGACCTTCGGTTTCAGACTCTTGTACTCCCCGCTGCCTCGGCCAATTTTTAAGATGAATTAATTTTTGTGATTCTACGACTTGACCTGCTAAAACAAACAAAGGGATTGAATCAACCCAGCAGCAATTAATACCAGTAATAATATTGGTTAAGCCTGGACCAGATGTAACTAAACAGACTCCAACTTTTCCGTTAGATCTCGCATATCCTTCTGCAGCATAAACAGCTCCTTGTTCATTATAGCAAGGTACTAATTTAACTTTATTTGATTTGTCTAACGCGGAGAGAACATTATGTATTGACCCTCCTGAAACAGTAAAAACAGTATCAACTAAATTTCTTTCTAAAAAATTAACAAAATACTGGGAAGGTGTGATTTCTGCCACTATTATTAAACACTCAGTTTGTCTTTAACAGCTAACATGAATTCTGGATTATTTCTATAGTGCTGAGCTGTAATAAAGTGATCTGTTACTACCAATTCGTTAACGCTATCAAGCAAAGCTCCAGAATTGGCCAAATCAGTATGTATAGCTAAATATCCAGTCATAGGAATACCTTTTGTTACACCTGCAGAAATTAGAACCCATGGTCCATGACAAATAGCTGCAACCAAAATTTTCTTATCAACGCAATCTTTTACTATTTTTAAACAATCTTGGTCGATCCTGAGTCTATCAGGGCATTCGAATCCTCCTGGTATAACAATTACATCCAAATCATCAACATTTATATCTGAAAATTTGTGTGTAACTCTTGCGGGCACACCATATTTCCCAAAACGATCTTTGCCATCTGAGGAAGCAACATATACTTCAGAAAATTCTTTCAACTTATAGTAGGGATATACAAATTCTTCATCTTGAAAATTTTGAGCAACAACTATTAAAGATTTCACAATTTTTAAAATAATTATTCGTAATTTACCATATGATGATGATCTTATTTATTACTAATTGAGATTAATAAGGGGAGACCTTTTGTTATTTGTAAGCAAATGGCATAGTTTAATTTCATCCTTTATATTATCTATATGATTAAGGTTGTTAAAATAACAATTCTCAATAACAAAGTGTACCTCTATAGAGAGACTTAATAAATAATTTATTGATCCAATAATAGCTAAGGGATGATTCATTTGATAAGAAATAAAAATAACAGAGTCAAGTTTTTCTTTGTTGTTTTTTAAGAAGTTATTTAGTGCTGGTTTTGATTGGTACCCTATAGAGACCTCAGGTATGGACCAGATCAAAGAATAGTCCTTCTTTTTGCAATACATTTGGACAAGATTATTTTGCATTCTTTGAGGAAGATAAGAATTATTCCAAAATGGATGGCTTGCAATATAACCTAAAGCTGTTTTATTCATTAATAATAATCTCAATTTCAGATGCAAGTTTTGTAAAATCTGAAATCTCAGCAATCTTAAAAAAGTCACCCAATTTTTTACCCCTATAGGGTGTAAATACATTCTTAACTCTTACATTTAAAGAAAATCTAGTTTCATCAGTTTTGTTTACTGTATTCCCATGCCAAATTGAATGAGAAAAAAAGACAATTGAAGGAGGAGATAATTTTATAAATTCAAATTTATTTGATATTAATTCTGGTTTACTTAGATTTTCTCTTAATCTTTTATGTAGTTTCAAATAATCTCCGATTGATTTAGTTTCAGTAAAAGGTAAAAAAAACATTGACTTTGTTTTGAAGCAATTAACTAAAGGAATCCATATTACAATTTCATAGGGTGAGCAATCACTATCATATACATCACTATGAACATGTAAAAGTGATGAAGAATCATCAGGCAATTGTATTGATAAGCCAACGTTTTTTTGTATTGCGATATCAGGACCAAGTATGCTTTGCAATGGATTTTTCAAATTAGAAAAAATAAGATCAGAGGCAAAACTATCTTCGTTTAGAGTAGCTGCAAGGTTTAATCTAAGATTATTTAATTCATTAGGATTTATAAATTTATGTAATTCATCTAAATTATCAAGAGAAATTTTATGAGTTTTTTCTAAAGATTCAAAAATCTTAATTTTTATTAATTCAAATAATTTAGAATTAGATAATTGATAAGTAATAAGACCCTTGGAGGAAAGTATTTTACTTAAATTTTTATTCATATTGCAAATGATTCATTTCCGTCAATTTTAATTGTTAATCCATCTAAGAGATCTACAGTAGAATCCATTGTTTTAATTATATATGTAACTAATGCACTGACATTAAGTGGTTTTCCATTTGGCAATCGACTACTTATAAAATCATTATAAGCTTCTATATTTTTTGATTTAAGCCTATCGAATCCTGTTCCATTTCCTTCGAATGCTCCACAAATAAAGTTGGTAAGGGATCCAAAGTGATTATTTTTTTGTTTTGTGACAACCTTCCCAAAGGTATTTAGAGCGCTTTTCGCAGAAGAATATGCTGGTGATGCTGTTACTTCCTGGGAAGCTACTGAAGAAATAATACATATTTTTGAATTTTTATTTATTTTTTCACTTTCATTAAGATATTTAATCATTGAAGATATTACGAAAACATTTATTTTATAAACAAGAAAAATATCTTCAAATGAAGGTAAAGTATCCCTTTTACCAAAACCTCCACCAATTGCGAAATATATTTGGTCTATTTTGGGAATTTTGTCTAATAAAAGATTAATATCCTTCTGAGTATTAATATTTATAAGATCCGTTTTAACTATTGCAGCTGCACTATTTAAATGATTTTCATATGTTGAATTATTTGAATATTTACTGATAGCATATATTTGATTACCAATTTTAATATTTTGTTCAAAAATTTCTTTCCCCAGGCCAGAGCTTGAACCGACAATTAGAATATTCATTGTTTTTATAAATCTTACTGTAAAAAATTATGGTTGATATTGCTATTTTAGACTTTGATGGGACAATTTTCAGTGATGGTTTTATTGATATAGGATTAATAGAAGAAGTTTATTTAAGATATGAAAAAATTCTTGTTGTTTCAAATAACTCATCTATTGCTCACAATACCATCGAAGATTATTTATCACCTTATTTAAAATATGTATTGACACCCCAGGTTCTTGCAAAAGCAATTTTTCAAAATATTTCTTTAGAAATTTCATTATGTTGCTCTGATGAGGTAATGCACTATTTAAATTGTGATTTTTATACATCATATCCAGATATTAGAAATATATTAAAAGAAGTTTCATTAAATTCCTCAAATTTATTTTTACAAGAATATGACATCAAGAAAATAGCTATTATTGGTAAGGTTGATTCTAAAAAATTAAAAAAATTTATAAACGAACACTTATTAGCAAAATACAACTTAGTTGGAATGAATAGGGATAAAATTGCAACTTCAGAGGGTATTTCTAAAAAAACAAATCTAGTTGGAGATTCTTATGAATATAAATACGATTTAGGAAAAACAAGTTTAGCATTTGTTTATTTAATAAAAAATTATTGTAAATATTTAGATTTAAATCCTCTAGCCGTTTTTGGAGATAATTTTCTATCAGATGGGAAGTTGGCTAATTTGTTAGGAATAGATTATAAAAAAACTATTTTTGGAAAAAATAAATTTTCTAAGTTAATTTCTATCAAGTAGGGAGTTTTATGAAATTAATAACTTGTTCTTAACTGGAAATACGAATATTTAAATTTAATTATTTTTCTAATTCTTTTTTTAGATTTTTAATAATTGTTTTTAAAGGTATAGTTCAACTAATTTATTAACGGACTCAATAACATATTCAATTTCACTATCTTTTAAAGTATGGTAAATAGGAAGGCTAATCATAGATTTTGATAATCTCTCTGCATTTGGTATATCCCCTCTTTTATATCCTAAATTGGACGCACACTTTTGCAAATGAAGAGGAATGGGATAATGTATTTTTGTCTCTATACCAAAATCATTTAAAGAACTCATAAAATCTTTTCTTATTTCTTCTGGTACTAAAATTATATAATTATGAAATATATCAATGAATCCATTTTTTGTAGTAGGTTTAACAATTTTATTTGATAAGCCAATAGTATATTTTTGTGCAATCTCAATATATTTTTTGTTCCAAACATTTAACCTTTTTAATTTAATTAAAGCGAAAGCAGCCTGCATTTCATCTAATCTTGAATTAAATCCCCATATCAAAGCTTCGTCCCTATTAACTAAACCATGATTTCTGAGAAGTTTCATTTTTACTGCTAATTCTGCAGAATTAGTCGTTATAACTCCTCCATCTCCATAAACAGATAAATTTTTTAAAGGATGCATACTAAAAGAACCAGCCACGCCAAAACTGCCCGCTTTTTCATTCCTGTTGTTCATTGCTCCAACGGCTTGTGCTGCATCTTCAATTAAAAAAATGTTTTCTTTTTTGCAATAATCTAATAATTTATCAGTATCACAAAGTTTGCCTGTTAAATGTACAGCCATTATTGCTTTAGTTCTATTTGTTTTGCATTTTTTTATTGTTCGCAAAGACACTAAGAAATCGTCCTCAACATCGCAAAAAACAGGTGTAGCTTCAGCATCTATAATTGCCCAGGCGCTTGCAATAAAAGAATTTGCAGGACATATAACTTCGTCTCCGCGACCGATACCTAAAGCTTTCATAATTATTTTCAACCCATCTGAACCATTTCCGACTGAAACTGAATGGTTTACTCCACAAAAATTTGAAAAATTATCCTCAAAACTTACTACATTTTTACCACATATATAATTTCCAGACTGTAATACTAATCTGGTAGCGTCAATTATTTCATTTTCTATTAATTTTGCTTCTCTTGCCAAATTTACAAAATTTACTTTCATCTATTTAAAAAATTCTTTTATTAAATTTGAGACATATAAAATTTGTTCTTCAGTAATAAATTCATGCACTGGTAAAGACATAGTTTTGCTTGCTAGATTTTCTGCGTTTTGGAAATCATCTTTGTTGAAATTAAATTTTTTGGCTGCAGGTTGAAGATGCATTGGAATCGGATAATGTATTTTTGCATCAACTCCCTTAGATTTAAGATAATTTGCAAGTTGGTCTCTATTAGTAACAGTAAAAATATAGAGATGAAAAACCTCTTTATATAAGTTTGTTCTTTTTAAAAGTTTTATTTGTGGAACATCTTGTAATAGAGAGTCGAACATCATAGCATTAGATATTCTTTTTCTGGTTATGAAATCTAGTTTGTTTTCAATTAGATGTTTAGCAACTACTGCCTGGATGCTATCGAGTCTAGAATTATAACTAAATTCCAAACAAGTATTTCTATCACTTAAACCATGATTTCTGATTAATCTAATTTTTTCATTAAAGTAATCATCATTAGTAGTAATAATGCCGCCATCACCCCAAACATTTAAATTCTTTAAAGGATGAAAACTAAAACATCCTAGATGACCTATGCCTCCACACCTTGAACCGCGGTATTCTGCTTGTAAAGCGTGACAAGCATCTTCAACCACATATAAATTATACTTTTTAGCAATATTATTAATCTCATCTAAATCACAAGGTCTCCCAGCCCAATGAACTGGAACTATTGCTTTTGTTTTTTCAGTTATTTTTTCCTCTATTTTATAGGGGTTTAAGTTGAAATTATCATCACAATCACATAATACTGGCTTTGCTCCAGAAGTTACTATTGCTCCAATAGTTGCATAAAAAGTATAAGTAGTTGTAATTACTTCATCACCAGGGCCAACCCCTAAAGCTTTTAAACTTAAAAAGATTGCATCAGTTCCACTGCCTACACCAATAGCATGTTTTGTTCCCGCCTCTTTGGCAATTAGTTTCTCAACATCATCAACAACGCTACCTAAAGTGAAATCATTATTAATAACAACATTTTTTATTTTAGAAAGGATCAAGTCAACATCATTGAACTGTTCTGAAAGATAATTATGGTTAATATCGTATAACTTATCTTTAATGTATTGTTTTGGATAGAAATTTTCCATTATTTAATAATAATACTATTTGCTTAAGAATGTGTAATTAATCTTTGTGAATGTAATTCCAATTTTCATTAGAAAAAAAATGTATATTTTGTTCTATCCATTGAATAGTTTTTTGTAAACCAGTCTTTAAATTTACATTTGGAGACCAATTAAATGTTTGCTTTGCTTTTCTGCAATCAAGTCTATAAATCATATCTTTACTTGGTCGATCTGGACCAATCTCAACAATCTTTTCATACGAATTATTAGTTATTTCACAAATCAATTTGATCAAATCTTTTATTGTTATCTCTTCATCTCCACTAAAATTGAATTCACTTTTGTTTTGGGCTTTAAAGAGCAATAATTTTATTGACTCAGCAATATCACTTGAATAAATAAAAGATCTCCTACTCATTCCATTACCTTCTAATATGAATTTTTTACCAGTTAGACAAGATAATATCGCTCTAGGGATAACTCTGTAGAGTTGCTGACCTTCTCCATAAAAATTTGAGAATCTCCCAATTGAATAGGGGAAATTATATTTATCTCCCATACATCTCAAATGAAAATCTATTGCTGCATGAGATATAGCGTATGGAGTAGAAGGCTTAAAATGAGAATCTTCATTAATAAAACTATTGTTACTACCATAAACTTCTGGGGTGCTTGCCCTTACATATTTTTTAAGTTCACTTAAATCTCTTATACTTTCAAGAATAAAAGATTTTTCAGCTAAATTTGTTGAATACCATAGTTTTGGATCCTCCCAGCTTTGCGCGACCATCCCCTGACCCATAAAATCAATTATGTGTGTTGGGTTAATAGATTTTAATAGGGATTTAAATTTTTCTGGCTCTTTTTTTATATTAAAACTTAACCAATTAAAACCATCATTAAATTTTTTTATCCATGGCCAATATTCTTTACTTTTTACAGGGCTTCTATTTATCCCAACTACATTAAATCCATTTTTTTTTAAGTCTGAAAAAAGTGCTTGTCCAGCAAATGAACCAGATCCTAAAATTAAAATCTTCATTAGTAATCAATAAAAGTTATCTTAAAATTATATAATTAAAACTTTAAAATATATTTTTTGCTTTAGCTAACGATTCGGGAGTACCAATGTCCAAAAACTTATCTCTAGTTAACCAAGTTTGAACCCTACCCTTTAGAGAGGGTAGGACATTAACACTAAAGTCACTGCCTCCTAATTTATTATCCTCTAACCAATCTATAAAATCATAGTCAAATAAATAAATTGCCCCATTGGCTATATCTGATGGAGGATTTTTAATCTTTTCAAAAAAATCTACCATCACACCAGATTTATCTGTTTCTACAATTCCACAGCTTTCAGGAGTAGTTGTCCGAAAAATAAGCATCGTTAGAAGACATTCTTTAGGTCTTTCATTATGAGCTTTGATAAATAATCTCAAATCAGCATTTGTTATATTATCTCCATGAATGAGCATACCTGTTTTATTTTTAAAAAATAACCTATTAGCTAACAAAGTTCCTAAAGTTCCAAGCAAATCTACCTCATATACTGTCTCAACAGCCATATTCTTTATTTGATAATTATTTATGAACTGATCAACTTTATCCGAAAGATAATGTGTATTAATTAAAGTTTTTTCACAACCAATATTTTCAAGAATTTCAAACCATTTTTGAAGGAGAGGTTTACCTCCTATTTCAACGAGGCATTTTGGGGTTTTAAGAGTAATTGGCCTTAATCTAGTTCCAAATCCAGCGGCCAAAATGAGAGCTCTCAATTCTAATTTCATTGAATTTGCCTTGTTAAGTATTAAAAGTTTTGCTTTTAATTTGGCAGTTTAAACTGTCTATATTTTTTGAGTTTAATATATTATCTTTAAAAAAATCAAAATATAAACTTAATTAAGAATACTAAGTAAGTCATGCTTCGTTCAAATTTAACTTTTTCATCCATTTTACGGTGTAACAAGACTCATCATCTCTTAAAAGATTATTATCAAAAGCCGCTTTAATATCTTTTATTGCATCTTCAATATTGTAAAGCGGCTTAAATCCGGTTTTTAATAATTTATTAGAATCTTGCCTATAAGATCTTGGATCATTAGATTCTTTTATAATTATTTCTGCTTCTATATATTTTTGAACCTTTTTTGCTATTTCTAAAATTGATATATTTTCAAATCCTGCATTATAACAGCCACTTTCAATGTCATTATCTTCCAAGAAATGGCAATAAACTTTAACCATATCTTTAATATGTATATTAGGTCTTGTTTGTTCCCCTCCTAATACTACTATTTTTTTATTTTTTAGTGCTTGATAAGTAAGCAGATTAACGGCAACATCTAATCTCATTCTTGGTGATATTCCGCAAACTGTTGCTGGTCTTATACAGAAGATTTTAATATTTTCTTTGTAAGAGAGAAAAACTCTCTCTGCAACCATTTTCGTTTTGTTATAAACAGATATTGGAACCAGCTCAAGATCTTCTGTAACAGAAGGTTCATCTTTTATTCCATAAACACTACCAGAGCTAGCATAAATTATCTTTTTCACACCTGCCCTAACTGCATTATCAGCCAATTGCTGAGATGCTAAAACATTGACCTCCCAACTTAAACTAGGATTTAAAGTGACCGCAGGATCATTTGCTATATTTGCTAAATGGATAACTGTATCAACATTTTCAAGCGTTTTGATATCTATATCTCTAATATCTTGTTTTAAATTTTTAAGATTAGGATTGTTTCCAATATAATTACCAAACCATTGGGTATCAACATTAATTACTTTATGACCATCATCTAATAATTTAGGGATTAATAAAGAACCTTTATATCCGCAACCACCAGTAACTAATATTTTCATTTATTAATTTTTTTTCAATAATTTAGCATACGAGATATTGTATAAATTATTTTTGGGACAATTCTAGATTAAAACTAATCTAATTTATAAGACCTTTCGCATTAATCCTAAATTCCTAATAGTATTTTCCTAAGTTTTATATATTCAACTCTTGAAAGCTTTAAAACTGGTTTACTTGAGCCCTTATAAAAAACCATAACCAATATTTATTGAATCAATAATTTGAAAAATTTAGGTTGCTCCAAGTACTTTATTCCACTTTTATCATTAACTTTAATTTAAGTTAATTAATGATTTTTTTTATTAACAAGTTAAATGGGATAAGATATTTTAAGAAGCTTTTTAGACATAAATATGTTCTACATATCATCATTAGGTCATAGTGCTACAGGCTGGTTATCATCAATATTATCAGAACATCCAGATTTAGTTTGTTTTCATGGAAACAGGTCAATACCTCCTCGCTCATCTGCAAATTATGATCTGACTCCATCAGAATTTGTAAATGGATTAATACAATTAGAAAATAATTGCAGAGATAAGAAACAATTTGGAGCGTGTCATGGTTATTATGGCTCTTTAATGAAAAAAGATGTTGAATTAAGGGGTGGTAAATATTTGGCTATAATTAGACATCCAGTGAAAAGAATACAATCAATTTTTGAATCAAAAATATTAAAAGGTTTGACAAAAAAAAATTTAAAAGGTTTAAATGAGATCAGTACGAATTTTTATGATCAATTAATTGACGAAGAAAATTTGAGATATGGAGAGCAATCAAAAATATTTAATCCAGATATATTTATTGGCACTTCTAGAAAAAAATCATTAAATTCTTCTCTAGTTAATAAAATTAAGAGAACTGTTTACAGGAGTTATATCGCCATTAATCATAAATTATTAAACTTTAAAAAAGAGAATTTCGAATTAATTGATATTACTGGATATAAAAGTAAAAAAATAATCTCTTTAATGGTAATTGATCACTTTATTAGATGCTGCAACTCTGTTTTAGAGACTGATTTAGAAAACTTTAATGACTGTGATCACTCTCAACTTTTGGTCATGGAAAAGATGACGACTTCTAAAGAATATTTTATTAATAAAATCTTATCTCAACTCGTTAATGATCCTGATAAAAATTTTCTGCCTGATAATTTTCAAACTAAAGAAGTTTATAATAAACACTCAAGAACATCAGATTTAGATCATAAATTGACTTATGAAAATTGGCCACAAATTTTTAAATATATTTATAATTCATCATTAACAAAATTAGATATTAAAAAAAAATACATTTCCTTGGGATATAAAATCTAATTAAAATTAAAAAAGGTTTTGATTTAACTTAAATGCTAATTCATTTTGTTAAAAAAATTAAATTTAAAAAACTTATAAAAAAACTATTATTTAATTTATTAAAAATAATAA
>MDTB01025483.1_pt1 | contig 11309 bp, 13 predicted proteins | sample 811161 | NCBI WGS metagenome assembly MDTB01 (sample SAMN05326650, study PRJNA326480) | marine metagenome | isolation source: seawater | place: Mediterranean Sea | collected 2009
GTAGATGTAGAAAAATTATCTTACGATACTTTTAAAGGCTATTTATTAAGACAAGGCGGAACTTTTTTAGGTTCAACAAATAGAGGTAACCCATTTAGATTTCCAAAAAATGGAAAAGTTATCGACACATCTGAACTTATTATTGAAGGTTATAAATCATTAAAACTAGAAGGTTTAATAATTATTGGTGGAGATGGAAGTATGCAAATTTTAAAAAGGTTAGCCGAAAAAGGTAAAATGAATATAGTAGCTATTCCTAAAACTATTGACAATGATGTTGGCGCCACTGAAAACTCAATTGGATTTCATACAGCTGTGGATGTAGCAACACAAGCACTAGATAATTTACAATCAACAGCAGCAAGTCACAGAAGATCAATGATATTAGAAGTAATGGGAAGGGATGCTGGACATATTGCTTTAAATGCAGGTATAGCAGGCGGAGCAGATGTTATTTTAATTCCTGAAATAAAATACTCTATTGGTGGTGTGATTAGGAAATTAAATGAAATGAAAAAAAACAAAATACAACATTCTCTTATTATAGTTGCTGAGGCAGTTAAAAAAGAAGATGGATCAAAAGTAATGCATAAGTATATTGATGGAGAAAAAAGATTAGGTGGGATTGGAGATTATATTGCGAGTGAGATAATGAAAAAAACTGATATCGAATGTAGAGTAACTACCTTAGGTCATGTTCAAAGAGGTGCACCACCAACAGCAAATGATAGAATATTAGCTAGTGCTTTTGGAGTCTATGCCGTTGATCTTTTAGCTAATAAAAAATTTAATCGGATGGTTGCATGGAATAATAGAAAAGTAGTTGACGTCCCTATCGACGAAGGAATAAAGACTTATAGAGATGTTAAGAGAGATGATCCTTTGGTTGAAACCGCTTTATCTTTAGGCACATACATAGGTGACGTTAAATAATTATGTTTCAAAAAACCCAAGAAATCCAAATAAAAACAAAAGGTCAAAATCTTTACAATTTTACCTCTAATATTAAGAAGTGGGTTAAAAATGAAAAGCTAAATAGTGGTATCTTGAATATAAATATTTTACATACAAGTGCATCACTAATAATACAAGAAAATGCAGATCCTGATGTGCTGAAAGATTTAAAAAATTTTTTTAACAAACTTGTTCCTATGAATGAAAGCTATGACCATAGCTCTGAAGGTAAAGACGATATGCCAGCACATATAAAGTCAGCTTTAACGAATTGTCATTTATCACTCTCGATTCAAAAAAATGAACTAGTGCTTGGCACTTGGCAAGGTTTATATTTGTTTGAGCATAGAATTGCAGATCACACTAGAAATTTAAAACTTCACTATATCGGCGATTAATTATTCCCAATCGAATTTAGGGAATGTATCGAATACCTGTAAGACCTTGTCTGACCATTTATCACAAACTTTTGTATAATCTTCGTCACTAGTATTTAGACATTTTAAATAAGCAATTTTTTTTTGATCTTTTTTATAAACAGCAATATCTATCGGTGGTCCTACCGTTAAATCGCTTTTTAAAGTAGAGTCCATAGATATAAGTGCACATCTAGAAGCATCACCAATCGAAACATTTGGTGTGATTACTCTATCAAGAATTGGTTTGCCATATTTAACCTCTCCAATAACTAAATACGGTTTACTGTCAGCAGGTCTAATATAATTTCCTTGAGGGTATACCATGTAAAGCTCTAGTTCTTGATTCTTTATCTGTCCTCCGATTATAAACGTGGACCCAAGAACAAGACTGTCTGTATTAATACCATCAGGAGAAGAATGTTTAATATTTAGCTTTCCAATGTAAGAAGCTATTTGCTCAAAATCTTTGCAAGTATTCAGATTTAAAGGGGTGTTTTTATCTCTAATATCTTTTTCAACAGATTTGAAAACCGCTTGAGAAGTTGCTAAATTTCCTGATGTAACGATTATAACTGTCCTGTCGCCAATATCGTAAGTTAGCATTTTTGAGTAAATATTTACGTTGTCTAAACCGGCGTTAGTTCTAGAGTCTGACGCCAAAACAACGCCTTGATTTGTTTTTATACCTATACAATATGTCATGGTGAAGTATTATTTAAAAAACGGTAATAATTCAATTCTTTATTGTCATATCTAACATCTAATTTGTGCAATTGATAATTAAGTTAAATACATAAAAATAGTAAAATGGTAAATTTGTGGAAAAAATACGACTCTAAAAAAACTTATGATGAGTATATTAACTCTGATCACAAACTAAGAAAACAAGCAGTCATCATCTCACATATTTTGGAAAGACACGGAATAAAAAAACTAAACGAAATTGAAAAAAACTGCGCAAGCACAATCAATGCAAGAGGTATAAATTTTCGGGTTTATTCCTCTGGAAAAAAACTTCAGGAAAAAAAATGGCCTTTAGATATTATACCTAGAATTATTCTTAAAAAAGATTGGGCTAAAGTTTCAAAAGGATTATTGCAAAGAGTTAAAGCATTAAATCTTTTCATTGATGATGTGTATAATGATAGAAAAATTTTTAAAGATAATATTATTCCTGAAGAGTTAGTTTTTAATTCACCGCTATATTTAAGAGAATGCTACGGTTTTTCACCAAAATATAAAGCTTGGTCGAATATATCTGGTATTGATCTCATTAGAAATATCAACGGAGAGTTCATGGTGCTGGAAGATAATTTGAGAGTTCCATCTGGAGTTTCATATATGCTTGAAAACAGAATGGTGATGAGAGATGTTTTTCCTGAATTATTTACAAAATATAAAGTTTCTTCTGTCCATCAATATCCAAACAAATTATATCACTGCATGCTTGAATGTGTTCCTCGAAAAATAAGAAACCCACATATGTGTGTATTAACACCAGGAAGATATAACTCAGCTTATTTTGAACATAGATTTTTAGCTGAACAAATGGGCATTGCACTTGTTGAGGGAAAAGATTTATTCGTCGATAAAGATTTTGTTTATATGAAAACTGTTACAGGCCCAATGAAAGTTGATTGTTTATACAGAAGAATAGACGACAACTTCTTAGATCCAAAAGTCTTTTATAAACATTCTTTATTAGGCGTGCCTGGGTTATTTAAATGTTGGAGGAAAGGCAATATTGGTATTGTAAATGCACCTGGAACAGGTATAGCAGATGATAAAGCCGTATACTCTTATGTTGATAAAATGATTAAATTTTATTTAAACGAGGAACCAAAACTTAAACAAGTTAAAACTTTTTTGTGTAGAAAAAAAATTCATAAAGATCATGTTATCGAAAATATTTCTAAATTAGTTGTAAAACCCACTAATGGATCGGGTGGTAATGGAATATTAATTGGTCCTAAAGCTTCTAAGGAAGAAAGAGAAAATATGATTGATAAAATCAAATCTAAGCCTAGTGAATATATAGCTCAACCTTTAGAAATTTTATCCACTAATCCAACAATTTCTGAAGATGGAATTGAACCAAGACATTTAGATTTAAGACCATTTGTGCTAACTGGTAAAAAATCATGGGTTACAACAGGTGGACTTACTAGAGTAGCTCTTAAAAAAGGAAGTACTATAGTGAACAGTTCCCAAGGTGGTGGTTCTAAAGATACTTTAGTTATTGAGAAATAATTTTAATTAACAGCCTTTAAAAGAAGAGGACATATTCTTAATTAAATCAAAATATAAATTCTTTCCCGGATTAAGAGTTGATCCTAATGGATCTATAATCCCAGTCTTGATATTAGTATCTTTTGCTACTGCTTTGATTATATCAGGGTTAAATTGAGGTTCTGAAAACACACAACTAACTTTTTCATGTTCAATTACTTCTCTAATCTCAGATAATTGTTCTGCACCCGGTAATACATCTGGATTTACAGTAAAAGCTCCTAAGACATTAACACTAAATCTTTTTTCGAAATACTGGTAGGCGTCATGAAAAACGATTGATTTAAAATCTTTATTTAACTCAGATTTTACTTTTTTTGTAAGCTTATCTAAATCTTTGTGTGCTTTTTTTAAATTAGCTTTATATTTAGAGGCATTTTCTTGATCGTTTTCAATAAGATGTTCTGCCATTTCACTTAAAATTACTTTTGCGTTCATTGGATCAAGCCAAATATGTGGATCGTGCTCACCGTGGGCATGTCCTTGATGATCATCATGTTTATCCTCTTTATGACCGTGTTCTTTATGATCATCATGGTCTTCAAATATATTTCTTTCTCTAAATTCTAACTTATTTAATCCCTTTATTTCCATTAACTCTATTTTTTCAGCTTTTTTTGCTATTGATTTTAATGGTTTTTCTAAAAAAGTTTCTAAGTCTTCGCCAACCCAAAATATTAAGTCAGCATTTTGCAACATTTTAGCGTGTGATGGTTTTAATGCAAATCCATGTGGGGAATTATATCCATCTACAATTAAATTTGGTTTACCTACTCCATCCATCAAATAACTAGCTAATGAATGTATAGGTTTAATAGAAGTTACAACTTTAATATCTGCATTAGCAGAAAAACTCAGAGTTAATGTAAAAAATAAAGCAATTGTAAGTTTAATAAATTTGTTTATCATCGTGTTATAATATAACATTTGTTATAATATAACATTTGTTATAATATAACATATTGGAGGTCAAGAATTTTTATTATGGATGACAAAAATAAAGTTCTACTAAAAGTTGAAAATGTTGGCATTTCTATAAATGATAAATCTTTGGTTAAAGGAGTTTCATTTGAAGTTAAACAAGGTGAAATAGTTACTTTGATTGGCCCTAATGGCTCTGGGAAATCAACAACAGCAAAAATTGCTTTGGGAATATATAAAAAGATAGATGGCAAAGTTAAAACATACACTGATAAAATTGCATATGTTCCTCAAAAAATTTCAATAGATTGGACTTTACCAATAAGGGTTATTGATTTTATGTCTTTAACAGAAAATTTAACTCAAGATCAAATCAATACTGCTTTAAATTTAACAGGTGTTGAACATTTAAAAGATAAAAGTTTAAGCAATTTATCTGGAGGAGAGTTTCAAAGGGTTTTGATAGCAAGAGCTATTTCTAAACGACCAGAATTACTAGTACTTGATGAGCCAGTTCAAGGCGTTGATTTTAAAGGAGAAATAGCTTTGTACGAATTAATCAAAAAAATTTCAGAAAAAATGGAATGTGGAATACTATTAATTTCACATGATCTTCATGTAGTTATGTCTGCTACTGACTTCGTAATATGTTTAAATGGACATGTCTGTTGTTCTGGAGCACCACAAAAAGTAATTAAGGATAATAAATATAAGGAATTGTTCGGTGATAGAGCCTCAAATATCTTATCTTTATATGAACATAAACATGATCATACTCACTCTCAAGATGGAACAATAGATCAAAAATAATATGCTTGATGATTTTTTTATAAGAGCTCTAATTGCTGGTGCTGGAATAGCTTTAATAACAGGTCCACTAGGGTGCTTTGTAATTTGGAGGAGATTATCTTTTTTTTGCAGGTACTCTTGCACATTCAGCTCTATTGGGAGTTACTCTGGCTTTAGTATTAGAACTTAATATTGCGTTTTCAGTTTTTTTAATATCGGCAGTTTTAGCAATTTTACTTCTTCAGCTACAAACTAAAACAAATCTGCCTAATGATGCTTTATTAGGTTTATTAGCCCATTCATCGCTAGCAATAGGACTTGTAATTATTGGATTTTTAACAACTATTAGATTTGATGTTAAGGGATTGTTGTTTGGCGATATATTAGCTGTAAATCAAAACGATTTACTATTAATTTGGGGTGGAGGAATATTTATTTTAATTATTTTAAAATTTATATGGAAACCTTTGTTTGCATCAACAATAAATTATGATTTGGCTAAAGCAGAGGGGATGAAGCCCGATAGATATAATGCAATATTTACAATTTTGATGGCAGCAATAATTGCTATTTCAATCAAAATAGTTGGACTACTTTTAATAACTGGAATGCTAATTATTCCTGCTGCTCTCGCTAGAAATATATCTAACAATCCATTACAGATGGTTGCTTCGGCGACTATTGGAGGGCTATTATCAATTTTTATAGGATTATTTTCTTCTTTAAAATTTAATACGGCTTCAGGTCCATCAATAATAACTGCAGCTTTAATACTTTTTTGTTTTTCACTTATTAAGTTTAAAAAATATTCTGAATTGAAAAAATAATGTTAAATTGGTAAATTATATTATGACACAAGCACAAATACTTTCTAGAAATCAACAAATTGTTTTAGATATAATTGAAAAAGCAAAGGGGCCTTTAAAAGCTTATTCCATACTTTTTAATGTACAAAAAAAAGGAATTAACGCACCTCAACAAATATATAGAGCTTTAGATAAGTTGATTGAAATGGGTAAAATTCATAAAATAGAAAGTAAAAATGCTTTTGTTGCTTGCAGAAGTTCAGATTGTGAAATTTCTAAAGCAACAGCATTTTCGATTTGTGAAAGTTGTGAAATGGTGGATGAAATCAGTGATGCCAAACTTTCAAAATATTTATCAGGTTTTAATCATAAAAAAGGAATGAAATTTAAAAGATTTAATTTAGAATTTTTTGGTATTTGTAAAAAGTGTAAAAAAGATTAGATCATCTCACAAAAAGTATTTCTGCGACAATACTCTCTTTTCATTAAGATTTCTTATAATCTAATATAGTTAAAACAAAAGGATAATTATGAAACTATTAAAAATATTAACGACTATGGTTTTTATTTTAACATTAAGCTTGTCTATAAATGCGAAAGAAATAAAAATGGGTAAAGCTGATTGGGATACAGGATATTTCCAAGCTGAGGTTTATAAAAAAGCATTAGAAAAAATGGGTTATAAAGTTACGGGCCCAACTGTTATGAAGCCACAGGTGTTCTATGTTGCGGCATCAGCAGGAGATATGGATCTTTGGGTAAATGGATGGTTTGGAAATCATGACTCGTATATCAAAGAGGCTATGGGTAAGGTTAAACCTGTAGGTTATGTTGCAAAAAGTGGTGGCTTACAAGGTTACCTAATTGACAAAAAAACTGCAGACAAATTTAATATAAAATCTGTAATGGATATAAAAAACCATGTTAAAGAGTTCGACTCAAATGGTGATGGTAAAGCAGATATGGTTGCCTGCCATCCAGGATGGGGTTGCGAAAAAATTATATCAAGACATTTTGAAGAACTTGGTTTAGGTGAATTTATAAATCCAATAAAAGCAGATTACTCTGCTGCTATGGCAGATATAATTTCAAGATATAAAAATGGTAAATCTGTTTTATTTTATACTTGGACACCGAATTGGACAGTTGGTACTTTAAAACTAGGTGAAGATGTAGTTTGGATTGAAGCTCCTTTTAGTGAAACAAAAGTGGTTAGTGTACCAAATGCAACTAAGTCAAAACTTAATATGGGATTTGGTGTAAACGATATTAGACCAGCTGCCAATGTTGATTTTTTAAAAGCTAATCCTAGAGTAGAAAAATTTTTAAAAAAAGCATCTATACCTTTAGCTGATATTGCTGCTCAGAACTTGAAAATGAACAAGGGCGAGAAAAGTGAAAAAGCTATAAAAAAACATGCTGAAGATTGGATTAAATCTAACCAAAGCATTTTTGACAGCTGGGTAAAATAAAGAAAAAATTAGCAAATAAGAAAATATGCGCACCTAGGTGCGCATATAGGACATATCTCACTTTTTAGTTGTATTACGGTTACATTAACTTCTTTTACATGTTACAATTTTTCATATTTAGGAGGGAAAATGAAATATTTTAAACATTTAGTAGTATCATTAATCGCAGCTCTAACTATTAGTGGTGGAGCCATGGCTAATGAGATTAAGATGGGTAAAGCCGACTGGGATACAGGTTATTTCCAGGCTGAAATCTATAAACAAGCTCTCGAAAAAATGGGTTACAAAGTTTCTGGCCCAACTGTAATGAAACCTCAGGTGTTTTACGTAGCTGCAACAGCAGGTGACGTTGACTTGTGGGTTAATGGATGGTTCGGAACTCACAATAGTTATATCTCAGAATCGAAAGGTAAAGTTAAACCAGTTGGTTATGTAATGAAGGGCGGTGGAGCTCAAGGTTACTTAATCGACAAAAAATCTGCTGATAAATTTGGCATTAAAAGTGTTATGGATATCAAAAAACACGCCAAAGAGTTTGACTCTAACGGCGATGGCAAAGCAGATATGGTCGCTTGTCCTCCAGGCTGGGGTTGTGAAAAACAAATTACGAAACATTTCTCAGAACTTGGTTTAGGTGACTTTATTAACCCAATACAAGCTGATTATTCAGCATCGATGGCCGACGCGGTTTCTAAATATAAAAATGGTAAGCCTATACTATTTTACACTTGGACTCCAAATTGGACAGTAGGAGCATTAAAACTTGGTAAAGATGTTGTTTGGATAGAGGTTCCTTACAGCAAAACTAAACCAACTAAAATTGCTAATGCTACAAAATCTAAAGTAAATTTAGGTTTTGGCGCTGACGATATTAGACCAGCTGCAAACGTAGATTTTCTAAAAGCAAATCCAAAAGTAGAAAAGATGCTAAAAAAAGCTTCAATACCTTTAGGCGATATTGCTGCTCAGAACTTGAAAATGAACAAGGGCGAGAAAAGTGAAAAAGCAATAAAAAAACATGCGTCTGAATGGATAAAAGCCAATCAAAGCAAGTTTAATAGTTGGATTAAATAAGGGTTAAGGTTAATTTTAATGAGTTTAAAATTAGCCCCTTCAGATTACGAAATTTATATTCCAGTAGGTGAATGGATTGAAGGAAATATTAAAGAGTGGCTTTTCGCGCAACGGCCACTCTTTAAAAAAATTTCTATGCCTATAGATACAGTTTTGAATAGCCTTGAGGCTCTATTTAATTTTATACCTTTTCCCATAATAGTTTTAATATTTGTTATTCTAGCATATAGAACGAACGGAATAAAATTTGCTGTCTTTTCTTTCTTCAGTTTGCTTTTCATAGATTTAGTTGATCTTTGGTCAGAAAGTATGACGACTCTAGCTATGATTTTTACTGCTGTTTTATTTTGTATGTTAATTGGAATTCCACTTGGAATTATTGCATCAAGAAGTAACACTTTTGAAATTATTCTGCGTCCAATTTTAGATATAATGCAAACAATTCCAAGCTTTGTTTACCTAATTCCAGTTGTTATGCTTTTTGGCGTGGGGCTAACTCCAGGAGTTGTAGCAACAATAATATTTGCTTTACCACCAATAATTCGCTTAACAAATCTAGGTATAAGACAAGTAGGAAAAGGTTTTAAGGAGGCAGGATCTAGCCTAGGTTTAACTAAATTTTTAATATTATTGAAAATTGAAATCCCATTATCCCTTAAAACTATTATGGCTGGAGTTAATCAAACTTTAATGCTTGCATTGTCAATGGTTGTGATTGCAGCTTTAATCGGTGCGGGAGGATTAGGTCTAACAGTATATATCGCACTTGGAAGACTTGATGTTGGTTCTGCTGTAATTGGTGGTACGGGAATAGTTATACTTGCAATAATTTTAGATAGAATTACACAAAAAGTTATTAAAACTAAATAATTAAACCAGATTTAGAGATAGAAAATATAATTATGCCTAAAATAATTATCCATAAAGTGTACTGCATCAAAATCTTTTGAAAAGAACCCTTGTCAATTCCCTTCCATGGCATAAATAAGTAAGCAACTAAAGTTGATAAAATTAAAAATAATAAAAGATTTGTTAATGTAATCATGTTTTATATTTAAATGTACGACAAAGAATATAAATAATAAAGACTTTATATTGAAATATAGCATAAACTGCGGGAAATACTAATAATCCCTCAAATTCTGCAAACATCATTGACCCAACAATGATTGATAGGGCGTTATTTTGGATAACATTTTCAATTAATATGCACTTCTTGTCACGTTTATTTAATTTGAATTGATTGAGAAAAGATTGACAAATAAAAAAAATAGAGAAGAAAATAATAAAAATAATTATCCCAATATCTTTATAACCTATAATAATAATATCTCTTTCAATATAGGCCGCTGACAAGATTATCATTAAAAATAATAAAAAAGAGCTTGTATCAAAAAATTTATTTAATTGGACAACTAATTTTTTCCAAAAAGTATTTAATATTAGTCCAATTAAAACAGGTATTGCGACAATTAAAAATATTTTAAATGCTACCGAAAAAATTATTATAGTGTTTAAAGTTGCACTAAAATTAATTAACTTTAATCCAACTCCTAGAAAAAAAGGTATTGTAATGAAAGAAAAAAAGAACAAATAGCAGTTATTGAAATAGATAAAGCTACATTACCATTTAAAGTTTTTGTTAAATAATTTGACATGACGGCACTAGGCACGCATGACAAAAGTAATATTCCTGTTTTATAAACATCGGAAACTGGAGAAAGATATGCAACTACAATTCCAATAATAGGGACAAAAACAACTTGAGTTAAAAAACCAAGTAATAAACTTTTTGGGAATTTTATTACTTCTTTAAATTGATTTATTGATGTACTTGTTCCAACAACAAACATAATCCAAGCCATGGCTAAGGGAGCAAATTTATTTACGACTTCCATATTGGTCTTTAGATCATATCCTTTAAAAAAAAAACCCAAAATGACACAATCACAGGTTGTTTTAATGCTAAATAAGAAATAGAATTTTGTTATGAGAATTACAACTTCAAAAATTAAAAATGCTAAACAGTTGAATTACTCAAAGCAGCAAACGTCTTTTTTAAAAATTAAAAAATCAATTAAATCTGACTTATATTATTTATTTAAGCAAAAAAAAGAAGCTAACAAATATTAAATCTTACTCAAAAATTCTTTTAATACATTTTCATCAACATTTACTGAATTTTCTTTTGTAGGAAATTTTCCTTCTATACTGTCTTTTATAAATAATTTTAAAGCTTTAACCCTCTCTATTTCAATATTTTCTCTGAGCTTTCTTAAGTTTGTAAATGCTTTCGAATGTCTAGGTAATTTTTCGTTTTCACCACAAATATCTTCCATAAATAGATACATTACATCCGCGCCTTTTCCAGATCCAAGTGAAACAGTGGTAATACTTGTTCTTTTAGAAATTTCAGTCATCACATTTTCTGGGATAACTTCACATTCAGCACTGAAAGCACCAGCATCTTCTAATCTTTTAAATTTTTTAAAAAGTTCAAAAGCTTCATTAGCGGTTTTTCCAACAGCTCTTAAACCCCCAATCCAGGTTGACTTTCTAGGAACTAATCCTAAATGACCCATCAC
>MDTB01217849.1_pt1 | contig 11309 bp, 12 predicted proteins | sample 811161 | NCBI WGS metagenome assembly MDTB01 (sample SAMN05326650, study PRJNA326480) | marine metagenome | isolation source: seawater | place: Mediterranean Sea | collected 2009
AACCGCACCTACAATTGTATACGAAACATTCCCATTTATTTTTTTTATCTCAACTCAATTTCTTTTTATAAGATTAATGGATAAAGAAGAACTAGACATTTTCAAAAAGATAAGTCTAAGTAATATCAAACTTATATGGATTTTAACAATTAGTTCATTCATAATTTCACTGATACTAATTACTATTTTTTATAATTTGGCTTCGAATTTAAGATTCATGTATTTAGAAATGAAAAATAAATATTCAGGCGATAATAAATACCTTGCTATTGTAACTGAAAACGGATTATGGATCAAAGACGAGATAGATGGCAATATTAATATTATAAATGCTGAAAAAATTGATGATAAATTTTTGAAAGGGGTAACAATAAATCAGTTCTCTAAAGATTATCAAAATTTAAGTAATATTGTAGCGGATAAAATCAATATAGAAAGTAACGATTGGTTAATTACTAGAGGGAGTTTTTCGAGAGTAAATGAAGGTCTTAAAACAAAAGAAAATGTCCGTTTTAGAACTAACTTTAATTCTGAACAGATAAATAAGTTATTTTCTGACCTATCTTCACTTAATATTGTACAATTAAATAAACTTAAAAAAGATTATAGTAATTTAGGATACTCACTTACCAATATTAATATACATATTCAAAAATTAATTTCATATCCAATATATTTGACAGTGATGACTATATTTGCGGCAGTGATAATGCTAAATGTAAAGAGAAATAAATCAAAACTATTTCATATAGTATTAGGAGTATTATTATCTGTTGTTATCTACTATATAAACTATTTTTCTACGCTTTTAGGTCAAAACGAAAGATTGCCAGAAACAGTATCTATTTGGTTGCCATTAATCATTATTTCACTATTTTGCTCGGTTGGTCTTGTAAGAATAAATGAAAAATGAAAATTAATATTAAATTCACAATCCTATTAATCTATATTTTTTTTGCAAGTCAAATTAATTTGAGTTCGGACGAATTTTATTTCGAAGGAGAGGAAATTCAAATTTTAGATGAGGGAAATAAATTAATATCAAAAAACGGTGTAAAGATTACTACTGATAATGATTTAGTTTTTGAAGGAGAAGAATTTGAATACGATAAGACTACACTTGAATTAGTTTTGAGTAATAATGTAATTGTAAAAGATTTAAAAAAAAAAATTACTATCAAAACTAATAAAATAAAGTTTTTTAAAAAAGATGAAAAATTATTTACCTATCAGATTACTGAAGTTAATATTGATGATAAATATTTAATAAAATCTGAAGACATGATATTGGATACACGCGCAGGGATTTTAAGTTCAAATAAAAATACATCGGTTATTGACAATTCTAATAATGAGTTGATATCTGATGAATTTAAATTTTTTACAGAGGAAAAGCTTATAAAGGCAAAAAACGTTTTAATTAAGGATTATTTAGGAAATAATACAATACTTGAAAATTTTGTGGGTAATTTAAATGATAATCAATTTTTTGGTAAAGATGTAAAAATAAATTTTAGTAAGGGTACATTTGGAAGTTCCGACAATGACCCTAGACTTTATGGAAATACAATTACTTCAACAGAGAATATTTCTCAAATTTCCAAAGGTGTTTTTACGACTTGTAAAAAAAACGATGATTGTCCACCATGGAAACTTTCTGCAAATAAAATCATACATGATAAAGAAAAGAAAATTATAAATTATAAAAATGCTTGGCTAGAAGTATATGATAAACCAGTATTTTATTTTCCTAAATTTTTTCATCCTGACCCAACAGTCAAAAGACAGTCAGGATTTTTAATACCAACGCTTGCAGAATCTGGAAATACAGGCACATCATTGTCAATTCCTTATTTTAAAGTCTTAGGTATCAATAAAGACTTAACATTTAAGCCAAGAATTTATGCTAATAATAATTTGCTTCTACAAAATGAATACAGGCATGTTGAAAAAAATTCTAATCATATTTTTGATTTTGGATTTTTTACCTCAGAGCTAAATAATAATAAAGAAACCTCAAAATCTCATTTTTTTTCAAACTCAAAAATTGATTTTAAAAATCTTTTTTTTGAAAATACAAATTTAGAAATAAATATCGAACAGGTTTCTAATGATACTTATTTAAAGAAATTTCAACCAAGTTCTATTTTAATAGATAATACTAATTTAATGCATAGTTTCCTTAAAATGAATGGAAACTCTGAGAATACATCTCTTTCAGTTGAATTTGAGGTATTTGAGGATTTAACAAAATCAAATAGTGATAGATATGAATTTATTTATCCAAATATAAATTTCTATAAGATTTTTGTAGATGAGAATATTCCTGGATCATTTGATTTACACTCCAGCTTTTATCAAAATCAATTTGATACAAACAAGTATACCAAAAGTCTATCAACAGATTTAATGTATAATGCAGAGACAAAATTTAGTAAATTTGGAATGGCAAAAGATTTCCAAATTCTTTTAAAAAATCCCAATACAATAAATAAAACTGGTTCAAACAATGAAAGTGATACTGACACGAAGTTGTTAACAAAATTAAAATATTCATTAAGTTATCCATTGATAAAAGAAGGTAGGGTCTATGACAAATTACTTAAACCAAGTTTGTCTTTGAGATTTAGCCCAAATAATACAAAGAATATGACTAACGACGACAGGGTTATGAATATAAATAATATTAACTCTTTTAATAGAGTTTCAACTGGAGACGGTATTGAGGGAGGACAATCCTTAACAGCTGGAATAGATTATAAATTTCAAAATAAAAGTGGTATAGATAAGTTATCTTTGAATTTAGCTCAAGTTTATAGAGATAAAGAGAATCCTGATTTACCAAAAAATAGTTCTCTTAATAATAAATATTCAGACATTATTGGAAGTATTAAATTTAATCTTTTTGATAATCTAAATTTTGATTATGACTTTATTGGAGATAATAATCTTAATCGAATTAATTATAGTTCTCTAAACGCAACTATAAAAGTAAATAATTTTATAACAAATTTTCAATATCTTGAAGAAAGAGGAGATATAGGTACTAAAGATTATATTAAAAATCAGACAAAATATTCTTTTGATGAAAATAACAGCATCAGTTTTTCTACAAGAGAAAATAGAGAATTAGATATGACAGAATTCTATAATTTAGTTTATCAATATGAAAATGACTGTCTGAAGGCTGCAATAGAGTATAATAAGAGTTTTTATAGTGATAATGACTTAAAACCAGGGGAAGAATTACTATTTACACTGACTATTGTACCTTTTTCTAAAATTAGTTCATTAAATTTCGGTGAATAATGAAAATTTTTAGCTTTTTTTTTGTTATTATTTTTTTTATTTTATTTTCAAAAAGCTCTTATTCTGAAAAAGTTTCAATAATATATACAGTTGGGAATACACCTATTACTAGTGTAGAAATTAAAAACGAAATTACATATTTGAAACTTATAAATAAAAATTTAAATGAAATGAATGATGAAACGTTAGTTGTATACGCTTCAAAATCTATTTTGAGAGAAAAGATAAAGGAATTAGAGATAAAAAAATATTTTAAATTTGGGATGAATGATGAATTGGTATTACAAAATTTGGATAAGTTTAGAACTACACTTGGTTTAAAAGATGTAAACAATTTAGATACATTGTTTAAAGATCTAAATTTAAAAAAAGAATTTGTAAAACAAAAAATAGAGATAGAACTATTATGGAATCAGTTAATTTTTGAGAAATATAAAGATAAATTATCAATTGATGAAAATAAAATTAGGAATAATTTAAAATTAAAAATTAACAGTGAAAAAAACGAAATTGATGAATACAACTTATCAGAAATTTTATTTACACCATCATCTAAAGGATCTGAAAAAAAAGAAATTGAAAAAATTAAAGATAGTATAAATGAAGTGGGTTTTGAAAATACAGCTATAATATATAGTATTTCAAACACCTCAAGCTCTGGAGGAAATATTGGATGGATAAAAGATACACAATTATCTGAAAAGATTTTAAAAGTAATCAGGAATCTTGATATAGGTGAATTAAGTGAACCTATAAATACTCCATCAGGAAAATTGATTATAATTTTAAAAAATAAAAGAAAGAAAAAAAATGAAATTGATTTTGAAAAAGAACTGGATATGGCTATTATAAATGAGAAAAATAAACAATTAAGTCAATTTTCATCAATATATTTTAAAAAAGTTGAATTGAATACAGTAATAAATGAAAAATAAACCAATTATCATCATTGCTGGAGAACCTTATAGTATTTTTTTTGAAATATTTTTTAAATCACTAAAAAAAAGATCTATTAAGAATATAAAAAATCCAATTCTAATAATTGGTTCAAATAAACTACTTAAAAAACAAATGAAGATATTAAAATATAAATTTAAAATTGAAGAAGTGAATTTAAAAGCTTTAAATGTTTCAAATCTTAATAATAAAAAAATAAATATTATTAATGTAAATTTTCCACATAAAAAAACTTTTGATGTTATAACGTCAAAATCAAACTCCTATATAAACAGATGTTGTGATGTTGCACTCGAAGCGCTAAAAAAAACTTCATCTAAAGTATTGATAAATGGACCAGTATCAAAAAAAACTTTTTTAAAAAATAAATATCCAGGAATGACTGAATATTTTGCTTCAAAAGTTGGAAAAAAGAATGAGGAGGTAATGCTAATATTTAACAAAGAGTTATCAGTCAGTCCTATCACAACACATTTTCCTTTAAAAAAAATTTTTGATAAGATTACAGCAAAAAAAATTATTAAAAATATAATTACTTTAAGGGATTTTTATTTAAAGTATTTTAATAAGCATCCTAGGTTTGGAATTACCGGTTTAAACCCACACTGTGAAAGTTCTGAAAAAAATCCAGAAGAAACAAAATTTATAATACCTGCAATTAAAATGCTTAGAAAGAGAAAAATAAAAATTTTGGGACCATACCCTACAGATACAATCTTTTTAAAAAGAAATTTAAAAGATTTTGATGTGATTGTAGGTATGTATCATGATCAGGTTTTAGCTCCCATGAAAACAATTTTTGGTTTTGATGCAATTAATATTACGTTAGGTTTGCCTTTTTTAAGAATAACTCCAGATCATGGACCCAACATATCTATGTTGGGTAAAAACAAATCAAATCCTCAAAGTCTTATTAAAACGCTTGAATTTGCTAAAAAAATTAAGTGAAATTAAAACCAAATAAAAAACTTAGCCAAAACTTTCTAATCGACAAAAATATAATTAGAAAAATTACTGAAACAGTTCCAATAAACAATGAAAGTGAAATTTTAGAAATAGGGGCTGGAACAGGAAATTTAACTGAGTTTCTAATAAACAAAAAACCAAAACAAATTTACTTGGTAGAGAAAGATAAAAACTTATTTAAAGTTTTAAAAAGTAAGTTTGGAGATAAAATAGAAATCTTTAATGAAGATATATTAAAATTTTCAAGAAATAATATTCTCTCAAATAATTCAATTATTTTTGGAAACCTTCCATATAATATATCGTCACAAATTTTAACTAAATTTATTTTTAATATTGAAAAATTTAAATTTAAAAAAATGGTTTTAATGTTTCAGAAAGAATTAGCTGATAGAATAATTGCAAATGTAAATACCTCAAGCTATGGACGATTATCAATATTATGTAACTGGAAGTTTGATGTAGAAAAAGTATTTGAAATAAGTCCTAATTCTTTTTATCCAAAACCAAAAATTAAAAGTGCTTTATTAATTTTTACGCCAAAAGATAAAATATTTAATTTTGATAACCCGAAATCTCTAGAAAGAATTACAAATATATTTTTTAATCAAAGAAGGAAAAAAATTAAAAAACAATTTATATATTTATTTAAAAATAATTTAGAAATTATTAATAAATTAAATATTGATATGAATTTGAGACCACAAAATTTAACTCCTGAAACTTATTTTAAATTAGCGAAAGAACTAGAAAAATTACGAAACTAATTTTGTTACATGTTTCTTAATTTTTTTTTTATTAAAGAAAATTTTTTTTTTTTTTTGATAATTATATTGTCAATAATACCTGAGATCTCCTTATAACATTTTTTTAAATTATCATTGATAACAACATAATCATAGTCAATCCAATGTTTTATATCTTTATAAAATTCTTTCATTCGCTCTGATGCAATAAGTTTATCTTTCATGTCTCTATTTGACAATCTTTCATACAATACTTCTCTACTAGGTGGTAAAACAAAAAAAGAAAATATATTAAAATTAATATTTTGATTTTTAATTTGCTTACTTCCTTGCCAATCAATATCAAATAAAACATTTTTTCCATTTAACAAATTTTTAATAACAGGTTTTTTTGATGTTCCATAATAATTATCAAAAACTTTTGCATACTCCAGAAATTGATTTTGTTTTATTAATTTTTTAAAATTTTTATTACTGACGAAATAATAATCTTTGCCTATTATTTCTTTACTTCTTGGTTTTCTTGTTGTGTGAGATATTGAAGTTATAAAATTTTTTTTTTTAGAAACTAGTTTAACTAAAGTGGTTTTTCCTGCTCCAGATGGTGATGAAAATATAAATATAGATCCATCTGTCTTTAAAGACATCCTTTTATAAATTAGTTGCTCTTGCTATCTATAAATTTAATTGCATCTCCAACAGTAAGTATCTTTTCAGCCTCACTGTCAGAAATTTCAGAGCCAAATTCTTCTTCGAAGGCCATTACAAGTTCTACAGTGTCTAAACTATCAGCACCTAAATCATCTATAAAGCTAGACTCTTCTGTAACCTTTGCTTCCTCAATTCCTAGGTGATCTGCAACAATTTTTTTGACTTTATTTGAAACTTCATCTGACATGTTAATCCTTTTGTTTTAATTTCGTCTATAAATTAATAATTAACTTTGTCAAGCCATATACATGCCTCCGTTAACATGTATTGTTTCACCAGTGATATATGATGAAGAGTCTGATGATAAAAAGGCTATTGTATTAGAAATATCCTCGCCATTACCCAAACGGTTCATTGGAATCCTTGAAATAAGTTCTGATTTAATTTTCTCCGAAATTTTATCTGTCATATTTGTTTTTATAAATCCAGGAGATACACAATTAACAGTAATATTCTTTTTAGCATATTCAATGGCCAAACTTTTTGACATCGCTACTACACCTGCCTTAGATGCTGAATAATTTCCTTGTCCTAAATTTCCAGTATGACCAACAATAGAGGTTATATTTATTATTCTCCCAAATTTATTTTTTAACATTTTTTTAATTGCACTTTTACATAAAAAAAAAGTTGAGGTTAAGTTTATGTCTATAACCTTTTGCCAATCTTCACTTTTCATTCTTAAAGATAAATTATCTTTAGTTATTCCGGCATTATTAATTAAAATGTCTAAACCATTTAAATTTACAAAAATTTTTTCTATGAATTCGTCAATTTTGTCATGTTGAGAAATATCAAACTGTTCAGTTAATAAATTAGGAAATTCTTTCTTTAATAAATTTAATTTTTCTAAATTAGTTCCGCTTCCTATAACTGAGGCATTTAAAGATAAAAATTTTTTTACTATTGCACCTCCTATTCCACCTGTTGCACCTGTAACTAAAACTTTTTTTCCTTTAAAATCCATAATTGTTTTTTAACATATTTATATCTTCTTCATTATTTATTGCACTAACTTTTACAGCTCTGTCAATTCTTTTAACAAGTCCAGATAAGACTTTTCCAGGTCCAATTTCTATAAAATCTTTAGTTCCATTTTGTACCATATATTTAATACTATCTCTCCATTTAACTCTACTCTCAATTTGTTTAATTAAAAGATTTTTTATTTCATCAGTTTGATTTATTGATTTACCTGTTACGTTTGAGACTAATTTTTTTTTTGATGAAACAAAATTCAGTTTTTCTATTTCTATTTTCATAATCTCAGTAGCTTTTTTCATTAAATTACAATGAAATGGTGCACTTACTGGTAATTTGATATTTTTAATAGAATTTTTTTTTAAGTCTAAACTAAATTTTTCTAAATCTTTATTTTTACCACTTAAAACTAATTGACCTTCGGAATTATCGTTTGCTATGAAACATTTGTAATTATTAGTATTTTCATTTAGAAGTTTATCTATCAATTCTATTTTGGAACCAAGAACAGCAATCATTCCTCCCTCTCCTTTTGGAACTGCTGATTGCATCGCCTTCCCTCTAATTCTTAAAATCCTTAAAGTATCATCAAAATTTAAAAATCCAGCAGAACTTAAAGCTGTGTATTCTCCCAGTGAATGTCCTGCAAAAAAAGTTACTTTTGAATCGTCAAAATCAAACTCTTTTTTTAATAATGTAAAAATTGAATACCCTACCAAGAAAATAGCTGGTTGTGTATTTTCTGTGAAGTCAAGTTCTTGTTTTGGTCCCTCAAATATTATCTTTGTTAAGGGAAAATCTAAAATTTCATCAGCATTTTTAAATGTATTCTTAATCAATTCAAATTTATTATACAATTCCTTACACATGCCAACCGTTTGGGAGCCTTGACCGGGAAATATTAATGAAAACATATAGATATATTTCAGTTTTTTATATTGTAATTAAAGAACTATAATAGTATATCCTCAAATTTTATTAAATAACATTTATGAACTTATACGAACATACAATTGTTGCTAGACAAGATACTAGTGCTACACAATTAAAGCAAATTACAGATAAGTATTTAAATATAGTGGCTAAAAATAATGGGGAAGTTGTGCAGACCCAAAACTGGGGCCTCATTAACTTGGCCTATATAATCAACAAAAATAAAAAAGGCAATTATGTCCATTTTAAAATAAAAGGCCCAGGTAGTTTAATTTTGGATTTAGAAAAGAATGAGAAAATGGATAAAAATTTACTGAGATACCTAACTGTGAAGGTAAAAAATTTTGATTTAGAAACTAATTATTTTTTAAATAAAGATGATGAAGAATCAAATTATTCAACAAAGAAAATAAAAACAAATGCAAAAGAAACGAAATAACAAAAAAAAAACTCAAAGTAACTTTGCTAAACTTAGTATATTTCAACCAAATAAATATAAATTTAAAAAAAAGTGTCCTTTGTCAGTAAAAGGTGCGCCTGTAGTTGATTATAAGAATATAAAGTTACTTAAAAGGTATGTGTCAGAAAATGGTAAAATATTACCTTCAAGAATTACAAATGTTAGCCAAAAAAAACAAAGAGAATTATCTGTTTCAATTAAAAGAGCTCGTAATTTAGGACTAATGTAATGAAAGTAATTTTGTTAGAAAATGTCCAAAAGTTAGGAACTATTGGGGAAATTATCACTGTTAAAAGAGGATATGCTAGGAATTTTTTAATAGCAAAAAAAAAAGCACTTTTTGCCTCAAAAGAAAATATTAGAGAAGTCGATAAAATAAAAGCAGAACTTAATAAAAAAGATTTGGAAAAAAAAAAATTAGCTAAAGAAATTTTCGAAAAACTAAAAAATAAGCAGTTTATTATTAAAAAACTTAGTACAGAAAATAACGAACTATATGGATCTGTTAAGCCTACAGAAATTTCAAAAATTATTTTAGATGAAAATAAAATAGAAATTAAGCCATCGATGATACAACTATTAGATGATATTAAAACCCTTGGTAATTTTAAGGTAATTATAAATCTTCACGCTGAAGTTCAAGCACAAATTAAAATTCAGGTTGTGCCTGCAGAGGTAATACAATAATTATACATTATTATCCCCATATTCTTTTTTATATATAAATTTATTTTATAATAAATATATTTAAAATTATATGGAAAAAAATTTTTCTGTAATTAAAAATAACTTTAAAGAGTTACCTAACAACATAGAAGCAGAGCAATCAGTTATAGGCTCAATATTACTCACTAATGAAATTTTTGATGAAGTTAACACTATTATTTCTAGTAAAAATTTTTATGACCCTATGCATCAAAAAATTTTTGCAGCAATTGAAAATTTAATTTTTAAAGGAATGTTAGCAAATCCAATTACTTTGAAAAACTATTTTGAAAATGAGAAAGATGAAATAAACGTTCCTGACTATTTAGTAAAAATTACTAAGTTTTCTTCATCTGCTAGACAGGCAATAGAATACTCAAAAATAATATATGATATGTTTGTAAGACGAGAATTAATTAAAATATCTGAAACTACAATTGATATTGCAAAATTAAATGATTTAAATACCACCGGACAAACGATTATAGAAAATTCTGAAAAATTATTATTCGATCTTGCAGAAAAAGGTTCATTCAATTCCACAATTGTAAAATTTGATGAAGCTATGAAATTGACTATTGAAATGGCATCAAATGCATATAAAAATGAAGAAGGTATCGTTGGTGTTCCTACTGGATTAAGAGATCTAGATGATAGATTGGGCGGGCTTCATCAATCTGATCTAATAATAATTGCAGGGAGACCGTCTATGGGTAAAACTGCTCTTGCCACAAATATTGCTTTTAATGCGGCAAGTAAACTTCAAGATAGTAAAAAAAAATCAACCGTAGCTTTCTTCTCTTTAGAAATGTCCTCAGAACAGTTATCAACTAGAATTTTGTCTGAACAATCCAGAATAAAATCTAATGATATAAGAAGAGGAAAAATTTCGGAAGAACAATTTGATAAATTTATCGAGACCTCCAAAAATATTTCAGAACTACCATTATTTATAGATGAAACACCAGCAATCAGTGTTGCTGCTTTAAGTAATAGAGCTAGAAGAATAAAGAGGATCTATGGCCTTGATTTGATTGTTGTCGACTACATTCAATTGATGAGAGCAGTAAAAACTAAAGATGGAAGAGTTCAAGAAATATCAGAAATAACGCAAGGATTAAAAGCTCTAGCCAAAGAGCTTGCTGTGCCGGTTTTAGCTCTGTCACAATTATCTAGAGCTGTTGAACAAAGAGATGATAAAAAACCTCTATTATCAGATTTAAGAGAATCTGGATCAATTGAACAAGATGCAGACGTTGTAATGTTTGTGTATAGAGAGGCATATTATCTTGAGAGAAAAGAGCCAAGACCAGCAACAGTGGAACACGCAGAGTGGCAAGCAAAAATGAACGAGGTATCAAATTTAGCTGATATTATTATTGGTAAGCAAAGGCACGGTCCAACTGGTAATATATCATTAGAATTTGAGGCAATGTTTACCAAATTTAGAGATACTCAAAATAGTTAAATTAAAATATATATAACTTACAGATGTTTTCAAAGTTATATAAAAATATAGTTTTAAATAATCCTAAATCAAT